>Ga0055584_100004890_pt1 | contig 13130 bp, 9 predicted proteins | sample OSDHelmetaG_FD_58716 | JGI IMG/M metagenome (GOLD analysis project Ga0055584, IMG submission 58716) | Pelagic marine sediment microbial communities from the LTER site Helgoland, North Sea, for post-phytoplankton bloom and carbon turnover... | ecosystem: Environmental > Aquatic > Marine >... | reverse complement strand
TGAATTTATTTTCATAAACACCCGATAAATTATAATTTTTAAATAAATTTTTAATAATAGGATCTATTATATCATTATTTTTAATATCTAGATTGTCTTGATCATCATCAATTAAATGTTTATCTTCTTCAGGTAATAATTTCTTTTTAATTTTTTTATTAAATAGTTTCCATTTTTTTAACTTTTTAATTTTATAATTAATACTACTGTTTATTAACTGATTTAAGTTTTTAATAATCTTAACTTTTGATACAGATTGCATTAACTTATTAACTAATGAATTAAATTCTAATACATCATCATTTAGATTATCATTAATTTCTCCATATGAATTCGGAAAAAAATCTGTATTATCATAAAGTTCTTTATCAAATACAAATCCACATAATTTACACCTTATTTCATTATCAATTTTATGTTTAATTTCTTTTAAAGAATTATCATTCATTATAAAATGACTACATAATACTTTCATTTTTTTATTATCATATTTATAATAAAAATAGTTTTTATCATTCAATTCTAATTGGTATTTATCTACTATATTTTTTATATTAATATTATTAGATTTTGAGGTCAATTCTTTGGTTAAATCTCTAATTAAATTTTTTTCATACGAATTTCGGTTTTCAAATCCTGTTAAATATAAAACAGTATTAAGTTTATTTTTATCAATATTATCATTTTCTTCGATATATTTTTTATTTAAATTAAATTTTTTGTTATTTTTTTTATTGTTAAACTTTATTCTGGTAGCTATTTTTTCATCTAAATATTTTACTTTTTTATTTATTTTTTCATTTGCTACTATTATACTCAATTGATTAACAAGTATATTATATTTTTTTATAAAATTCCATATAGGTCGTTGATCATTCATATTTCCCTGACATATATTACAGTTAGCAATACAATTTTTACAATTAAATAATTGATCATAATTTTTACTTTCTAAAATTTTTTCGAGGTTTAAATTTTTTAGATTATTACATTTTTGAGTGGGGCACTTTATCCAACTGTCTCTGACTCGTTTATAAAAATCTTTTACCCCATCTTCAATTAGTAAACAAAAATCACCATGTGCTACTTTTTCTCTTTTTTCATCTTTATTAAAATTTTTTATTTTTTTTTCAATATCTTTTTCTGTATTAAATGGATAATATAATTTTAATAATTTTTGTTTTTGTGCTTCATCATATTCTGTTTCTTCATTAATATCAGGAAAAAATATTTTTTTAATTTCACGACCACGCTCAGTTGTAGTATTTAATAATGTTGAAACAGATGATGTCTCATCGTATTCATTATCATAATAGACGTCCTCATTACCATTATCATTTTTTAAACTCTGATAATTATAATATATTTTAACTACACGGTCTTTTTTAACATACTCATCATAATTAGTCAAAAAACTTTTTTTTAATTCTCTTATTTGATCAATATAATTTTTAGCTAAATGATTATCTTCTTGTTGTTCTTCTTGTTCTTCTTTCATATTTAATTGTTTTAAATATTGAAAAAATAAATTACCATTATCGAATGAACATTTTAATAGATTAATTAAATGATTTTTAAATAATAAATTAAAATTATCGATATTATAATAATTGTATTTTTTCAATTTTTCCAACTCATAAATTGAGTTTATTTGTTCATAATTTACTTTATTTTTTAATTTATACATTTTTTTGAACATTTCATTTGAATTTAATTTTTCATTTATTTTGTTTTCAATTAATTCTTTTAAAGTTTTATTTCTTATATCAAATGGTATTTCTATATTTTCAAAATGTTCATACAAAGGTATTAGTAATGAACCTAATTTTAGGTATTTTTTTGATTCAACAAAATTCAAAGTTACACAATTTAAATTAAAGTTAGAATGAACATCCATATTAAATTTGTGTATTATATCATTTTTTGTTACCAATTTTAATTTATTACAGCATAAAAATAAACTGTAAAATTTTAGATATTCTATAAAATTAGTTACATTAATATCCTCATTAAGTGTAAATACATCTGTGATTGGTAGATAATCTATTGCTTTAAAAAAAATTTTCATATTCAATTCATCATAGAATTCAATTTCATAAAATTTTTTTTTGGAATTGTTATCAATTTTTTTTTTTAAATTTATCATTTGTTTATGTGTTAAATCATAAATACAAAATTGATATTTATTAAATATTTTGGATAAATCAGTAAAATTATTACATTTATTAATATTACTATCTTCAATTTCTAAAATATTATCAATAGATGGTAATATTTTTTTTAAGTTATTTTCAATAGCTACATTTTCTTTAAAATTCAAAAAATAATTACAATTCTTATCATATTTTTCATAAAAATCACTATCATCAATAGTTTTTATATTTACATGATTATTATTTTTTAAGTTAAAAGAATTATTATAAGAAATACGATTATAAATATTTATCCCATCATTATTTATTTTAGGATAGTATTTATTGATATTTTCATTGTTATCTAATATTATTTCAATCCCATTAGATAAATTATATTCAGGTGAAGATATATAAATACCAGTCATATTGATTGATTCACCATCAATTAATTTTATACTCATAGGTATATTTTTTTCTTTAAGATCTATTAATTCTGGATATTTATTACCCTGACAAGATTTTTTTATTTTTTTTTCACTTAAATCATCTTCTAATATATAAATTGATTTATAACTATATCTTTCAATAATATTTATATTTTCATCATTATCATTATTATGATAACTTATATAAGAATCATTATCTAATAGTTCTGGATTATACGGTAAATTAATGTTTTTTCTAATTAATTTAGTTTTGATATTTAAATTTACAATATTTTTATCATTTTTTCTATTATAAATTCTTAAAAGTGATGGGAATTCATATGTAGTATTATTAAGTTGAGTCCATTGTTGTATTGTATTACAACGTCCCAAATTTTCACAACATTTATTTATCCATTGGTTATTAAATTTACTAGGAACTTTAAGAGAATTATCTTTAAACATAATTAAATCTTTATTTTCATCAGTAATAGATGATGTTATCCAATTTAAATCAACATTTGTTGATAACGATGTTCCTTCATTTAATAATTTTTTATATAATTTATATGGTATTCCTTTGATTCCTTCTATAACTTCATTTTTTTTTAATGTATTTTTTGATTTAAACTTAAATTGCTTATACCACTGATTAATAATATTATAAACCTCACTCTCATTATTAAAAGAATTATATTCACCATTTTTTATTGAAGTAAAAAAATTATTTTTATTATCATTGTTTTTTTTTTCCCATGAATATTTATTTTTTTTTTCATCTTTTATTCTTTGAAAATCAAAATAATTATTATAAAATCTAAATGATTTACCATTTTTTAAATTTTCATTAGGTTTTGATAAATAATAATTTTGTATATCATCTACTATAGGTGTAAGATTAATGTTATTAATAAATAAATATTGCAGTTTATCTTCTTCACTTATTAAATATTCATTTTTATGTAATTTATCGAGTATAGATACATTAACATTTTTATTATTAGATAATATTAAATTTTTTATTTTAAAAATTTCATTTCTTAATTTATTGGTATCATTTTCTATAAAAATATCTCTGTAACTTTTAGTAAATGAGGGTTTTTTATTATTATTATTAGTTAATAGAGAAAATTTTCGAATCATTTCCTTCACATCATTATTATCAAAAGATGTATCGGTTTTAATATCAATAATTTCTTTTACTCCAAATGATTTTTTTTTAATTATAATATCTTTATCTTGTTCAACTTGAATAATTATATTCTTATAAATTTCTTCTAAATTTTTATCAATTTCTTCCATTTATAATAAATAAATATTATAATTTTAATTTTTTTTTGTTTAAAGAAAATATATTAATATAAAATAAAACATAAGTATGAATTTTTCAATAAAACATCCTTTATTGAATAAAATTAATATAGAACAACACCAATCTATAGAAGAAACAATAAATATATTAAAATCTTTAGATTTTAAAGTAAAACAAAAAAATAATTTATTGATTGTTAATTATTCTAAAAAATTGAAAAAATCATGTCAATATAATAATTACATTAACAAAAGTAGAAGTATAATTATTGATTTTCAAACTAAAAAAATAATTTGTAATAGTTTAGATGGTAGTGTTGATTTAAATTATTTTTTATCTAATGTTGAATGGAATAATATTGTTATTGAAGATTGTTTAGATGGTATGTTACTAAATTTATATTATCATAATAATCATTGGAAATTATCTACTAAATTTTGTATAAATGCAGATGAATCTTTTTTTAAATCTAATAAAACTTTTAGACAATATTTTGATGAACTGGTAGATTTAAAAAAATTAAAATTAAATAAAAAATATACATATGTGTTCTTACTAAGACATATTTCTGCAAGAAATATAACACCTATAAAAAAAAATGAAGTTATTCATTTAGAAACAATAAATAACATAACTTTAGAAAAAATTAAAGAAGATATTGGACTTAAACATACAAATATTATTAAGTATAAAAATATAATAAATATATTAGGAATTAATTCATTTTTAGAACTTAAAGAAAAAACCGGTAATTTACCATGGTATAAACCTGGATACATGTTATATTCAAAAGATAGAAATTTTAGGTATAAATTAGTTAATCCCAACTTTGAATATGTAAATGATTTAGTAAAAGATCAAAATGATAAAAAATACATTGTTTTAAAATATTTATTTGACATTAAAAAATTAAGAGATTTACTAAAATTTTTTCCAGAATATAAAAAAATTTGTAATAAAGTTAATTTAGATATTTATGATTATACAAATGATTTATATAAGTTTTATTGTGATGTAAAAATTAACAAAATATATGTAAAATTAGAGCAAAAATTTAAAAAACCTATTTTTGATTTACATCATCGATTTAAAAATAATAGAATTATAGATAAAAAATATTATATTAATTACCAGGAAGTATGTAATTTAGTTAGAAATTATGACACACCATATTTATATTCAATATTATATAAAACAAAATTTTAAAATTAAAAAAAAAAATTATTTTTTTTTATAATTTTACTTAGAATTCGAAATAAATTAAATTATCATTAATATTAATCTTATTTTTTTTATCAACCATGAGCCCTAGTCCGTCCTGTAAATAATTCATATTGTTGATAATTCCTTCAAACTTTTCTCTTAATGTGATTAATTCATTTTTTAAATTACGAATTTGATCTAAAAAAAGTTCAATTATTTTATCATTTGTTATATCTTCCATAGGTGCTATTACTATATCTATTTCATCAATAGTAGGATGATTCATTCTATAAGAAACAAATTTAAATTGTTTAGACTTTCTTAAAATATAGGTTATAATTGTTCCTAACGTATGATCTTCATTTTTAATTACAAACTTTAAGCTATTGTTTTCATCAATTGATTCTATTTGTATTTTATCATCAAAAATAAGTTCTGAATTTTCAAAACAATTATAAATATCATTTACACGTAATTCTAATATTTTTAATCCACTGCATACAATTTGAGAAGGTTCTAAAAAACCAATCGATTCAACACCAAAATCAAAACTACAAGGTTCCCCATTCGCATTAGATTTATATACTCTTTCTTTATCCAAAAGCATAAATGATTTTTCGAATGACTTATATTCTTCTTCAGTATAGTCGTTGCTATTACTATTTTTTGTTCTTTGAGTAACTATATATTTTTTTTTTTCTTCCCAAGCCTTTTTAACTTCATCTTCATTATCGGTTGTATATTGAAAAGAAACAGTTCCAGTTGGATCATATCTTGAATTTTCTTTGCCTATTCCTATTCTAGGCCTACACTCAATTTCTATTTTATCACATTCCTCTTCAGCTCCTACTTTATATTTTAATTTATTAATAAGAATAAATTTATCTGTAAATGGATCCTTTTTAAAATAATTAATTGATGGATCATCATCATTATTAATTACTTTAAAGTCCTCTGATGTTACTTTAGTAATATTATTTGTATCTGTTTTTGCTGCAGTTACTTCTAAATTAAATTTTAATTTCATTTCATTTTTCCATTCATAAAATCTTTTTCCTTGAACAAATTTTGTAACTATTTTTAAAGTATCATTGTTCATATTTATAGGTATTAAAGATAATCTATGTGATAAAAATTCATTATGTAGTGACGATGTATTTGTTTTAATATTTATATATCTATTTTCTGGGTTTTCATAATATGTATCATCAAAAGTTGTAATAGGTAATAGCGAGGACATAGTTCGTCTTAATGCATTAGCTATGGATAAATCAACTTCATTTAGCACAAAATTTATTTTGTAAAAAACTTTATTTTTAAACAACAAATCAACTTCTTCAAAACTCATTATATATTATTTATTAAGAATTTATAAATTACTTTTAATATCAAATTTTTATTTATTTTAATAAGTTAAAATTTTTTATTTATTATAATAATATACAATATAATGTCTAATTCTAATAAACCTATTTTATTTTTTTCTAGAAAAAATCAGGAAAGTGTTCAATTATGGGAAAGATTAAGTAAAGAAAATAGATTAAATTCATTTATGAAAATATGTGTTGATAATAATAACAAAATACCAGCATCAATTCGAACTGTTCCTACAATATTTGTTAAAGGAAGACCTTTAATATATGGACCAGCCATAAGTATGTATTTATCTAGTTTGCAGTCACCGGGTGCATCGCAGGAACCTAGATCAAATAATCCTACTAATGAACCATCTTCATCTGATGGAATTAATGATTTTAATCCAGTTGAAATGAGTAATAGATGGTCTGATTCATATTCATTTATAGAAAATAATCCACAACCAATGGGATTTACATTTCAATTTATTTCTGATAAAAATGATAAATTAGCACCCAATCAACCACAACAACAAAACAATCCGAATTCACAAAAATCTTACAAGGGTATGGAGATGGATAATAGATTGGAAAAATTACAACGTGAAAGAAGTCAAATGATGCAACATCTTAACAGATAAAACAAATATATAAAGATAAGTTTAAATTAATATATAATAATATAAATTTATAAATAATATGACCTCCACCTTAAAAATATTTAACAATCAATTAGTAAATCTAGGAAGAGTTTTGGTAGAAAGATTTCCAGAAAATAAAGAACTTAAACTTGGACTAACTGGAATTGAAACATTAAAGAATTGTAATCCTAAGAAAAATATTGAAATGTTTACTGTATATGGATACAAATATAGAGACCACATTTTAAAAGAAAATGAATCTTTTTTTTTAGAAGAAGATCTTATAACCAGTAATTTTGAAAAAAATGAAGTTAATGATGAAACATTTGATATAATGAAAACCTTAAAGGAAAATTGGAATTTATTAGAAATAAATGAAAAAACAAATATATGGAAATATTTAAAAGTTTTAATTAAATTAAATGAAAAATATATTAAATCATTTATCACAAAATAATAAATAATATAAAAATTATTTTATATTTTTTAGGCATCCGGTTAAGTAAATGCGGTAGTAAATTTAAAAAATAATATCATTTTTTATTAAATGGAAAAATTTAATCAAAATTTAACACAGTTCATTGATATTATAAAAAAAAATTATCCTTCTCAAAAAGAATTAATAGAAAAACATTATACCTTTGATAAAAATACAGGAGATAAGTATATAAAAGAATTTTTAAATTCATGCACAAAAATTGGCGATGATATTTCAACAAAAAATGAAATTATATTTTCAAAGGGATCAACTGTCTTAGTTAATATTGATTTTTATTCAATATGGAATGATGAAAGTTTATCAGAAGAACAAAAAAATAATATATGGAAATATTTACAAACTTTATATATATTTGCATTTGAATATATTAAGGATCAGGACTTCAAAACAATCTTAAAACAAATAAAAAAATTAGGAACAAATACATCGGATCTAGATGCTGAAACAAAAACATTTATGAATATTATTGATAGTTTATCCGAAAAATATACCAAAAAGAAAGATGAAAATGAAAATGAAGACGAAAATGAAGATACTTCTGGACCTAATTTTGTTCCACCTGAATTATTTAATGGTGCTATTGGGGATTTAGCTAAAGAAATTGCTGAAGAAATTGATCCATCTAAAATTGATCTAGATGATCCTTCAAAATTATTAAAAGATTTATTAAGTGGAAATTTTGATGAGAATAATGATAATAGTGGCTTAGTTGATTTGGTAAAAAATATAACTAATAAAATACAGGATAAATTAAGCTCTGGAAAATTAGATGAATCAAAATTATTTAATGAAGCGCAAAATGTTATGAACACTTTTGCTAAATCATCCAAAAAATCAACTAAACCAGTTAATATTTTTGAAGCAATGATGAAATCAGGAATGATGAATAATTTTAATATGGATGCCGAAAATCAAGATTTATTTAATCAGGCTAGTAGTATAATTAAAAATAATAATGTAACAAATATTACTCCCCAAAATATACAATCAAAAGCAAATTTAAAAAATACAAGAGATAGATTAAGAAAAAAATTAGAAAATAAAAGAAAAAATTTAGAAAATAAAAAAAAGCAATTAAAATTAAACGATAAAAAAAAATTAGAAATTAATATGAATGAAGATATAGATCTAGATAAGTTAGCAGAAGAAATAGAAGGTGTTAGTTCTAAAAAAAAATAATAATATTATATAATGAAAGAATTATTTAATACTATTAGTGAAAAAGATAGTAAATTATTAAAAAAACCATTTAACATTAAAAAAGATAAATTTTGGTACAATAACCCAAGTATTTTAATAAATTATGAAAGATTAAGTGAATTTTTTCCAACGAGTGATATGACAATTGAAGAACAATTAAATAGTGCTGTTAGATTAAGTTTTTATTTATCAATTACATTATTTTTATATAAGAAAAATGTAAATTATTTCTACATCGGAATTATTAGTTTAATTTTTACTTATTTAATTTATACAAATTCTGATAGTAATAAATATATAGAAAAATTTTCAGATCTAACTAAAAAAAAATATATAAAACCCACTGTAAATAATCCATTTATGAATATATTACCAGATGATTATTTAAAAAATCCAAATAGAGAAGCAATTAATAAAATTAATAATTATATTAATCCGAAAATAAATAACCTAATTGATAGTAAATTTAATTATAATTTATATAGAGATGTAAATGATGTATTTAATAGAAACCCGTCTCAAAGACAGTTTTATACAATGCCTGTTACAACAATACCTAATGAACAGGGGAAATTTGCAAAATGGTTATATGCAAATTCTAAATCATGTAAAGAAGGTAATGGATCTAAATGTGTTTCTAATTTGTATGAAAACTTAAAACAAAGTAGTGCTATACGAAATGGATTAATTGATTAAATTAAAATATAAAAAAAAAACTTTTTTTTGTTTTTATATATTAAATGAGTGGTAATTGTATTCAATATAAATCCAAGAATTGGAATATACAAGGATTGACCAGATTAAGGGAAGATGGTTGTTACAAAAAAAAAAGAGCAGGAACTTCTCAAAAACCAGGAGTATATACTTCATCAAATTTCCATGATTGCACATGTGAAGCACCATATACAAAAGAATTAAGTTTAAAACAACCAGCTGTCAGATATAGAGATGGTTTTGGTTGGACATCAATGGATGGATGTAATATTGATAATGATTCAAAATTGAGAAATGCTAGAAATCTAACTAACACTAACGTTATACAACAATTATTTACAAGACCCTATGGAACTGTTCCATATATGGGTAGAGGTTCCGGTAATACTAATGTAGAAAGTAATTTACGACCAGGTGAAGCAACTATGCAAAAAAAACAATGTAATAATTTAGCAGGAATAAATATTGATCGTTTTACACCTCAATTGCCTTGTGTTAGACAAAATATTCAAAATCCTAAAAATATAATTCCAGAAGATAGTGAAACTTCATGGATTAGAGGAGGACAACCATCTAGACAAATAATTAGAAATAAAGATTATCTTAAGAAATGTGGATTTAAATACAATGGTAAATATTGGAAAAAAAAATAATAAATAAAATTATAGAAATTTATTATTTTTTTTTAAAAAGTAATAAATTAGGAGTAAAAAAATTCTCTTTGTATAATATAAATAATGAGTTACAATAGACTTAGATATGATCAATGCGCATACAAAAAAGAATTAGATCAAAGTGTAGGACCTCTAGCATATATGTTGTATCCAGGAAGATATGAAAATTGTTCAAAATGCAGGCATGAATTTGGATTATTAGGTGGAACTGCTGTTTCTCATATTAAGGGAAATTTAGTTGATTTAGAAAATGATTTAAGAGGCCAAACTAGAGCAGCAACTAAATGTCCTACTAAAAAATTTAAACCAAATAATTCTAATACAATAGAAATTGTAGGAAATCACTGTAATGAACCAAGATCTGTAGATCTTACCCCAGTTCATTTACCATCGTGTCAAATAATTAGATATCCAACAACACCTCTACCACCTGCACAAGATTATGGTCAATGTCCAGCACCTTGTGTCGATTCTAAAAAACCTTGTCAAAATCCTAGAGATTATTCATGTGGAGCTTCAAACCCAGGTGAAATTAATTAAAAAAATTATTATTAAAAAATGCTTTTTTTTAGAAAATTTCTTAAAAAAAATATTGTCTAAGTATATTATATATTATGAGTTTTAATAGATTAGATTATGATAAAGAAGCTTATCGCCAAGTATTAAATCAAAGTGTTGGTCCCGGAGTTTATAGACTTGGAGAACCCCCTATTTCTTGCGAACAATGTTACCCATATCCACCAAGTGTCAGACTTCAAAGACAGGGAGATTCAATTAGTAGAAATTTCCCATTAATTGATGTAGATTCTGAATTGATGGGTATAACTAGAAAATTAAGTAAAGATATTAAAAAACAATATAAACCTTGTTGTGAAGATAATTCTTGTTCAACTGGTGAAGTATGTGGTCAGGGTGTTGTAGGAAACTGTAAAAATAGAAAACCTGGACAAAGAAATAGTGATAATAATTTAAAACATTGGAGAGATTGCTTTTTACCAGCTGAAGATACAAGATTATCTAATCCATCATGTAATTTAAGAGGAACTGGTTGGAATAGATGGGAATGGTTATGTTTAAATCCACAAGATAGAGTTGAAGTTCCATTTGATTATAATATATCTAATAGAATTATTGTTAAGGATAATCATAGACCATGTATTCCTAATCCAATTGACCCTACACCTACATTACCAAAAGGTGGTGATTTACCTTGCGAACCTACTGCATTAACTTGTGCTGCTTTTACTCAACCAAATTCGGTTCATTGGCAAAATGGTTCATGTATAAAGGAGTATTAAATTTTTTTTAATATAAAAATATAATTAAACAAGTAAAAAAATTTATATTTGTTTAATTACTTAGAGTAAGATAAATTAAAAAAAAATAAGAATATAATATAAATAAATATGGAAGGATTATTATCAGGTGGTGTTACAGGAGCAGGTTATTTATTAAATGGTAAAAATAATAGAATTCAAAATTCAGGAGATAATATATTTAAAGAACCCTCGCAATTAAATATTTATACTAGTAATCAAATAGACAATATAAGAGAATATGAGAAATCATTAGTTAATAATAATTATAAAAAAGCAGTTGATGCTATTGATACAAATATTATACCACAACAATTTAATTCTAAAATAATTAATAAAGAAAATACATCTATAAAATATTTACAATCAAATCCAAATGATTGTAATAGAATATCAGAATTGAGTGGAAATAATATAGAACATTTTAATCATAATAATATGTTACCTTACTTTGGATCTAAAGTAAGACAAATAACTTCAGATAAAAGTAACTCTCATATTCTAGGTAATCATACTGGTATAGAAGAATTTTCTACAAGGAGAACAGCCCCTAAACCTTTATTTGAACCTACTAAAGACATTAATATTAAATTTGGAACACAAAATAAAAATGATGAAGTAAAAAATAGAATTGTTAAATCAAAATTTAGAACAAATGAACTACCATTTGCAAAAGTTAATGTAGGACCCGGATTAGATCAGGGTTATTGTGCAAACCCAGTAGGTGGATTTCATCCTAATACCAGATCATTTATTTTACCAAAAAATATAGATGATTTAAGACCTAAATCAGATCCTCAAATTTCATATAAAGGAAGAGTTATACCTGGAAAAGCACCTATTGGAAAAACTTCTATATTAGGTAAAGTTAATAAAAATCGACCTGATACTTTTTTTATTAATAATCCTGATAGATATTTAACAACTACAGGATCTGTATTAAAACCAAAACAAAGGTCATGTATAATTGTTCCTGAAACAAATAGAAAGAAATCAAAAAGTTATCATGGAACTGCTGGACCAGCTGTAGTTAAAAAGGATACAAAAAGGTCACTTTATAAAAAAGATGTAAAAAATACTTATAAGACATCAGGTCCGCGTAATGCATTTGATAAAGGAGGATGGGAAAATGAAAATTTTGGTGATTATGGTAAAAAATCAATTAATTTACCAGCTCAAGAAAGAGATATTACTGGTTCTAGAACATCAGTTAGTAATATAACTACAATTGTTAAGGCATTAGTTGCTCCAATTTTAGACGTATTAAAAACTACTAAAAAAGAAAATGCTGTTGGTAATATTAGACAAACTGGTAATATTGGAACCTCTGGAGTTACCAAAAATATTCCATGGGATCCAAATGATGTAACCAGAACTACTATTAAGGAAACTAATATTCATGATAACCGATCGGGTAATTTGGCTGCTGATACAAAAGGAGTAGCATGGGATCCAAATGATGTAACTAGAACTACTATTAAGGAAACTAATATACATAACAATAGATCTGGTAATATGAATTCGGATAACAAAGGAGTAGCATGGGATCCAAATGATGTAACTAGAACCACTATTAAGGAAACTAATATACATAACAATAGATCTGGTAATATGAATTCGGATACTAGGGGGGTAGCATGGGATCCAAATGATATA
>Ga0055584_100004889_pt1 | contig 13132 bp, 10 predicted proteins | sample OSDHelmetaG_FD_58716 | JGI IMG/M metagenome (GOLD analysis project Ga0055584, IMG submission 58716) | Pelagic marine sediment microbial communities from the LTER site Helgoland, North Sea, for post-phytoplankton bloom and carbon turnover... | ecosystem: Environmental > Aquatic > Marine >... | reverse complement strand
GAACCTCAACATTCACTTTCACATGCTGTTTCTGGATGGGGTTTACATACGTGGCTCCGGATCCCGTATCGAGCCTTTGACATGGCGGAACGTGAACTGCCGGAAAACGACATCACCGGGCTCGCCGCCTGTTTCAATGCCGCGACATTTTGGTCAAATGAATATTCAGGGGCGGAAAATTATTCATTCCCTGCTACAATTCGCAACTTCATTCACGCGTTGCTTAGTGCAAAATTCACTCCGGCTTTGTATATGAAGATCAAGACAATTCGAATTTCGGTCAGTGTAATGGTTATATTGGCCGTTGCAGCATTTGTAGGCCTGCGTTATTCGCCGGCCGAAAAGGTGCCTAATATCGTGTTGATCACCATCGACACCCAGCGATGGGATTACATTTCCAGTTACGGCTACAGCGATACCGGCCTGTCACCGGTTATCGATGATCTGGCCGCCAGGGGCACCCGTTTCGTCCAGGCCGTGAGCACTGCAGGCACTACCATCCCCTCCCATGGCAGCATGCTGACTGGACTGTATCCACGACAACATGGCGCGCGCAGCAACTGGCACGAGTTGAATCCAGGCGCAACCTCCATCGCCGAGGTATTGGGTGAGGCGGGCTTCCAGACCGGTGCGTTTGTCAGTTTTGATTCCATGATGAAGGTCGGTGACCTGGGCCGAGGTTTCGTGACGCACAATACGCCTTTTGACCGGCCAGATAAAAAAGTGACACAAGCCGGCAGTATTACTGTCGAGCAGGCGAATCAGTGGCTGCGGTCACTGCATCGGGATCAGCCATTCCATCTTTGGCTGCACCTGTTTGAACCTCATGGCCCCTATGAAATCAGCGACTATGCCCGGCAGCGCCTGCAGGACTATGATGGCATACTGAAAAATGGGGCGGAGATGGAGGTCTTGCTGGGAAACAAGCAGCAGATTCTGGGCTCCGAGCAACATCTCCAGGCGCTGCAGCATCTTTACGCAGGTGAAGTGCACCGGGCCGATGGGTTGGTCGGTGACTTGATCGACACTCTTGCATCACTGGATGTGTTGCAGAATACAATCGTTATCCTGACTTCGGATCACGGGCAGGCATTGGGCGAGAACGGCACCATGGGCCATGGCGCCATACTGTGGGAGTCAGTCATCCGGGTGCCGCTGATCATCACCGATTTTCGAACTCCGGTGGGAAATACCGTTCAGGAACGGGTTGGTACCATTGATATCGCAGCAACCATTGCGGATTTTGCCGGTATCGACAAGGCATTTGATCAGCACGGACAATCACTGCGCAATGCTGCCTCTGGCCAACTCGATCCGGACCGGACCTATTTTGCTGAAGTGGAATTACGCACCGGCGTGTCGGCGAAGGAAAGCTGGTATGACCCGGACAGCCTGGCTGTGTATTCAGGAAACATTAAGCAGGCCAGCAATCGCGATAAGCTTGAGTTATATGAAACCCGCCTGGTCGATAATCATCTGACACCGATAGCCCCCGATCAAATATCCGCCCTGGCCGAATACCTGGCTGGTTTGAATGAAGAATTCCTGGCGGCTGAAAGCCGGTTCAAGAATGCGCGGGTTTCCGAAGCAGACCGGGACCAGTTGCAAGGCCTCGGCTACACTCAATGATCGCATTATGAAACAAACCATTCTTGCTCTTATTCTGTCTGCTTTGCTTACTGCCTGCAGTCAGCCGGCAAGCAGCAAATACAACCTGGTGATGATCTGCATTGATACGGTGCGGGCGGATAATTTCTGGTCGCTCGCTGCTGATCATCCGGATGATGAACTGTCGGTCCAGTTGAACTCGGCGCTGCGCTATCTATCAGCCCATTCCAGTTCCCCCTGGACCATCCCAACCATTGCCAGCGTTTTTACCGGTCTCTACCCACGTCAGCACGGTGCGGGTTATTTTTCGGAGGCAGTGGCCAATCTCGACATCCAGATACCCAGCCAGCTGGACACGTCGATGACTACCCTTGCCGAAGTATTGTCAGACCAGGAGTTTGAAACCGCGGCGTTTCCGGCCCATCCGTGGATTACCGCTGACTACGGATTGCAACAGGGATTTCAAACCATGCGGCCCGGGCGTGGCTGGGAAAAAATAAATCGGCATTTCTTCGATTTGTTGCAGTCTCAAGATGACAGCAGGGACGAACCTTTTTTTGCCTATCTGCACTACATGGAAGCCCATGATTGGCACCTGAAGCCGAAAAGGGAGCGGAATGCGCTGGTATCAGGTTTATCCGCGGAGCAACTTGCGTTGGCAGAAAGCTACACCCAATCCACCGCCTGCTCGGAACCAGGCAGCCTTATTTGCCAACGCAACAAGATTTATGTGCACGCCATCCAGACCTTGCGCCAGGCCGTTGCCGATGTCTATCGGCGGCTGGATGAAGCGGGCCTGCTGGACGACACGATCATCGTTCTGTTTGCCGACCACGGTGAAGAATTCTGGGATCATCGGGCCGAAGCCATCGAACGTAATGAAGATCCACGGGGCGCATACGGTTTTGGCCACGGCCAGAGCATGTACCAGGAATTGCTGCGCGTGCCCCTGGCTATCTGGCATCCGGACTTCGCCGGTCGTGAAATAAGAGAAATCGTTAGCCTCGTCGATCTGTTCCCCAGCATACTCGACTGGCTCAATGTAGATCATGACAGCAACGATCTGCCGGGCCATTTGCTCCCGGTGGCAGACCAAAATGACACTGAACCGCGGATCATCTATGCCTCGGGCAACTCTTTTGGTCCGCAAAAAATCGCTACCCGGGAAGGAAGCAAAAAGACCATCTGGCACCTGAGGACGGACCAGCAGGAATTTTTTGACCTGGATACGGATCCCGGAGAAAAACTTCCCCGGCAGGATGACCAGTGGCTGCTGCGTTCCGATACCCTGTTGGGTGATTACCTGGAACTGGAATCGTTAACCCAAGCCGCCACACCACAATTGTCCCAATCACAGCTGGAGCACCTGAAATCAATCGGTTACCTGCAAGGCCTGGATGAACAGGATCTGGAACAGGCAAACCAGGAAGAAACGGACCCGGATAACGACCGTGATAGCCAATAGCCGCTTGCTGCTCTCACTGGCCTGTTTCCTGTTGCTTGTGTCCTGCGATCAGCGTCATTTCGAACCGGTAACCCAGCGAATAATCGTGCTTGGATTTGACGGCATGGACCCGGGGCTTGCACAACGCTGGATGGATGACGGATCGCTTCCAAATTTCAGAAAACTGGCCGAACAGGGCAGTTTTCAACCGCTGGCTACGAGCAATCCACCTCAATCGCCGGTGGCCTGGTCCAGTTTTGCTACCGGCACAAAACCGGGCGAACATGGTGTCTACGATTTCCTGCGCCGTAATCCTGACACTTATGGGCCCGAATTTTCGATATCAGAAATTCAGCCGCCGCAACACGTGCTCAAACTTTTTGGTATGGCACTGCCGTTGGACAGCGGCAGCATTGAAAATCGCCGCCGTGGCGAGGCATTCTGGACCCGTATCGAAAATGATGGCGGAGCCACAACAACACTCAGAGTACCAGTAACCTACCCACCCGATCCGGTCCAGCGCATGATGTCCGGCATGGGCGTGCCGGATTTGCTGGGCACTCAGGGGACCTATACGCTGTTTACCACCCGCCCGTTGCTGGCAGATTCAACATCTTCCAATACAAGGGCAGTCCGGGTCAGGCCGGATCGGAGCGGTCGCATCGAGGCCGTGCTGGAAGGCCCAATGCACCCGCTGGATCAGGATCCCCTGCCACTGACTGTTCCACTGGCGATCGAACAGTCCGGTGTCGGTGTCAAAGTCCAGCTGGATGGCATTGAGGTGGACCTGGCCGAGGGTGAATGGAGTGATTGGGTGCCATTGTCATTCAAATACCTGAAGTTCGCGGGCATACCCGGGATGGTGCGGCTACATCTGGTTTCCGGATACCCGCGCATTCGACTATATGTTTCACCCATTCATATCGACCCGAGAAAACCGGTTGTTCCACTCAGCTCACCACCGGATTATTCCGCCCGGCTGGCTGCTGAAATCGGCTTGTATCACACCATTGGTATGCCTGAGGAAACCTGGTCTCTTAACGAAGGCCATATAGATGACGCGGCATTTCTGGATATGGTGCGCACCACGCTCAAGGAGCGCGAAGCCATGTTCTACAACGCGCTGGATAAACAGGACAGCCACGTTGTAACCGGGGTGTTTGTCCAGACTGACCGGGTGAGCCACATGTTTTTCCGTGGCCTGGACGACCAGCACCCGTTACATGCCGAAACCAACCAGCAAAGCAGGAAAGCGATCCACTGGATTTACCGGGAAGCTGACCGGATCCTTGGCGAGACCATGCAACGAATGATGCCCGGTGACCAGTTGCTGGTTATCAGTGACCATGGCTTCGCACCATTTCGCTGGGCGGTGCATTTGAACCGCTGGCTGCTGGAAAACGGTTACCTGGTTCTGAAGGAGGGTAAAAACCGGTCAGCAGGCGGGTTCGCCGATGTCGATTGGAAGCGCACAAAGGCCTATGCACTGGGTTTGAATGGTCTGTATATAAACCGCCGCGGCCGCGAGGCCCAGGGCTGGGTAGGGAACCAGAAGGCTGCTGAGTTCAAGCTTTCACTGCGCAATGAGCTTGGAGGCTGGGACCACCAGGAAACCGGGCTGCCGGTGGTTCGCCAGGTATTCGATGGTGACGATATTTATCCGGGTAACGCCAATGGTGACGCGCCGGACCTGGTGGTTGGATATGAGCCCGGTTTTCGCGCATCCTGGCAAACTACACTGGGATCTGTGCCCGGGTTACTGACCGAACCGAATAAGCGCAAATGGAGTGGGGACCACTGCATTGCTCCGGAAGCAGTACCGGGCGTGCTGTTCACATCATTCAAGCTGGATCAGGCCATGCCCGCCATCTCTGATATTGCCGGCTTTCTCAAACAGCACTGGAATGACGCCGTCCACGAACAATAAGCGTGCAGGCCGGGTTAGTGTACCCTCCGTTTTGCACTGGAAATCCCGGTTTTTCGCCGCCACCGGCCGTCTTTGGCGCTCCCTGGGTAATTTTGAGTCCCGGGTATTGGCTGATGAAATCAAGTCCGTTGAAATTGACGCGCCGATTTATGTCACGAGTCTGGCCCGGTCGGGCACTACGGTTGTTACTGAAATGCTTGCCGAGCACGCGGCTGTCACCAGTCACCGCTATAGCGACTTTCCGGCGGTTTGGACGCCGTATTGGCGAAATTGGCTCGAGAGCCGGGCCCGCAACCCACCGGCAACGCCGGTCGAGCGAGCCCACGGGGACAGAATCCAGATTACCAATGACAGCCCGGAAGCCGTCGAGGAACTAATCTGGAGCAGCTTCTTTCCGCAGCTGCATGATCAGGATACCAGCAACGTGCTTGGAACGGAGCAACGCAACCCGTCATTTGATCGTTATTACACGGAACACATACGCAAGTTGTTGGCAGTGCGCGGTGCAACACGCTACCTGGCCAAGGGTAACTACAATTTATCCCGCCTGACTTATCTGCATAGCCTGTTTCCAGATGCCCGTTTTCTGATACCGATGCGTCATCCGGTTAATCACATCGCCTCACTGGTCAAGCAACACAAGCTGTTCATTGAAGCCCACGCTCTCGACCAGCGGGTAGGCCGCCAACTGGAGCTGGCTGGCCACTGGGAATTCGGGCCATTCAGGCGCTTTGTCAACCTGGGTGATCCACAGGTTGCCAGGGCTATAAATAAGGCATGGTCAGCGGGACATGAAGTTCTGGGTTGGGCTCACTATTGGAATAGTTCTTATCGATTTATTCTCAATATATACAATAGTATAGGTAGCATAAATAAAGTAATTTATCTGTTTAAATATGAAGATTTATGCACCCAATCCGCGACCATCATCGACCGTATACTTGGTCACACCAGGCTGGACGCCGGAACCTTTGCGGCAACCCGCGCTGACTATGAGTCCCGTCTGAGCCTGCCGGATTATTATCAGCCGGACTTCTCGGTGCAGGAAATGGAAACAATTAAAGCAATTTGCGGCAAGACCGCGAACGAATTGGGCTACACCCTGTAAGCGGTCAGCAAAGCCGGTATAATCCGTCTCCATTGAGGAGAATTCCATGCGCAAACTGTTATTCCTAACCGGCTTTTTTTTGGCACTTTCCCAGCCTGCCTTCGCCTACATTGGACCCGGCGCCGGGATCAGCGTCCTGGGCGGCTTACTGGGCATTGTAACGACCATCATCGTTGCAATTGGCGCCATCCTGTTCTGGCCGATTCGAAAAATGCTGAAGAAGAGAAAGGCAAGCACAACAGAATCCTGATTCGAAGCCGGCGCACCTGCTATGGGTTTATTTGACCTGACCAGCCCGCTGCTGACAGCAGTTGATCATCAGGTGGCCGCATTTATTCCGATATGGCCGCGACTGTTGATCTGGGGCTTTATTGCCGCCCTGATCACCATGTGGTTGTTCCGTAAACTATCACGCCAGGAAGCCATTCGCGCGTTAAAAGACAAGGTTAAAAGCAACCAGGCCAAAATGGCTGCCTTTGAGGGGGAGTTTGGTGAGTTGTTGCCCTTGATCGGCGCTACTCTGAAACTGGCCTTCCGGCAACTGGGTTTGTCTCTTGGCCCGGCCCTGCTCAGTTCAATACCGGTGATATTTCTGCTGGTTTGGTTATCCAACCAGTTCGGCCATCAGTTCCCTGAGCCGGGTGATACCGTTGTTGTCATGATTGATGAGGTGGACGCAGGCCAGCTTGGCAGATTGAACTGGCGGCCGGCAGATGCCTTGCTTGAGTCAAGCGAGCTGGGCTGGCTGGTCCGCTGGCCCACTCAGGATGAAAGCGTTCATCTCACTGATGGGCAACTATCCTTGCTCGATTTACCCACCCACGCCGCAAGCCCGATAATACATAAAAAGAAATGGTGGAATGCCCTGATTGCCAACCCAGCCGGTTACCTGCCACGTGACAGTGCAATTGAACTTGTGCGGCTGGAATTTAAGCGTCAATCAGTAATGGAATACGGCCCGGGCTGGATGCACGGCTGGATGTTTACTTTTTTCTCTGCATTCCTGGTGTTTGCCATCGCACTGAAATTTTTTCTTCAAATCGAGTAAGTCCGGATTTGGCGGGGACCGGGTGTCCGGAATTCGCACCCAAGAATGCCGCCAGCTGCTGCATGCATTGATCTCATTCATCAGGAGTGATTCGACTTCGCACATGATTTTTTTGTGGCCAAACATCAATTCGAAACGGAGTATAGGACGAAGAAAAGCTATTTTTCCAGAAAACATAAGAATATAGGGTGTTTATTTGCATCCAAAACTGCCCCGGGATCTGCATTGAAAATTGCCCCATAGAAAACCAGTCAACGCACTGAAAAAACGAGAGGTTTACCGTTAGGGATTGGGCTGCTTTTGAATGCAAAACCCCAATGAAATTGGTTCAATTGAACGTGCAAATCAACAGCCAGTTGTCTCGACGATCCGAAGAAGGCCGCAATGATTGGCGGCAGCAAGGAAGCGTACAATCCGTAATGCGGTGGCAAGCCAGCCAGTTGTGCATAAGCCATGGATTGGGGGATGAGGATGAGTGCGACGGTCAGGCCGGCGATGACGTCTTTTCGCAGAATTTCCCTGTTTCTTAATTCCGGCAGCCAGGTTGGCAGTTCCAGCGGATTCTTGATCTGCCCTAGAGTGTTTTTTGCCGCGCGGATGGCCGTTTCCTGTTGTTTTCGGACTTTATTCACCTCGGTCTCGTATCTGCTAATCTAATGCGGTAAGGGGGATAGCTGTCACCAATCTGTTGGCGTGCCTTGCCTGAATTGCGATAAAGGTGGTTTATAATTCCTATCCGCTCAAATCCTGCCACTGCTATCAAGAGGAGAGGCGATTATGACAAAAGGCTCGCTGCGGCACCGACGGGATTATGCGCTGGGTTCGGGCGCTGAACTTTTTTACGAAAAACCCCTCGAGATCGTTCGGGGAGAAGGCGTATATTTGTACGACACCGAAGGACGGCGTTACGTCGACATGTACAACAACGTCCCCTGTGTGGGGCACGCCAATCCGGTTGTCGTCAAAGCCATGGCAGAGCAGCAAGCAACCCTTAACGTCCACAGTCGATATCTTCACGGAGGTATCGTGACATTTGCCGAAAGGCTGACCGGACTCAATCATGATGGAATCGAGAGCGTCGTGTTCAGCTGCAGCGGCACTGAGGCAAATGAAGTCGCCATTCAAATGGCTCGCCTGATCACAGGAAATCGCGGTCTCATTTGCACAGACGCCGCCTATCATGGCAATAGCACAGTGGTTGATTCTTTGAGCTACGTAGGCCTCTCGCCTGGCGAGACAAGCGATATTCGCAGTTTTCCATTTCCTGAACGCTACAGACCACTGAAAGAAGGATTGAGCGACGAAGAATTGTGCGACGCCTATCTCGCTCGGGTCGCGACAGCAATCGAGAGCCTGCAAACAGACGGCCCCGGCTTTGCAGCCCTCATCATGTGCCCGATATTTGCCAACGAGGGCGTGCCCGATATTCCTTCCGGCTTCATGAGCAGGGTCACGGACCTGGTTCACAAAGAAGGTGGCCTGGTGATCGCCGATGAAGTCCAATCAGGCTACGGACGCACGGGCCAATGGTGGGGGTATGAAAGCTCAGAATTTCGGCCGGACATCGTCGTGATGGGCAAACCGATGGGCAACGGTCTGCCGCTCGGGGCAACAGCTGCAAAAAAAGACTTGATTGATACCTTCCGTGCCGAAAAGGACTATTTCAATACCTGCGCGTCGACTCCCTTGCAGGCAGCCGTAGGCATGGCCGTGCTGGATGAAATCGAACGTCTGGATCTCCTCAACAACGCGGCCGACGTCGGCGCCAGGCTGTTGACCGACCTGCGGGGCCGCATCGACATGTACAATGCCATCGGCGACGTGCGTGGCAGCGGTCTGTTCCTCAGCATCGAAATGATCAAGGACAGCTACAGCAAAGACCCGGATGCCGAATTGGCTGTGTCCTTATCCGATCGCCTGAAATACAAGGGATTTCTGGTCTCGTATGCCGGCAAGTATGAAAACGTGCTGAAGATAAGACCGCCACTCGTGTTCTCTCACGCAAACGCGGATGATTTCATTGGCGCCTTTGACGAATGCATGGAGGAAATGCATGGTTAATTCAGGATGACTGCCGGCGGCGGCAAACTGCTGCATGCCCGCACTGAGTTCGACAACTGGCGATCCCTGACCATCGGCATCTACATGGCCCTGGCCGGCTATGCCGTCATGGTCGGGCTTCCCGTCATCAGCACATCATGGGTCAACAATCTCGGATTCACCGAGGTCGAAGTGGGCCGCATCGCCGGTGCTGATCTTGCCGGGCTGGCAGTCGGCGCCGTGATCGCCTCGCTATTCGTGGCCAGGGTTAATCGGCGTCACCTCGCTGTGGTGGCAGCGCTGATAACGATTGTTGCGAATGCACTTTGCCTCGTATACCAAAGCTACGAACTGACGCTTTGGCTCAGGTTGGCGGCGGGAATCGGCGCCGGGATTTACACCGGTATCGCGGTAGCAACCATCGGTGGCCACTCCAGGCCGGCGTTTGCTTTCGGTCTGGAATTGTTCGCCTTTGCCGGTACGCAGGGCGCCGAGGTCAAACTGCTGCCATATTTGTCTATCGAAGGCATATATATGGTTCTCATTGCTACCTACGTCGTTGGCCTTTTATTCATATCGTGGCTCCCCAGGCGTCCCGCCGACAAGGCGCTGGATGTCGAGATTGATGTCGAGGAACCCGGCGGAGAACACCATACCAAACACGAACATGTGCCTGCGTACGTGCCATGGATCGTGCTGTTAGCGATCGTGTTTACCTACATCAATATTGGTGCTTACTGGACATACATCGAATTATCCACCGTAGGTACCGATGCCTCGCCGGAATGGGTCGCCAGCATGTTGTGGGTCTCATCTGTTTTCTCGGTGATAGGCTGCCTGTTCGCCGTGCTGCTCAGTAATCGCTACGGCCTGGCGCGACCACTACTGATTTCCCTGGTATTCCAGGCCAGCATCGTCGGGATGCTCGTTTTCGGCATCACCAACGCGACCGTTGCGTTCAGCATGTTTTTCTTCAACTTCTGCTGGATTTTCGTCGATATCTACCAGGCGGCAACCATTGCAAACGTCGATCGTTCCGGCAAATTCCCTGCAATGATCCCTGCCGCGCAGGGCCTTGGGAACTTTCTCGGCCCGAATATGGCGGCAACGGTATTGGCGTATGGCCTCGGCTACAGCGGCATCTTCATACTGTGCACGTCGGCGTCCATCGCGGCGATGCTCGTATACCTCTATATGTACCTGATGTTGAGGAAGACGATTCCCGCTCTCGCGGACGCATCGTGAGGCCGTGCTCTGTTGATACAACACGCCAATGAAGCAGGAGGAAATTCGGTGGACAGGGATCTGATCGCATCCGGCTTCATCGAAGCCGCATGGAAGGCCGTAGAATACTTTCCGGTCGACGCAATAAACATTGAACTTGTCATGCAGTCGGAGAATGTGACCTTCCGAGTCACGGCTCGCGACGGGGGCAGGCACTATGCCCTCAGGTTGCACCGGCCAGGCTACAATTCAATCGAGGAACTCGAGTCGGAACGGCTATGGGTTCGGGCGCTAAAGGAAACCGGCGTACCCGTTCAGGACTCGCTCGAGACTATTCAGGGAGGGCAATACGTGTTGGTCGACATTCCGGGCGCCGGTGAGAAGCGCTATGCGGGGATGTTGACCTGGCTTGAGGGAATGCCGCTCGGCAACTTCCTGCAGTCGTGTTCCGACGGACCTGAACGGAAGCGCATGTTCCGCAGGTTCGGCGAGATCGCCGCTGCGTTTCACAAGCAGTCGGTCCAGTGGCAGGCGCCGCCAGGCTTCATCCGCCGGCACCTGGGGCTTGAAGGTCTGCTCGGAGAAGCCCCATTCTGGGGTCGATTCTGGGAACACCCGGAACTGAGCAGGTCCGAGCAGGTTTCACTTCTTAGGGTGCGTGAGATGCTGCGCGCAGCACTCAGGGCCTACGGCGAGAAGCCTGATACGTTCAGTTTGATTCATGCCGATTTCACTCTCGATAACATCATTTACGATGGAGAACATCTGGCTGTTATTGATTTCGATGATGCTGCCTACGGTTGGCACATGTACGATGTTGCGTCATTGCTGATCGAATGCCGGTTCTGCACCGATTTTGAGGAGCTGCAGCATGCATTGCTCGAAGCTTATAGTCAGTGCCGCAGCCTGACGATGCATGATGTCGACATGCTTTCCGATTTCCTGCTGGTCCGGGGTATGGCGCTCATTGGATGGTTTCATCAGCGACCCGAGCATGCCGACTCTGAATACTTTGATGATGTAAAGAATTGGGTGCTTGACGCGTGTGCTTCCCGTTGACATTGAGTTCGATGTCATTGCCACGCTCGGGTCGCTGATTCAGCACCCTGGTTTCGATTCACGCCCTGGCGGACGGGCCTGCTATCTGCTCAGGTGGGGCAGTAGCTCCTTGACGCACATATAGGCCGGGGTGCCCGCCACCGATCCGCACGGGTAGGTGCTCGAGCCACAAATGGACACATTATCGAAATCGCCGAACTGGTAGAAGCGCTGGTGTGGATCGTTGGCATAGTTCCGATCGAAATAGCATTGCCCGGCAACCAGCATGGTGTGTTCGATGTTACCTCCAGGAAAGCCGAAGGTCCGCTGCAGGTCCCTGGGCGTGAGCAGCCGGCTCCACGCGCAGTCCTCCGGGTTGGCGATATGGCTCAAAATGGTCTCTTTCACTTTGGCCTCTACCGTTGCGAGCTGCGTACCTGTTGCCCCGAGCCCGAGGTTCTTGAAAAACACAGCCAGCCGGTCAAAGGGCTCCACCAGGTCCATCCGGCGCATGGACGCGCCTTCGCAATAGATCTGGAAGTAGCCAGGAACAAAATCCTCCCCGTCGAGGACCGCAAAGGTTGAATTTTCGAAATCCGCCAGGGTCTCGGTGGCGAAGATATAGCGGAATGCAGTGTCGGATTCCGGGTCTCCAGTATCGTGTTTCCACCGCACCGGATTGCGGAACATGAGGTTGAGCTTTCCGGAAGTGCCCAGTACTTTTTGCCTGTTCGTATAATTGATCAAAGTCGAGTCGCCGGTCAGGCGTGCGGCTGATTGCGGGTCGGTCGCAAAAACGACATGGTCCGAGTGAAACATCCGGGTACCGTCTGGATTCTCGTAGCGAATGACACCGCTTTTTGTGTCCACCTCGTGCACCACGCAGGACAATACGAGTTCCACGCCCAGTTCCTGATTGATTCGGCCGAGTTCGCGAGTGATTTGCCATATACCGCCCATAACGTAACCGTAGCTGTCGCCGAACACCGATCCGGAGGACATCATTGGCATTATGAAAGCGGAATAGGGCTCATCGACGGAGACCGGGCCGCTTTCCGAAACATCCATGGCAATGAGAACTTTGGTGCGTTCGGCCGTGAAGTAGTGATCCAGGAGTTGTCTGGCGCTTCCGGTGATCCAGATCGAGGTCAGGTCTGCCCCCAACTCCGCGATCGCATCCTCCACGCTGGGCGGCCGACCGGCGCTGTAGCCGGATTGCAGAAAGCGGACGACCCGACCTTCATCGGTGACGTACGCCGCCACGTCACCCCGCTCTCCCCACTTGTCGGCAAACTCCCGGGCCAAATCTGATGCATCAGCGTAAAGCCGGGTGGGCTGCTTCTGACCGGGGAAGAACACCAGGTCCGGATGAGTTGGCGCCCATATCCGTAGCCGGTCCGCCAGACCAGTCTCTCGCCAGACGAAGTCCTGCATCAGCCCGAGCGTTGAAGCGCCAAGCGCGTAGTCCTGCCGGATACCATCGATCACGGCGGTTTCCGACACGCAGGCGCCGCCAACCCGATCGCTGCGTTCGAGCAAAGTAACCTGGTGTCCGGCGCGTTGCAGGTAATTAGCCGCGACCAGGCCGTTGATACCAGCGCCGATGACGGCGATGTTGCGGGAGGATTCTGTCACCAGACATAAAGTATCATGCAACCCCGATTCCCGGAAAGGAATTGGAAGAGAAAAATGTGG
>Ga0055584_100004887_pt1 | contig 13135 bp, 14 predicted proteins | sample OSDHelmetaG_FD_58716 | JGI IMG/M metagenome (GOLD analysis project Ga0055584, IMG submission 58716) | Pelagic marine sediment microbial communities from the LTER site Helgoland, North Sea, for post-phytoplankton bloom and carbon turnover... | ecosystem: Environmental > Aquatic > Marine >... | reverse complement strand
CTAAAATGATTACCTTTCCTGAAAAACATTCCGTCTTCGCAGTTTTTTACTGAAGAAGGTTCAACTAAAATACTGTTTTCTTTTGTTGCCCAGTCTTTATGAGCTGTAGCGTTTAAAACTACACTCCATTTACCTAAAGCAGTTGCATTGAATGAAGGGAGATTCCATCCTTCTCCACCACTTAATCCTCCTAAATCTATATCAATACTATTTAAAAAATCATTCACTTCACTGTTTGTTTGCATATAGGGCACAAAGTTTATATTGTTGTAAGTTTTGCCCTGAAGTATTTTAAAAATTTCATGCTGGAAAGAAGCTTTATCTAGAAAAGGATTTGTTATTGCGCAGGAAAGTTGGTATTTTGGTTGATTTCCGAAAATTTTCAACCAAGTTTTAATAATTCTAGAAGTGTTTTTTCTTTGTTCGAATTTACCCATTAATCCAAAGTGAATTTTTTCAGGTAGATATTCTTTATCTTTTATGTGAAAGTCTTCATCAAAGCCTAAAGGCACAAAATGTACATTTGGAATTCCATTAAGTTCGAAATTATTTTTTGTGTAGTTTGAAGAAGTGAAAATGCAGTCTTGCGTTTTAAGTAAATTTGATTCTATTTTAGTTGTTTCAGATGTTTCATGAAAAGTGAAAAGAGCTTGTTTTTTTGTAAGTCTGGTTTCGCACCCGTTTACATGCCATAGTTTTAAGCAGGGCAAATCTTTTTTTATTTTTTCATACCTTTTGTTTGTAGCATCTTGCAGGTATTCAAGGAATTTTGGATTAGCTTTATCGAAAGCTTGAATTTCTGTTTTATTACCAATTGGAAATAAGCATAAATCAATGTTTTTTTTGTATAGCTCTTTTAAAATATTAACAGAGACATTGCCGAAAGATAAAGCATTAATTGGTGCGTTAACTAATAGTTTCATATTTTGTTTTAACGTTTTTTGATATTTTTTTCAAAGCTGCATTGTGTATGTTTATGCATCCTTGTATACTTAAATTCATTTTTTTACTTATTTTTCTCCAAGGCGTTAATTTATTTAAGCCTGAATATCTCATTCGGAATATTTTTTTAACTCTAGTGTCTGGGTAAGTTTCGAGCTCTTTGTCAAAAAAAGATAGAACTTCTTCTTCTAGCTTGGTGTTATTTTCACATTTGTTTACTTTTATTTTGTCTAAAGATAATTTAGACTCGTCCATTTCTACGTATTTATTGTTTTTTTTGTTTTTGTTTGTGGCGTTTAAACATTTCCATTTAGCTTCGTTCCCTAAAAATGTAGAAAATTTTGCACCTCTATCTTTGTCGTACCTTAAAGCAGAATTGTAAATAGCTATTGCTTTGTCATTTATAATATCATCTCTTAGAGATGGGTACGGGCAACGCTTCATGTAAGAATTAACAATGTCTAAATATATGCCTGAATGTCTGTAGATTAACTCTTCTAAACATTGATTAGTATTTTGATTTTGTTTTATTTTGTTAACTAAATCTATATCACTTAAATTTTCCATATAAAGACCAACCATTTTCGCGGAAAAGTTCTGCTACATGTCGGGTGCAAGTCTTTTTTTCATCACTAAAGTTTTTCCATTTTAATTTATAGTCAGAAAGTTTTTCGACTATTGGATCATTAGCTTTTTCTTCTAAGTTGGCGGGTTCTATGCCACACCTAGAAACATGAATAACATAACCTCCTAAGTTTTTTATCCATTGTATTTCGTTTTTGTACCTAACATCTGGTATGATAGTTATTATATTGTTTTTAATGTTAGTTTCTACTCTTTTTTGTATTTTTTTAACCCAAAAATCTTTATCTATATTATTCCTACAAACGTCAGTTCCATACGCTACTAGTAAAGGTCGTATTATGTTTTTCTCCTCTGTTTTCTCAGTAAAAGCAGAAATGTTTAATTTTTCTTTTAAGAATCCATCTAAGTCTATCTTAACTGCCGAAGCGAACGATATTTTCGCTGCTATAGTGCCATTTTTCTCAAGTTTTTTATGGATGTATTTAGCTAAGGTATCTTTTCCTGATCTTGCTACGCCAGCGATACCAAAAACTATTGGAGCTTTAGCTATCACAATTTTTCTTCTTTTTATTGTTTTGAAGTCGTGAGTAATCATAAGTATTTTTACCTAACCTTAAGGTCTTAACAAATTTCTTATGACTGTCATAACAAATTTCTTATGACTGTCATAAGATTTTTTTTATGAATAACTTAAGATGGTTAATATCTTCTCTACGTTCAGATATTAAGAAGGACTGTTATCTTTGTCAAGATAAAAATCCCTCAGATCAAAAAGTTTTTTTGAGAGCGTGAAAAAACCACAATCAGCAAGGATTTCAGGAGTAGAAAAAATTTCTATTTCTAAAGAATCGGAGGTTATCTTATCAACACTTACGATAAAAGACAGTTCTGTTTTCTCTCCGTACTCTTTAAGAATACTACGAACACCTAAAGATGCCGCTTCTTCTGCAGATGAAGCTAGTACGATAGTTTCTGTGTCAGAGCATTGAACCCTATAAAAAAAATCTTGACTTTTCGAGTTTCGAAACATACAATTAGTAAAACATATATTATGTTAGAGGTCAATAAAAAAGTATTATGGATATCAGATTTTGATTTAGATACTGCTCCGGGTGGAGCTCAAAGAAGTGATTTTCTTATTATAGAAAAAGCTAAGCTATTAGGTATATCTATAAAGAAAACTAATAAAGATAATATCTTAGATATTGAAAATTTTAATGCTTTCGACATGATTGTAACTTCTAACGTTACTGTTATCTTAAATGAAAACCCTCATTTATTAAACCATATCTACTCTCACAAGAATCATGTAAGGCTAGAGCACGATTCTAACGAACACATATCTTCAGAGCAAAGAGTCAAACTTTTCTCTAATTGCAAGAAAACAATTTTTTTATCTGATTATCATTACAGTTTTTTCAAAGAATTGTACGGAGAAATTTTCCAAAATGTTGAGATAATTTACGACCCAATAAATATAAAAAACTTTAAAAACGAAAACCGAGAAAGAGAAGATAAAATACTTTTCGCAGGGTACATGCACGAACTAAAAGGGATTAATTCTTTTTTTGAGTATGCTTTAGAAAACCCAAATAAAGATTTTGTTATAGCGGGCTTTACAAGTTCAAAGATATACCATATGCTAGCTCAAAAGATTAAAAACATTGAATATTTAGGTAAAGTTAATCATGACAAAATGCCAGAAATTTTCAACAAGTATAAGGCAATGTTTTATTCGCCGCTAGTACGCGAACCATTCTGCAGATCAGTAGCAGAAGCCGTTTTATGCGGAATGGATATACTGACTGACCGACAAGATAAAATAGGCAGTTTGCAAGAAATAAAAAAAGTAGGAATAGAAGAGTTTCGCGATAAATGCAATAACGCTGCTAAAACTTTCTGGGAAAAAATATGAAAATTTTACTAGTAATAAACAAGGCTTATTCTAGAAATAATCGTCAAAAATTTGACAGCGGTTATTTTAATCTTTATATCCCAATGCTGGAATTAGGTCACGATGTTCTTTTCTATGACACATCTTCTAAAGTTCCTAACAATTTCAAAGAAACTGTTCAAACTTTTAAACCGGACTTGATTTTTTGCTGTATAACCGGTAACAGGCTCATAACCCCAAATGAACCAGAAATTAGAGATATAAAAGAAATCACCGATAAAGGAAATATAATTACTTTCAATTGGTTTTGTGATGATTCATGGAGGTATGATAATTTTTCCAAGCATATTTGTAAGAATTTTTCAGTGTGCTCTACCCCAGAGCTTGATTGCATAGAAAAATATAAAACAGATGGGTACAAAAATATAATTTTAGGCCAGTGGCATTGTAATGAAAAACTTTTCGTACAAAGCAACCCTTTATATGATATAGGTTTTTGCGGAGGAATAACTCAAAGTAGAGCGTCCTTTTTCCAAAAGTTAAATAAAAATATATCTTGTGCTAATGATTTATCCTATGAAGATTTGATTGAATTTTACAGTTCTTGTAAAATAGTTCTTAATCCTACCGTTAATGACAATGATCCCGAGAAAAAAACCCAAATGAAACTTAGGATTTTTGAGTCTACATGCAGTCAATCTTTATTGGTTACACAAAACGTGAAAAATCTGGAAATGTATTATGAACCTAAAAAAGAAATAGAAGTTTTTAGCACACCAGAAGAAGCTATAGATATTATTGATTTTTACTTAAAAAATGAATCTTCAAGATTAAAAGTATCCAAGATGGGACAACAAAGATTCTTAAAAGAACACACATCTAAAATCAGATTAGAAAAAATCTTAAAAACTATAAATTCTATATGTTAACATACATACAAAGGTATCCTTCTCACGCAGGAAAATGGATATATAACGGTTATGCTCATGCTTTCGCCTATTTAGATCAAAACGTTGTTTTTATCGATAAGCTTGACGAAATAAATACAAAAGAAAAATACAGACTTCTTTGCGCAGAGATGATGTTGAATGAAAACACCATTAATAAAATGCAAAACAGTTATTCTACTTATTTGTATGTTCAGCCCAATGAATTTCCAGAGCCTTGGGGCAAGCATTCCGCTTACTCAACCTCTATACCGGATAATTTAATCGATAAAGTTAATTCTCTGAGTAATGTTTTTAAATGGACTTTTTCTTCCGAAACCAAACATCATTTTAAATGGAGCAACACTATTTCTTTACCTTTAGCTTTTGACAATATAAACTATTTAGTTAGAACTGATGATGATTACCAATATGATATTTGCTTTGTGGGGCATTCTGTAGATAATGGCCTTTCAGAAAAAGTTCCTATCATGAACAGCGTTCTTGACGCTTTCATGAAATCTGGTTTAAAATGCGCTTTTTCTGTTGGCCAAAACATATCTCACGAATTAGAAAATGAAGTAATCATAAAATCAAAAGTTTCTCTTAATATTCATGATGCTTATCAAAGAATTTTAGGTTATGATAGTAACGAAAGAACTTTTAAATCGTTAGGTATTAATGGTCTTTTAGTGTGCGACGAAGTAAATCAAGTTAAATCATTATTTCCAGATGTTTATTTATCCAATGATCCCCAAAAATTAATTGAAAAAACTAAAGAATATTGCAGCATGAACCCAGATCAGTTAAGAGAGGTAAAGAAGCGAAATATTGATTTTGTCGAATCTAATCATACTTACATAAACAGAGTTCAAAAATTATTAAGTATTACAAAATGAAAATTTCCATAGTAATCCCATGTTATAATTCTGAAAAATATATAGATGAATGCATAACCTCTTGCGTTAATCAATCATATAACAATACAGAAATAATTGTTTTTGATAATGAAAGCTCTGATAAAAGCGCAGAGAAAATAAAAAACCTCCAAAATAAACATAACTTTATTTTTGAAACTGTCCCTAATGTCTACCCTAGATGCTGGGATGAATGTATTCATAGATCTTTGGAAATTTTAACCGGAGATTATTATACCGTTGTAGGCTCAGATGACAAAATAAAAAAAGAATATGTAAGTAAAAACGTAAAATACATAATAGACTCAGATTGTAATTTTGTTCAATCCAGCAACCAATGGTATACCGACATTCTTAGCGAAGGTTATGAAAACACATTAGTAAACTTTCACTATTCTGATAAACAAGATTTAAAATTAAAACTATTAACAGGGTGCCACATCAACACTCCAACTGTTTTTTATAATTCATCAATCATGAAGTCCGGGCAAATAAAATCTAACCCCTTGAAATATTCCGGTGCTGCAGATTATGATATTTATTGCCAATTAACTGATAAAGGATATTACATTCATAATACTAGATCTTGGTTAGGATATATGTACAGAATGCATGAAAACCAAGCTACTTGGAAAATGCAGCGAGATGAAATAAAATACGATAAACTAATTCAAAAAAAATGGAGAAATAAATGGGCAAGCTAGAAACTATTTTACAACTCATTTCAGAATATACTGAAGAAAAAAACAACGAAAAAAAATGGAAAGAAGGAGTTGATTGGGTCCAATATGCTGGTCCATTTTTTTCAAGTGAAGAATACACTCAAGCTACTAAATCTTTACTAAGTGGTTGGCTTGCCTTAGGAAAAGATTCTATAAGATTTGAAAATAAATTTCCAAAATATTTTGATAAAAAATACGGAATTCTGACAAACAGCGGAAGTAGTTCTAATCTTATAATGATGTCATCAATGACATCTAAAAGGTTGTATAATTTTCCAAAAAGAACTAAAGTTATAACTCCAATAGCAGGTTTTCCTACGACAATAAATCCTATTTTTCAAGTAGGTTTTGAACCAGTATTTGTCGATATAGAAATAGATAGTTTAAACTTAGATTTAAATCAAGTTGAAGAAGCTGTTAAGAGTGGGGCTAAAATTATAACTTTTGCTCACGTTTTAGGAAATCCACCTAACATGGACCAACTAATGCAAATCGTAGAAAGCAATAATTTAATATTACTAGAAGATTGCTGCGATGCATTATGTAGCACCTATGATGACAAATATTTAGGCAGCTTCGGTGAAATGGCTAGTTGTAGTTTTTACCCAGCACACCATATAACTATGGGCGAAGGAGGATTTGTCGCAACAAAAAACAAACAGCAAGAAATAATAGCCAGAAGTTTTAGAGAATGGGGCAGAGGTTGTTATTGTGTTGGTAAAAAAGCAAACCTCTTAAAAAACGGATCTTGCGGTAAAAGATTTTCTAATTGGCTACCTGCATTGCCTGATGAAGAATTTGATCATAAATATGTTTACGATGAAATAGGGTACAATTTAAAACCCATAGAGTTGCAAGCAAGCATAGGATTAGCTCAAATAGAAAAACTAGATGAAATAGTTTCCCTAAGAAAAAGAAACCACTCCTTACTAACGAAAGTTTTTGAAAAATATGAAGATTTATTCCATATACCAAGAGCTACAGCTAAATCAGACCCTAGCTGGTTTGCATTTGCAATAACACTTAAAAATAACTGTAAATTCAAAAGAAAAGACATTATTCAATATTTTGAAGATAATAAAATACAAACGCGCCCCTATTTTGCCGGTAACATAATGCTTCAACCAGCATATTCCGGCATAATGAACACGGAAAACGTGACCAAAAAGTATCCAGTTTCAAGAAAAGTTACAACAGATACATTTTTTCTCGGGACTAGCCCAGTAATAACAGAAGATCAAATCAGTTATATTGAAAAAACACTTAATAAATTTATCATAAAAAACATATGAAAATAGTTTATATTACGGGATGTTTAGGTTTCATAGGGTCATATGTCACAAGAAAGTGCCTAGAAAGAGGGTGGCATGTTAGAGGTATAGATAAAGGAACTTACGCTTCTAATTTCTCACTGTTAAAAGAATTTAACAATTACAGTAATTTTATCTTTGAAAAAAAAGACATAAATGATATTCAATTTTTGTATGATTGCGATTACTTTATAAATATTGGAGCTGAAACTCATGTTGGCAATTCAATAACTAACAGCGACGATTTCATTAACTCTAATATTAACGGTGTCTATAACATTTTAAATCTTTTTAAAAACTATAGGCAAGAAAACGATCATAAACCTAGACTAATTCACTTTAGTACAGATGAAGTTTACGGCGATATAACTAAGGGAGAGCATATCGAGTCTGATTTATTAAAACCAAGCAACCCATATTCAGCAACTAAAGCTGCTGCTGATATGTTAATTTTAGCTTGGTCTAGGACTTATGGAGTCAAATATAATATACTTAGACTAACTAACAATTATGGAATAGGTCAATATGCTGAGAAACTAATACCTAAATCAATTAAATTTTTATCTCTTAATAGAAAAATACCATTACACAATAATGGTTCCCCCATAAGAAACTGGCTTCATGCAGAAGACTCAGCTGAAGCTACTCTCAAAATAATTGAAAAAGGAGAAGAAAATGAAATATATAATATTTGTGGCGGTTTTGAATTAAGCAATCTTAAAGTTGTTCAAAGCATCATAAATTTATATTTCAGCAAAGAAGTTAATTTTGAAGATTATTTAGATTTATCTTATTCTAGACCCGGCCAAGATGTTAGATACTCCTTAAACGATCAAAAGATTCAAAATTTAGGATGGGCAACCAGCAAAGATTTTTTGAAAGAGCTACCAGCCATAGTTAAATTTTATAAAAACAGATTTATATGGTGAATGAAGGAAAAAAGAGAATATTAGAAATAGCTTATAAAAATAAATTAGGACATCTAAGTTCTTATTTATCTTGCTATGACATAATAGATCATATACACGAAACTAAAAACGCAGATGATATTTTTATTCTATCATGCGGTCATGCCAGCTTAGCCTTATACGTAGCCATTGAAAAACATTACAATATAAACGCTGAAAAACTTTTTAAAAAACATGGCGGACACCCACATTTAAATGAATCAGATAAAATTTATTGTTCGACAGGAAGTTTAGGTACCGGTATAACTATTTCAATTGGAAGAGCTTTAGCAAACCCTAATAGAGATGTCTATGTATTAATTAGCGACGGAGAGTGCGCTGAAGGTTCTGTTTGGGAATCTTTGAGGTACATAAAAGAAAAAAATGTAAGCAACATTCATGTTTTTGCAAATATAAATGGATACTGCGCATATAACAAAGTAGACAAAAATTACCTAATAAAAAGACTTAAAGTTTTTCTACCTAAAATAAACATAGTAGAAACGACAGTTAACCAATTGCCTTTTCTAAAAGGGCTAAATGCTCACTATCACGTAATGTCTGAACCCGACTATAAATCCATATTATGAGAAAACAATTTTCAGAAATGCTTTATTCAGAGATGTGTCTTAATGAAAATATTATCTTATTAACTGCTGACCTTGGGTATGGCTTGTGGGATAAAATAAAAATAGATTATCCAGATAGATTTTTCGATGTTGGGTCTTCAGAACAATTAATGTTAGGCTGCGCTTGCGGAATGGCATTAGAAAATAAAATTCCAATATGTTACTCTATAACTCCTTTTCTTCTTTACCGCCCGTTTGAATGGATAAGAAATTATCTATCACATGAAAAAACAAACGTCAAACTTGCAGGAGGCGGCAGAGATAGAGATTATGGTTATTTAGGCTTCAGCCATTGGGCTGAAGAAGATGAAACTATAATTAAACAATTAAAAAACATAAAAACCTTCAAGCCTAAAAAACTCACGAAGCAAATTTTCAAAGACTTTTTAAAAACCGGACCTTCTTATATAAATTTAAAAAAATGAAAATTTTAATCACAGGTTCAAATGGGTACATAGCTTCTAGCCTAATTTCTTTTTTGCAGAAAGATAATGAATTAGTAAAAACAAACAGACGAAACTTAAACTTAAAAAACGAAAAAGATGTCGATTTGTTTTTTGATAGAAATGGTTTTTTTGATGCAGTAATTCATACTGCAGTAGAAGGAGGAAGTAGACTAAAAAATGACAGAAGTGAAATACTAGATAACAACTTAAATTATTACTATAACCTTTTAAAAAACAAAAGCAATTATAATAAGTTTATTCATTTCGGATCTGGAGCTGAAATATACAACAGTGATTCTTATTATGGGTTAAGCAAGAAAGTGATAAGGGAATCCATAATGCATAAAAAAAACTTTTTTAACATAAGAATTTTCGGAGTCTTCGATAATAACGAATTGCCTACTAGATTCATAAAAAGGTCAATCAATAATTACATTAACAAAAAACCCATAGAGATTCACGAAGACAAAAAAATGGATTTCTTTTACATGGGGGATTTAATTTCGTTAATTGATTTCTATTTAAAATGCCCCAAACCCCCTAAAGAGATAGACTGTTCTTACAATTATTCTTATACGCTTAAAAATATCGCGGAGCACATAAATTCCCTTGGAGATCATAAAGTAGATATAAATTGCAGCGAACAAAAAGCAGAAAATTACGTAGGCCAGCATACAAGTTTAAATATTAGCTACAAAGGTTTGCTAAATGGAATACAAGAAACATTTAATAACATAACATCGAAATGAAGATATTAGTAACAGGAGGATCAAGTATGGTAGGCAAACATCTGCAAAAGATTATGCCTGATGCTTTGTACTTGAGTAGTAAAGATTGCGATTTAGAAAATTACAATCAAACATTCAATTTAATAAAAGATGTAAAACCAGATAGAGTTATTCATTTAGCTGCTAAAGTTGGCGGCATTATGGACAACATAAATAACCCTGTTGATTTTTTTGAAAAAAACATTTACATAAACACTAATATTTTAAAAGCATGTTTTAAAAATAATGTTTTTAATTTTACAGGCATCCTTAGTACATGCATTTATCCAGATAAAGTCTCCAGTTATCAATATCCTATGAAAGAAAGCTTATTGCATCAAGGGCCACCTACTCAAACAAATTTTTCTTATGGATATGCAAAAAGATGTTTAGCTGTTCAGTGCGAAACGTATAATAAACAGCATCAAACTAACTACAGTAATTTAATTCCATGTAATCTGTACTCTGAATACGATCATTTCGAGGGAGATAAAGCGCACTTTTTATCTAGCTTGATAAAGAAAATAAATAATGCCAAAAACAACGAAACCCCATACATTGAATTAATGGGAACAGGTTCCCCACTTAGGCAGTTCATGTATGCTGAAGATTTAGCTAGAGCTATTGAAATAACATCTAGAGAAAGTAAACCATTTCTATATAATATTTGTAACGATGAAAATTTGAGCATTAAAGACATGGCTGAAATTGGCTTAAAAAGTTGTGACACCAATGGAATAGAAATAAAATGGGACAGCGGTAAACCTGACGGGCAATATAGAAAAGACGCAGACAGCTCAAAATTTTCAGAAAAGTACCCTGATTTCAAATTCACAAAATTAAAAAACGGAATAAGTAAGGTTTATAAGAGTAAATTTAAATAACATGAAAAACTGGAAACTAAACGAATCTAATTTTACTATTTTAGACAGATTAAAGCTCTGTCGCTTTTTCCTTTCTCCGAGTAATTTTTGGACTATGAGTTCAAATGTAAATAAATTTGAAAAAGAAATGGCTAAGCTTTCAGGAAGCAAATACGCTTTATTTGTTTCTAGCGGCTCTACAGCAAACACAATTTTAGCTTATTACTTAAAAGATTATCATTACAGACCAGATAAAAAAAATGTAATAATATTTCCTTCTACAACATGGATTACATCTGTAAGCCCGTTTATAAGAGAAGGATTTGACGTTGAATTTGTAGACATAAGCTTAAATAATTATTCTATAGATTTAGACAAGCTAGAAGATTACTTAGAAGAAAATCATCAAAGCGTAAGATGTGTTTTTTTAACCAGCTTACTCGGTTTTAATCCAGACTTTGATAGGCTTTCTGAAATAAAAAACAAATACGAAATAGAAATAATGTTAGATAACTGTGAGAACACTTTTAGCGAATATAAAACGAAAAACGCTTCCAGTTATTTCACTAGCACAACTAGTACGTATTTTGGCCATCAACTACAAAGCGTAGAAGGGGGCTTTATTTTTACTAACAGCAAAGAAGAAAAAGATTTATTTTCTATGTATAGGAATCATGGCATGACTAGAAGCATTGAAGATAAAGAAAAATATTTAAACAAAGATGTTGACCCTAGATTCGATTTTTACCTTTTGGGTAATAATTCTCGCAACAGCGATATTCACGCACTCATAGGACTCTTGGACTTAAAGCGCAAACAAAAATATATATCCGACAGATTAAAACTTTTTAATTTTTTTAAATCTAAAATTAATTGCGAAAAAGTTAAACTACCTAAAAGTTTAAAAAATAGTTCAGATGTTCCTTTTTGTATTCCTCTTGTTTTTAATTCTAGAAAAAATAAAGATCGAGTTTTAAGTTACTGCGAAACAAATAACATTGAAACAAGACCAATTATATCTGGAAATCTTTTACGGCAAACCTGTTTTAAAAAATATGGTAATCCGCAAGATTTCATAAACAGCGAATACATCCACCAAAATGGATTTTATGTAGGTTTGCATAGTAAAGTAAAAGAAAAACAAATAGAAAAATTAACTTCAGTAATAAATAATTTATAAAATGAAAACAGTTTTAATAACAGGAGTAACAGGTCAAGATGGGGCCAACATGGCAGAATACTTACTGAAAAACACAGATTACGAAATCATAGGAATGGTCCGACGATCATCAAGCCCTAACCTTAGCAATTGTATTAACTTTAAAGATAATAAAAAATTTAAATTCGAATACGGTGATTTATCTGATTCTCAAAGCATCAATCAGATAGTAAAAAAAACAAAACCGGATTATTTTATTAATTTTGCAGCAAACAGTTATGTTGGGTGCAGCTGGCAAATGCCAGAGCAAGTATTTGACATAAACTCTATTGGCGTTTTAAGATGTCTAGAAGCTATTAGAAACATTAAGCCTTCTTGTCGATTTTACTCTGCAGGTTCTAGCGAGGAATGGGGCAATGTTGATTATAGTCCTCAAGATTTAAAGCATCCTGTCAAGCCTCGAAGTCCATATGGAGCATCAAAAGCTTCAGCTAGACATATCGTTAAAGTTTATAGAGAATCATATAATCTTTATGCTATTCATGGTATACTATTTAATCATGAAGGAACTAAAAGAGGGGAAGAGTTCGTAACAAGAAAAATATCAAAAGGTGTAGCAAGAATTCATAATGCGATTTCTAAAAATTTACCCTTTCATCCAATCGAATTAGGCAATTTAGATGCGAAAAGAGATTGGAGCGATAGCGAAGATTTTGTTGACGGTATTTGGAAAATGTTAAACAAAGAAAAGCACAAAGATTATGTGCTTTCTAGTGGTGAAACGCACTCCATTAGAGAATTTGTCGAAAAAGCTTTCGAGACTGTCAACATAAACGGTCTGTGGCACGGGAAAAGAGTAAAAGAAGAATTTTCTTTAGCGCGTGACTATGTCACACATAACACGGTTCAATCATCTGTTTTAGTTAAAATAAATGAAAAATTTTATAGACCTGCAGAAGTAGAGCTGTTATTAGGAGACTCTACTCCCGCCAGAAAAGAATTAAACTGGCAACCGAAAATATCATTTG
>Ga0055584_100004886_pt1 | contig 13137 bp, 8 predicted proteins | sample OSDHelmetaG_FD_58716 | JGI IMG/M metagenome (GOLD analysis project Ga0055584, IMG submission 58716) | Pelagic marine sediment microbial communities from the LTER site Helgoland, North Sea, for post-phytoplankton bloom and carbon turnover... | ecosystem: Environmental > Aquatic > Marine >... | reverse complement strand
TGCAGCTGGTTCAGCCCTTGCGGTGGTAGATCCAGTCGATTCGCTTGGCCATGGCCTGCTTTGGGTTAGGGGTTGTCGGGGTCGAGGGGTGCCACGGCGGCGGTGCGCCGCGGGACCCCCGGTGATCACGGTCGTTCGAGCGGCGGCACCGGCCCGATGAGGCGAATGTACTCCTGGACGGCGAAGCGATCGGTCATCCCCGCCACGTAGTCGCAGATGGCTCGCTCGGTGCCGACCTCCGCGGCCCACTCGTGGAACCACGGGGACATCTCGCCGGGGGCGGCCACGTAGGCGTCGACCAGTCCGCTGATGACGGTCTTGGCCCAGACCCGGAAGGCCTGAAGGTAGGGGTGCCGGTAGAAGTGCTTGTAGAGGAAGCGCTGCAGCTCAGCGACCATGGGCTGGACCTCTCTCGAGTGGCTGCAGAGCATGGTCTGGTGCGCGCGGACGTCGGCGGTGGTCTCGACGCCGCTGTCCTGGACGTTGCGCAGGGTCGCCTGACAGAGGTCCACGATGCAGATCCCGATCACCTCGTTGGCGGTCCTGCCGATCTGAAGGCGCGGGTCCTCGGGGCTCCGTTGCAGGAAGCCGGGATGACGCTCCTCGATCCGCGCCCGCGCCAGGCGCCAGATCTCAACCTCGGCCTCCAGATCTTGCTCGCTGAACATGCCTGCGCTGAGGCCGTCCTCGATGTCGTGCTTGTTGTAGGCCGTCGAGTCCGCGAGGTCGACGACCTGGCCCTCAAGCACAGGGTGGCGGGGCTTGGGGCCGAACTCCTCGGGCCAGTCCTCGGGCTTCTCGTGCTTGAGCAGGGACTCTCGCAGCTCCCTGGTGAGGTTGAGCCCGGGGTGGTCCGGGCTCCGCCGTTCCAGCACGTCCACCACCCGCAGGACCTGGGCGTTATGCCGGAAGCCGCCGTGGTCGGCCATGCAGTCGTTGAGGGCCCACTCGCCGCGGTGGCCGAACGGCGGATGCCCGATGTCGTGGGCGAGGCTCAGGCCCTCGGCGAGCGGCTCGTTCAGGCGCAGCACGCCGGCGACGCTCCGCGCGACCTGACAGACCTCAAGGCTGTGGGAGAGGCGGGTTCGGTGGTGGTCTCCCTCGTCGTTGAGGAAGACCTGGGTCTTGTACTGGAGGCGGCGGAACGCGGTCGAGTGGGTGATCCGGTCGCGGTCCCGCTCGAAGAGGGTGCGGTGGGGGTCCGGCGACTCGGGATAGCGGCGGCCGATCGAGTCCACGCTGCGCATGGCGTAGCTCGCCAGCTGTTCGGCTTCCCTGCGCTCGCGGGTGGCGCGGTCACAGATGGAGTCGGGTGCGGGGTCGCTCATGGGCCTTGGACCCGACGGGCGCGGGCGTTCCTGCCCGGACGGGCGAGGGGGGGCGGGGTGTCGGGGAGACTACCTTCTGAGCCGACGGACTTCATGGGCATCCCCGTTCATGGTCCCCCCGGCCGCCGAGGGGCCGGTCGAGATCTCCGCGACGGGTGCCCGGCCCGTGGTGGTGCGTCCGCGCCGCGCGCCCGTATCCTCTGCGGCATGTCTGCACCCTGGTACGTCGAGGCCTTCCGAGGCGATTACCGAGACGTCTACGCCCACCGCAACCTCGCGGCGGCCAGGCGCGAGGTGCGTTGGCTCGCCGAGGAGGTCCTCGCGGGGGTCGAGGGACCCGTCCTGGACGACTGCTGCGGGTTCGGCCGCCACAGCCTCGCCCTGGCGGAGGCCGGGTTCGACATCTTCGGTATCGACCTCTCCTTCGATCTCCTCGCGTCCTCCGGTGACATGGAGGGGGCCCAGGCGCACCTCTCCGGGCGGCTCGGTCAGGCGGACATGAGGGCGCTCCCGTTCGCCAGCCGCTCCTTCGCGGCGGTGGTCAATTTGTTCACCTCGTTCGGCTACCTCGGCGAGGAGGGCGACGGCGCGGCGCTCGATGAGATGGCGAGGGTCCTGCGACCGGGCGGCACGCTTGTCATGGACCTGATGAACCCCGCGGCCATCCGCCGGGGCCTGCGCCCGAGCTCGAGGGAGGAGCGAGACGGCATCGTCCTCGAGGCCCGCCGCTCCCTGGAGGACGGGGGACGGCGGGTCGTCAAGGAGGTGGGGCTGACCCTCGCCAGCGGCGAGGTCCGGCGGTGGCGTGAGGAGGTCCGGATGTACGAGCCTGAGGAGCTGGACGCGCTCATGGCCGCCCGGGGCCTGAGCGTGGTGGGACGGGCCGGCAGCTTTGACGGGGAGCCCTTCGACCCCGAACAGGCCGACCGGCAGGTCGTCCTGGCGCGTTCCTGAGGGTCTGTCGCGGATTGGACATCGGGCGGGTCGTCTGTGCCCTTAGACTGTTCGCCCGAAGCGCGGCCGTCCATCTCCCCGCCGGGGAGCGTCCGGACCCATGCAGGCCGCCGAGAACGTCATGCAGCAGAATATTGTCTTCAGCGAGCAGGCCCTGGAGCTCCAGGCCCTGGCCCGAAAGATCGCGGACGAGGTCGTGCGCCCCAAGGCAGCCGAACTCGACGAGAAGCACGAGTACAACATGGAGGCGGCCCAGGCCCTCGCGAAGGCCGGCCTCTTCAAGACCTGGATCCCCAAGGAGTACGGCGGGCACAGCGCCGGCGTCCTGGCCCTTTCGCTCATCGCCGAGGAGCTCGCCAAGGCGGACTCCGGCTTCGGCGTCGCCTTCGCCGTGAACGCTCTCGGGTCCTTCCCGATCGTGCTCGGCGGAACCGAGGAGCAGAAGAAGAAGTATCTGCCCCTGATCGGTAACGGCGAGAAGTTCGTCGCGTTCTGCCTCTCCGAGAAGTTCGCCGGGTCCGACGCGAGCGGGCTCGCCGTGACGGCGGTCAAGGACGGCGACGACTACATCATCAACGGCGAGAAGAAGTGGACGACCAACGGCGGCATCGCCGACATCTACTCCGTCTTCGCCGTGACGGACCCCACCTCGAGGTCGCGCAGGATCAGCGCCTTCATCGTCGAGAAGGGGACCCCCGGGTTCGAGATCAAGAAGACCGAGAACAAGATGGGGATCCGCGGCGTGCCCGTGGTGGAGACCCACTTCGACAACGTGCGCGTCCCGGCCGAGAACCTGATCGGCGGCCGCGAGGGCATGGGCTTCAAGCACGCCATGATGACGCTCGACCACGCGCGTCCCGGTGTCGCAGCGCAGGCTGTGGGTGCGTCCCAGGGCGCGCTCGACCTCGCCAACGTCTACGCCAACCGCCGCGTGCAGTTCAAAGTGCCCATCAGCCAGCACCAGATGGTGCAGAAGATGCTCGCTGATATGGCGATGAGGACCGAGTCGGCGAGGCAGTTGACGTACGCCGCGGCGGCCGCGATCGACGAGAAGGGGCCCAACCCCATGAACTCCAAGATGGCGGCCATGGCCAAGTGCCTGTCCAGCGATGTCGCCATGGATGTGGCCACGGACGCCGTGCAGATCTTCGGGGGCTACGGCTTCATGGAGGACTATCCGATCGCGAAGTTCTTCCGCGACGCCAAGATCCTCCAGATCTACGAGGGCACCAACCAGGTGCAGCGGATCGTCATCGCGCGACACCTCATCCGTGAGGCGGGCGAGCTTGAGCACCTGAAGGATTTCATCCCGACGGAGACCCAGGAGCGCTACGGGGCCGAGGACATCAACGCCTGACCCCTGCGTCCTCCTGGCCTACGGTGGCGCGTCGCGCGACGACCCGCCGCCATGGCTAGTTTCAACAGCGGCCGCACCCCTGCCCGGGGGTGCGGCCGCTGCCCTTTTGGCGCCTCTATTCTCGGTCTGGGAGGGCTGGCTGCCCCGTTGGCAGTGGGCGCCGAAGGGCCAGGCCAAGGGGGCGCGGTAAGCCTCTCGTATCGCGCCCTGCGCCAGGGCGCCCCAGGGGGGTCATAAGCGCCACCGATCACTCTCTTTCAACGCACAAGAACCCAACTATTCGGCGTCAGGCTGCGTAGAGAGGGCGAAGACCGGAGCGGAGGCCGGAGCGGCGTGGGATCCCCCCGGGGAAGTCGAAGAAGAGGATTCGGCATGGCGCTCGCACTGGCTTTCTCCACAGGAGTCTGAACCGTCGCAGGTCGCGACGCGCAGGGCACCCACTTGAAAGACGGGCCACTCCAATCCGACCAATCCGACGCGCGTCCATCCATCGCCGTCGAGTCGTCCCGCTGGAGCTGCCCCGGAGAACGAAAATGACCGCCACTCGATCACTCAAGAGCCTCGAAGAGCTCGACCGCATTCTCGACCGCTACGCCGCGGAGCCGGATGGCTTCGAAGCGAAGGCAAAGCGTCGCGGGCAGGACTGGAACCGGCAGGGGTTCGACATCGAACTCCGCGACCCTGCGTCCTGGCGCAAGCCGGAGCCGCAGCGAGATGACGATGCGTTGCGCACCGGCGTGGCTTCCATCGAAGAGCAGCTCCGGGCGGAGATCGACAACCTCACGATCATGGACCGCGTGGAGGAGGCGCGTCACGCCCGGCGCGTCGAGTTCGCGCGGTTCCGGCTCGAGCACGCCCTGAAGGCGGCGGGCCTGTCGAGCGAGGACATCGACGGCAAGATCAAGTACGACCCCGCCACCTACCGGGACGTGGAGTCCACGGTCTGCTCCCTGCCGGGGAACGTCTGCAGGCGCTGGCTCGAGCTCCACCACATGCGCACGGAGCTGGTGGAGCGGAACCTGTACCTCGCGATCATCAACGTGGAGCGCTACGCGCACCTCGGAGTCTCCCGACTCGACCTGATCCAGGAGGGCTCGGCCGCGCTGTTCCGCGCGGTGGACGGGTTCGACTGGAAGCGCGGGCTGCTCTTCCGCACCTACGCGGTCCACTGGCTCAACCAGGCCTACCGCAGCTACCTCTACAACAACGGCCAGACCGTGAGGGTCCCCGTCTACCTGCAGAAGGCGATGAAGCACGTCCGCGCGGCCGTGGACAAGCTCGGTCCCGACGCCCCGGTCTCGGCCATCGCGGAGGAGGCTGACCTCGGAGAGCACCTCGTGGAGAGCGCGCTGGCCGCCAGCCGCTCGACGCTCTCCATCGACTCGCCGTTCAGCTCCGGGGACGACGCCTCGGGTGGCCTCGCGGAGGTCCTCGGGCAAGCCGACGAGGGGACGGTCTACTCGACGGGGATGGAGGACATCACCCTGGAGGAGGGCATCCACGACGCCATGGAGCGTCTCTCCGAACGGGAGCGCTTCGTCATCGAGCTGCGCTTCGGGATCAACCAGCCTCGGGAGCACACCCTCAGCGAGGTCGCGGCCAAGCTCGGGGTCAGCCTCGAGCGCATCCGCCAGATCCAGGTGCGCGCCATCGCGAAGATGAAGACCCCGAACCTCCGCAAGGCCATCGACCCGTTCCTCTGAACCGGCCCCGAGGCGTTGGCCTCGAGCAGGACCCCCGCGGCCGCGGCCCCCTCTCCTCGGAGCGGGGCCGCGGCCCTGTGATGTCCCGGAATCAGGGCCTGGGATTGCGTGGGCGCACCCGGACAGGATGGTGCGGTTACAAACCGACCCGGGGCACTATCATAGTCGAGGGCGCCGGCAACGGCCGCCCGTACCCGCCTGGCATGCCCACGACCCACCCGACAGAATTCCCGCCGTCCCTGGAGCGCCCGATCAATGATCGATGGCTGAGGGCGGTGTGCATCGACCTCCTCGGGCGTCCGCCGGTCGCGTCCGAGCGCGAGGCGTGGCTGGGGCGGCCCCTGGGGTCGGTGCTCGACCAGCTCTGGGCGACCGACTCCACCTGGAAGCACTGGCTCGATGAGCAGCTGTACTTCTTCATGTTGATCGACCAGTTCCGGCCGGTGGGCACCTCGCTGGACGAGCTGCCGGAGAGGCTCGTGAAGGGCTCGATGACCACGGGGGAGGCCCTCCATCGCATCGCCCTCTCGACGAGCTTCGAGCTCCGCAACCCCGGCGCCGACACCTTCGTCACGGTGGTCATGGAGCAGTTCTGCGGGATCGAGGTGCAGTCCTCGAAGCGCGAGCTGGAGATCGGGAAGGCCGCCTACGACGGGCGGACGGGCGTCTTCCTGGGGAGCCGAGCACAGAGCCAGTCCGACGTGGTGGAGGTCGCGGCGGGGCACAAGGACGCCGCGCGCTTCTTCGTGGGCCGCGAGTATGAGCGGTTGACCAGGACACCGATGCCGAAGCGAGACCGGGCCCGGGCGGGCAAGCGGCTCCACCGGGAGCCCCGCGCCTTCCCGGACCTCGTCAAGGAGTGGATGGGGTCCGAGGCCTACGCGGAGCGGGTCGCGCGCGGGGCGCCGATGTCCAACCGCACCTGGGTGCGGGCCGTCTACGTGGACCTGGGCGCCCCGCCGCCCTCGGACGGGACGACGGAGGCCCTGCGGAGCGCCCTCGATGGCCTCGGCGACCCCGCGCCGCTCCGGTCCACGATCGCCCGCATGCTCCTGGACGCCGACGGCACCAGGCCCCCGCGGGGCCCGGAACTCAAGGACGCGGGGGCCTGGGTCGCGGATGTGTTCCAGCGCCTGCTCGGCCGGGCGCCTTCCGCAGATGAAGCCAGCGCGTTCACGCGCGTCGCAGCAGAATCAGGGGACGGGCCCGCGCTCGTCCTCTACACCCTCCTCAGCAGTCCGGAGTACGAGTCCTCATGAGCTACTTCCGATCCGCGTCACCATCTCGACGCGACCTCCTCCGCTCCGCTGCGGGCGCCGGGATGATGGGCCTCTCCGCGCCCCTGGCCTCGGCGATCGGGCCGATCCGCCCGGGCATGAAGACCAAGCACGTGGTGCTCGTCATCATGGCCGGCGGCGTGCGCAGCAGGGAGACCTTCGGCTCCCCCAAGCAGATCCCCAACCTGGTCCAGCTCGCGGACGAGGGGGTGCTCTTCACCCGGTTGAGGACCGCCAACCTCGGCCACTTTGGCGCGTCCATGTCCATCGTGACGGGCATCTCCGAGGCCCGCGGCATCCGGGACAACAGCCGGGCGCCTGACCCCACGCTCTTCGAGTACGTCCGCAAGGACCTCGGGCTGGCCGCGAGCGACGTCTGGGTCACCACCTCCGGCGGGGCGCAGCAGGTGAACTATGCGTACGGGCTGCACCCGGACTACGGCCAGAAGTACGGCGCGACGACGCTCGACGGCGACGGGATCTTCAACGAGGAGTTCAAGGGTATCGTCGCCAAGCTCGGGACGCCCCGCCCGCTCGCCGGGTCCGACGCCGAGCGGGTGAGCGAGCTGCGCCGCGTGCTGCGCGGCGGCGCGCCGCCGTCCGCGGCGGAGACCTCCCGAGCGCGGGTCGAGCGCTACATCCTCGAGGAGCTCGGGCGGGGCGTGACCGGGATGACCGGAGCCGGAGCCGGGGACGCCAAGGCCATCCAGCTCGCGCGGAATCTCCTCTCGGTCTTCCGGCCCAGGATGATCGGCGTGGTCCTCCAGCAGGCTGACATCGCCCATGGATCCTTCAACGGCTACACCGAGGTCATCCGCCGTAACGACGCGGCGATCGGTGAGCTGGTCGCGGCGATCCGCGGGGACGAGACCTTGCGTGACTCCACGGCGGTCGTCGTCCTCCCCGAGTTTGGCCGCGACGCGGACCTCAACTCCCGCCGGGGCCTGGACCACGGGGACGGCTCGGATGACCTTCGCTTCGTCCATGGCGTGGCGTGGGGGCCAGACTTCAAGCGCGGCAAGGTGGTGAAGGACGACCGGCGAACGATCGACGTGATGCCGACGATCGCCGACCTCTTTGGCGCGGACCCGCGCCACGCCAAGGGCTCGGTGTTGCGGGAGATCTACTCCTGATGCCCCTCCGGGCGGCGGCGCCGATCGCCCTGCTCCTCGCCTCGATCGCCGGCGGAGCGCTCGCGTCTGGTGACCGGGGTGCAGCCCCGATCCCGGGGGCGCCCGTGGTCGTGCCGGCGCCGGTGTCTGCGGACTCGGAGGGCTGCATGAGGTGCCACGAGGGCATCGAGGACATGCACCCCGGCTTCCCCCTCTCTTGCGTGGAGTGCCATGGGGGAGACGGAGAGGCCAGGGAGAAGGTCCGCGCGCACGTTCAGCCCAGCGCCCCGGTGCCGACCAACGAGCGGGTCCTGCCGGAGAACCACGACCTCGCCTACCTGCGCTTCGTGAACCCCATGGACCTCCGCGTCGCCGAGCGCGTCTGCGGGGACTGCCACGGGGAGCTCATCGACCACCTGATGGTGTCGCTCCACGGCACCACCGCGGCGCACCTGTCGGACGGCTTCTTCGAGAATGGACTCCAGAAGGAGAAGGACTCTCGCTACTCCGTGTTCCCGGTCGCGGCGCCGAGGGGCGTCGAGGGCAGCACGGTGGAGCGCCTCCTCCAGCCCCCGAAGTTCGACGCGTCGGATGAGCAGGGCGACCTCGCGGCGCACTTCCCGGACCTGATCCGCAAGGAGTGCATGCAGTGTCACCTGTGGTCCCAGGGCCGGGCGCTGCGCGGTCGGGTGGGGTTCGATGGTGAGTATCGCGGCGCAGGGTGCGCGGCGTGCCACGTCCCGTATCGCAAGGATGGGCTGAGCGAGTCCGCGGATCGGACCGCGAAGCGCGTGGAGCCGGGGCACCCGCGCGCTCACACCATGCTGACCGCGCCCCCCACGGAGACCTGCACCACCTGCCACTACGGGGACGCGTCCATCGGCCTGCACTTCCGCGGGCTCTCGCAGCTCCCGCCCGGGGCGCCCGGGGGGCCGGAGATCCCCGGGACCACGGACAGCCTCCTGCACCGGGCGTTCTTCGTGAACGACCCGGAGGTCACCCCACCTGACGTCCATCACGCCTCCGGGCTGCACTGCGTCGATTGCCACACGCTCGACGGGGTGATGGGGGACGGACGCCTCCTCTCGAAGATGGAGGAGGCCACGGACATCTCCTGCGAGGCCTGCCACGGCTCCATCGAGGAGCGAGCGACCATGCGGACCGAGCGCGGCACGCGCCTCAAGCACCTCTTCGAGCGGGACGGTGAGGTCTGGATGCGCAGCAAGGTCACGGGCGAGGAGCACCGCATCAAGCAGGCGGTCAACGTGATCGACATCGGGCACGAGGACTACAACCCCGAGGCGCAGCTTGCCATGACCTCGGACCACGGCAACGTCGCGTGCTACACGTGCCACGGCGGCTGGAACGTGAACTTCCTCGGCTTCCACTTCTACCGCAACGAGGCGCTGACCCAGCTTGACCTGCTCTCTGGCCAGCGGACCCCGGGGCGCGTGACCACCCAGGAGAAGGTCTTCACCACCTGGAAGAGCTTCTACGCCGGCCTCGACGAGCGCGGGCGCGTCGCGCCCTACCTCACGGGCTTCTCGACCATGGGGACCGTGGACGACGCGGAGGGCAAGCGGGTCCTGGACCAGGAGTTCCCGGTCACGGCCAACGGGCTCTCGGGGCTGACCATGATCCACCACCAGCTTCACTCGACGCGCCCGACCGCGCGGTCCTGCGCCGAGTGCCACCGGGCCTCCGAGACCTGGGGGATGGGCTCCGAGAACTTCCGCCTCGGTCGGCAGGTGGTCGTGGCGGCGGACCGACGGGGCCTCGAGGTCGTGGGCTTCGACCGCGAGAACCCCCAGCAGAGCGCGCCTCTAGGGCGGATCGTGCTGCCCGACATCGTGGATGTCGAGCTGGCCACGGACCCCCTGCACGGACACGTACACCACGTCTATGTCTCGGAGGGCAAGCGGGGGATCCACGCGATCGACCTCCAGGACCCCCGGGCGCCCCGCCGGACCGACTTCCACATGACGGTCTCGCCGAGGGGGCTCGCGCTGGCGGGCGCGCACCTCTGGGTGGCGGATGGCGTGGGGGGCGTGAAGGTCTTCGACGTCAGCGAGCCGGGGGAGCTGGAGCTCGTGGCGGCGCTGCCCACCATCGACGCCCACGACATCGAGATCCGCTGGCCGTACGCGTACGTCGCGGACGGGCCGGGCGGGCTGATCGTCGTGGACGTGCGGGTGCCCGTGAAGCCGCGGGTCATCGGCGGCCTCGCGCTGGACGGCGGTGGGGCCGGGGCCGTGGACCTCGACGTCATGTTCCAGTTCAGCCGGCCGATGGTGGATCAGGACGGCCAGCCCTCGGACGAGCGGACCCTCGCCAGGCGGCTGGTGGCGGTCTGTGACGAGGAGGCGGGCCCGATCCTGGTCGACGCGACCGAGCCTGCTCACCTCGAGCTCGTGGAATCTGAGCGGCGGCGCCCCGGCGCGGCAGAGCGCCGCCGGGACAACGCCGTCTATCACAGCGTCGTGCTGCGCAGCCACGTGGAGCTGGCGTCCCCGCAGGGTGGAGATCGCACCCGTGAACGGGACTACATGTACTTCGTGGAGGAGCGGACCCAGAACAACGGGCAGCAGGACTCGTTCCTGCGGACGGTCGACGTGACCGACCCGTCGTCGCAGGAGCAGGTCTCCATCGTCCCCGCCGGCGGGGCGTCGGACATGCTCGAGGTCGGCGAGTGGTACACGCCCCCGTTCCTGCGCAAGTTCGCCCTCATCCCCGGGGACGAAGGCGTGATCATCAACGACGTGACCAACGGCGCCGAGCCGGTGATGCTCGGTCAGCTCCTGGGGCTCCAGGAGGGCTACGTCCTGCGGGCCGAGCGCTTCCCGCTGGACAAGATGATGGACGAGGACGGCAGGCGCCTCAAGGACGTCAGCCACCCCACCTCGCGCTGGTTGATGCGAGCCGAGATCGAGAAGCTGCTGGACGTCGAGGGGGATGTCCTCGGGACGCTCGGACCCTACGCCCAGGAGTCCATCGCCGCGGCCGCGTCGGCTCGACGGCTGTTTGGCCATGCGGACGCGGACCGCAGCGGGCTCCTCGTGGGCGCGGAGATCGCCAAGGTGGGGGGGGCGTCGATCGACGAGGACGGGGACGGGCGGGTGACCCTGGCGGAGCTCGCCCGGACGGCGGAGGAGTACCGCGGGAGCGCGGTGCTCGAGGCCGACCCGATCCCGGATCCAGAGGAGCGGGTGAGCCCGGACGGGGACCTCGCGCGCCTGCTGGACGGCATCGATCCGTTCAAGTTCGAGCGCAAGAAGGACGGCCGTCTCGACCGCAAGGAGGCGGAGCGCGCGGTGTTCGGCGCCCTGGACATGGACGGGAACAAGCGGTTGAACCTCCACGAGCTCTCGCGGCACCCCGGACCCCTGCGGGAGCTCAGGTTCGGCGACCGGGCGGGCCTCGAGCGCTTCGAGGCCCTGGACCGGTCGGGCGGAGGCTCGATTGGCCCCCGGGAATTCAGCCTGCGGGATGAGGACTGGCGGCTGCTCGACCGAGACGACGACGGCTTCTGTCAGCTGGACCCCACGCGCTTCGCCAGCCGGGCAGACCGCGGCGTGGTCCCCAGGGACACGGAGTGGCCCTCGCGGCGCCGGGGGCCGCGGCTGGATCTCCCGCCCGGTTCGACCGTGGAGTCCATCAGCGCGGGCTTGGACGCTGACGGGGACGGTCAGCTCACCAAGCGGGAGCTCCGCCGGCGCCCGCTGCTGTTCTCCCAGCTCGACGTGGACCGCTCCTCGATCGTCGAGCCCGACGAGCTCGAGCGAGCGGAGGCGGTGCTCCTGCGGTGGGGCGTGGAGTCCGGCCCGGACGACTTCCTCACGCGCTGGGACGTGGACGGGAGCGGCAAAGTCGACGAGGACGAGGTCTCGAGCGTCATCTGGACCCTCCTGGAGCGCCGCAGCCGGCGCTGAGGGCGCGGGGCGAGACCCCTCTGGAGGCCCCCGCGGCTTGGATTCCGGTCCAGGGGTCGATTCCTCACCACGGAGGTGCGACAGAGGAGGTCCGCCGCCGACGGAGGGCGGCTCCTTCTGTTATTCTCTCGCGCCCAATTCGCCGCTCAGATGACGTCCCTCGAACCCAACTCCCCAAGCCAAGCCGGCCCCTCGGCGCCCCAGGGCTCCGGCGACGAGAAGGCGCGACGCTCGCCGAAGCCCCCGTGGCTGAAGGTCCCCCTCCCCGGCGGGGAGGGGTACAGCAAGCTCAAGAGCCTGACCCGGGACCTCAAGCTCAACACGGTCTGCGAGGAGGCGCGCTGCCCGAACATCGGGGAATGCTGGAAAGGCGACCACGCCACCATGACGATCATGGTGCTGGGGGACGAGTGCACCCGGCGCTGCCGGTTCTGCGCCGTCAAGACCGTCGACCGCGCCGCGCCTCCGGACCCGGAGGAGCCCGGCCACGTGGGCCGCGCCATCGGCGAGATGGACCTGGACTACGTGGTCGTCACCAGCGTGGACCGTGACGACCTCGCGGACGGGGGGGCCGGCCACTACGCGGAGTGCATCCGCTCGATCCGCGCCCACGCCGAGCGCACGGTGGTCGAGGTGTTGATCCCTGATTACGTCGACACGCAGCTCGAGACCCTCATGGCGGCGCGCCCCGACGTGCTGGCCCACAACGTCGAGGTCGTTCCGCGGCTCCAGCGCAAGATCCGCGACCCACGCTGCAGCTACGAGCGCTCCCTGGACGTGCTCCGCCAGGCCAAGGATCACGACCCTGACGCCTTCACCAAGTCCTCCCTGATGGTCGGTCTGGGCGAGTCCCCCGCCGAGCTGGAGGACGCGATCGGTCTGCTGCGCGAGGCGGGGGTCGACTTCCTGACCCTGGGGCAGTACCTGAGGCCCTCCCCCAACCACGCGCCGGTCCGCGACTACGTGACCCCGGAGCGCTTCAAGGAGCTGGAAGTCGAGGCTCGCGCCATGGGCTTCCTCTACGTGGCCTCCGGCCCGCTCGTCCGCTCCAGCTACAAGGCCGGAGAGTTCTTCGCGGCGCGCCTCGTGAACGCGCGCCGGGGCCGCAAGAGCTGACCGCCGACCCCCTGCTTCCAAGATCGACCATGACTGACATGCTCACCGTGCTGGCGCCCGACGGCGCCACGAAGAAGGGCTTCGAGGCGGACCTGCCCGATGCGGAGCTCCTCCATTGCTACCGCACGATGCTGCTCGTGCGGTCCTTTGACGAGATCTGCCTGAAGCTCCAGCGGGCCGGCCGGATCGGCTTCTCGATTCCCAACCTCGGGATCGAGGCGACCCAGGTCGGCGCCGCCAGCGCCCTGCGCAAGAGCGACTGGATCTTCCCGAGCTATCGGGACTTCGGCATGGCGCTCTACCACGGCATCCCCGCCGTGGAGATGATGCACAACATGTTCGGCAACGCCGAGGACAGCGC
>Ga0055584_100004885_pt1 | contig 13138 bp, 20 predicted proteins | sample OSDHelmetaG_FD_58716 | JGI IMG/M metagenome (GOLD analysis project Ga0055584, IMG submission 58716) | Pelagic marine sediment microbial communities from the LTER site Helgoland, North Sea, for post-phytoplankton bloom and carbon turnover... | ecosystem: Environmental > Aquatic > Marine >... | reverse complement strand
ATTTATTCCGCCTTTATGGTATGGAGTCGTTCTTTTTTACTAGTAATCTTTGTTTCTGAGAACCATCCCCAGTCGTCAATATTTCGAATTACTTCTGTACACATCTCATGAATGCTGATTTCTTGGTTGTCAATCACAGCGTCAAACAAGTCCCAGTTGTCTTTTATAACTTGTTCACTGGAGTGACTGTCTTCGTAGGGGTTTCGACTTAGACCAATAACTTTACCACCAGCTTTCTGTACAGCCTTGATCTCGTTTTCAAAGCGACAATCATCAACAATAGCAAGAAGTGGTTCTTCATATTTAATATCATTGATACATCTGTCCACCCAGATAGAATCGTGAATTGTTCTACAAATATCTGTGCCGAAATATTGCAGGAAGTCACGAACGGTCATTGGGCCTGTGGCATGTGCCCCCGGCATGTTCTCCCATCTAAGATGCGGAACCTGTTGATTTTTGTATGCTTCACCGCTATACACCTGTTCATAAGTCAATCCAAAAAGATTGATCGCAATATCTTTAAGACTGTCCGCGAAAGAGTATTTTTTTACAAACGGCCACATATTGTACATCGCCCATTCAACAAACTCTTGATCTCGACGATTTGTATCAAGGTATGTATCTTCGATTTGCTCTGACCCATTTTCCTGAAGTACATTAGTCTTAACAAAAAGATTGCCATTGTCCATAATTCCAAAATTCTCTATAATCTCTTGAGCACGTAGCTGGTAACCATGTAGAAAATTACTACATGTTGATTTACCTGCTTGCTTTGCACCAGCAAATGCTAAAATCTTAGTATTCATTTAATAAACTTCTCCAATTGAGGTAAAATAAGTTCTTTAATTTGTTCTACGGTAAGATCGCCAATATCTTTGACGCCTTTCGGCATCTCTGGTCTAATGTAGTTGAAACGCCTTCCACACTTTTTCATGATCTGCTGTGCAGCCTTGTTACCAGCTTCGTCATAGTCTGTAAGTACCACTAAATTCAACGCTCCGCTTTGTTCAAGTAAAATTAATTGGTCTTCATTTATACTAGATCCAAATATACCAACCGACATATCAAGACCGGCTTCTACGGCACGCCATACATCTCCCTGTCCTTCGACAACGACTACGGTTCTCGTTTCAAGTATTTTTTCTTTTGCTAGATTCAAGCCATATAAAATATTTTTGGTAAAACCTTTGCTATGTAACCATTTTGGCTTTAGATGTTCTTTAATAGCTCTACCAACACACCCTACATAATTATAGCTTTCATCGTACACGGGGACAACAACTCTTCCTGACATTGGCTGATTTTCTACTAAACATTCGCCAACATCAAAAGATTCTAATACCAATTGACTATATTTTCTTCCTAAATAGTAAGGAGCAGGAATTTGTAACTTGGTTCTAATCTCATCTCTAGATATTTTGCTTTCTGTTCTTTGAATTGTACGATTAAAAATATCAACTGCTTTACTTTGTCTAATTTTAGATGGGGCTAGGTTGTCTAAATCCGTACCTAAAAAATCAATCAAGAAAGAAGCTGTGTCATTCATGTTGAAGTCCCGTGAGCCGTTACGAGACAAACAACCACGAACAAATCCAAACAAATTATTTACATATTCCTCATGACATCCATGTGTCCAACATGACCAATTGCCCTGATTTGTTAAACCGTCTGTAAATATACAACAACCCTCTGCATTATCTCCTCCATGCACGGGGCAAGCAAAAGCAATACGGTTAGGATATTCAACATATTCTATATCAAAATAGTTTAACAGTTTATGAATTTGAAGAAATGCACCATCACATATCGATGCTAGTTTCTCCTTCGTCAATCTCCTCTGTTTCAAATCCTTGTTCTCTACTTCTGTTTGCATCATGAATCTCGTTTCGCGTCAAACCTTGTTCAATCTTTCCATATTTTCCATGCATAATCATACTAACGTAGTCATGATCATCTAAACCCTCACCGTGCCTAGCTGCAATTGGTACAAGTTTTCTATTCCCATGAGCTATTCCATCTTCAGCCATTTCGTCCTCAGATTTCAATTTAAATATAGAGAAACTAGTACACAACCAAATCAATCTGTCCGATCCTGAAACGGCATCTGTAGATTCTTTTGTTATGCCGTCGCGATTTAATTGCACAAAAGCACAGCAAGCAATATCATACTTCACCATAAAGTTGTGAAGCTTTGTAATTTGAAATCCTAACACTTGATACTCTTGCATAGAAGCACTGATGCCTTCACTACCCATTAATTTCAAGTAATCATATACGATTAAACAATCGTTAGTTCTGCCAGTCTCATCAAACCCTACGTGTTGATAAACCCATTTTCTCATTTGGCTAAGAATATTTTCAAATGATTCACCGGCAATACTTATGTAATGATAAGGTATTTCTTTTAATTTCGAAGCTGCGTTTTGAACCTTTTCTTTCTCAGAATATGATTCTGTATATCTACCGCTTGCTATTCTATTAATTTCAATACCTGATAGATTAGCCAATATGCGATTATAATGATCCTCTTTAGACATTTCCGTATCGAGCACAAGAACTGGTATGTTATGCTCTAAAGCCACATACAAAGCCACAGCGTCCCCAAACATAGACTTCCCAACTTTTGGACGTGCTGCAATCAGATCGACACATTTCCTACGAAAACCACCCCCTATCGCGGCGTCATAAGCAGGAAAGCCCGATGGGATACCGATAAAATCGGACACGTTGTTGGCGAGAAAGTCTAAGTAATCATCTAGACCTTCACCCAAAGTTTCTGTTTTCTTACTAGAAGATTGATAAATATCTCCGGTGGCATCAAGTAAAGGCTCTTCGATGCGGGCAACGATATCCATCACATCCTCTTCGCCAGTGACTTCGTTTAGCTCTTTCTCACAAGCTTTAAGAGTCTTAAGTAAGTCTCTTGAAAGTTTTAGTTTTGCTATCTTAGTTCCGTAGGTTCCAACATTTGATTTAACTATCGGAAAATTAAATAAAGAACGGATGAATCCAATCTCGTCTTTACTATTAATTTGATCTCCTACCCCTAAATCATTTGCAGCAGATAGGATGGATGACAATTCTACTTGTGAGTTTTCTGAAATCGATTTGTAAATACAATCAAATATAATTTGATTCATAGGATCAGTAAAGTCTTGCGAGCTTACGAAATCAATTTCTAAATATGCGTCAAGACCAAACTGACACAACGCGGCTAAAACCGCTCGTTCTGCCGCTAAGTCTGCAAGTTTCTTTGTCATTCTATTTCCTCATGCATTTATCACACTTAAAAAACTCGCGTGCAAACTGCGGATGGACTTCTACACTATTACTACATATCCCACACTTTTGTGATACTTTTTTAAAAGGTTTCCTTCGTCTTTCATTTAAGGTTGTTTCAGGAGTTTGGATATCGTCATGAAGACTGCCGTCGTCAATAAATTTATTTGGCCTTTTCTTAACTACCAAAGGCTCACGACTCCTTTTCTCTGTATTAGTCTTATTCATTGAGAATTCTTCAAATTTAGAGGAAGGCTTCGACTTCTTTAACACCTCTTTAATTTTCGGACTTTCTGGAAGTTCTACTTCTGGAAGTTCTACTTCTGGAAACTGACCAGTCTTAACATATTCGGGCAAATCATTCAATGCTCTTGCCTCATCTTGAAATTCTACTTCTGGAACTGGGATTTCATCCAATAACTCCATAGCAAGGTCTACCATGTCAATATCACCTTGCTCTTTTGCTTTCTTGAGTAGTTTTTTGATCTTTTCTTTAATTTCAGTCACTATTTCCTCCTAGCTAGATTTGTTAGTATTTCAGCCATTTTCATTATTCGACCATGTTTACCATCTAATGTATTCACTCTAGCCTCTGCATGACCTTTGATTTTTAATATGTCCGTAGCGAGTGGATTTTCTTTGCAGGCGTTATAATATTTCTCCTGCCATTTAGAATATTGTCCTCCGTATTGATTGATCACCCCACCTATTATATACCAAATAGAAGATTCTGCCCACTCTAAAATATTTTTTTCTTTAACATTTTGCGTTTCTATGTATTCAGCATAGGCATAAAGTTTAAACGCTGAAATATTACATTTTTCATAGTTCCACTGTTGCATGTCCTCACTATCTGCGTTTAATATATCTGCTATTTCTTGAGGCGGCTTTACTTCAACTATATACTTAGATTTAGTCCAGTCCTCCACCACTTGTAAAAATTCAGCTAATTTTTCTTCTCCATTCATCTTCATTCTCATTATAGTTAAATGTTACAAATCTAATCTCATTCAAACTGCACCATTCTACCTTGTCTCTATCTCTCGCTTGAGCACGAAAGAAAGATAGTTTGTCTTTGTAATGAAATTTGTTAAATTTAAAATGCTGCTCGCCGTGAACTTCTACTATTAAATTTCTATTGGGAATATAGAGATCTGCACGTAGAGTGCCTCTTCTTGCGGTCGTTTTTGTTCCCGGAATAGAAACCTCTTCATATATTGTATCATACGGATAACAAATATCAAGGGTTTTTTTTGCTTTCTTATGAAGTTTTGATTTTATACCATTATTAGATTTAGGCTTCCAGTTATAGCTATTCCCATCTAAACCTATCACTTTCATACTGCAACCTATCTAATAATTTATCAAAATTTTCTTCCAGCAATAAAGAGTAATCGTACTCAATTTTCCCATGCTCTGCGTGAAAGTCATTCATCCGTGTTCTGACGTCGGTCCACTCATATCTATTAACAAGAACCATAGGCCAAATTTTAGAGAACACTTGATTCATCCAACTGTCTTGAACAATCGGAACCGTGTTACAGAGAATACACTCCCACGTTCTAAAAGTATCCAAACCATTGCCAGTCGGAGCTATTGCGAAGTGATGAGAAGATAACTCTGTAAGAAATTCTTTTACTGGTAACTTCTCCCCTTTCAATATTGGCATATTTAATTCTACATCTTGTGCATTGTACCTTTTGGGGAAATTGCAATTTATGTAGTTTTGTTTCCAAGCCCATTCAGCAACTCTGATTCTATAAGGAGAAGTGATCGTAAAGTTTGCATAGCACAATCCACTTTTATTAATCGATCTAAGTTGTTCTAAGTTTACATTATCAAAAGTATTTTCCATAGCGTTGATAGGTATCGGATAAATATTTTCTCTTAAAGGTTGTTTTATATTGGTGGTAAACCATCTTTCAACCCTACTGGCTACAGAGTCAATCTCTAGATTTAAATAAACACCACCGCTTGCAGCGTCTTCGATAGTATAAGAATACCACGGACTAGAAGTTATTTTACATTCGGTTTTCTTTATTCCCCAATCACCAGAATGAGTAATCAAAGTTGACCCATCGTCCAATCTGTCTTCAATTAATGTCTCTAATCCATCTATAGTATTTTGCTTTAAACCCGTGGCGATATCTAAAGCGTTCATATTTTTACATGCCTTGTAAAGATTGCAATATGTCTTATCTTTAAGTTTGCCTTCTTTATCTTTCAACGTCCATAGATTCATTAATTCAAACCCTCTTTGATCATAGTCTCAAGAAAATCTACTAAAACTGGGTTCGTTCTCAAAAATTCATACAACTTGTTTTGTCCTTGAAACTTACCAGCTTTTACTGAAAACAGTTCTTCTTCTTTTTCTACATCAATATCTGGGAATATTTCTTTCGCCGTATCTTTTAAAAATTGTAAGAATGTACATGTAAACCATGCACCAGATTTGTCGATGAGTCCCAAGTCTAGTGCTAACGTCAGAATCTCTTGGGTCTTATCGATACCATGACCATAGCGAATGTAGCTTTGCACCTGACCTCCCGGCGGCCCCATTGAAGAACATACAATTTTCCAGTTAACTAGTTGACCAATTCTTTTTCCGTCGTCGTCGTCCCAGAACTTCACAGCAGAGATTTTTTCGCCACCACCAGCAATTTCCATTCTTGTGTCTGCCTGATACTGAATTTTGTTACCGCCGTCTGCCATCTTAGCCTTGCCAAAACCAGATGTGTTGGCAATGTAGTGAGTAATAGCAAGAACAAGTCCACGCTGCCGTGGTAGCAGTTGACCAATCTTCTTTGTGAATATACTAAGGATTTTTGGTAGTCCAGCACGACCGGGAGTGAAGTCATTATCTAACTCTTTAGATGGAATCAACGACGAAATAGAGTCAATAATCAAGATAGCCCCGTAATTGTCTGGATGGCTCATCATTAAATAAGCCCACTCCAAAAACTTTTCGGCAGGAATAGGTTTGTCTTCTGGAGCCATAATCAACATCTTATTTGGATCAAGCCCGTCCACTTGGAAGTTCATATCTTTGAATCTTCCTTCTGCGTCAATATAGATGACGTTGCGTCCCATCTTTTGCACATTGCAGGCAATCTGCATAGCGGTCGTGGTATTATGCGTAACGTTCATACCGTCTGTAACAAAAAGGTGGTCGGGGTGATCAACACTAATACAAACGCACTCTTCTTTACTTGGAAGTTTTTCCACATCTACTATTTTTTTCATCAAAGTTGACTTACTTCTCTCCTTCTTTCCGGTTTTTCGATCCAGCCAAAAAAGCTGGTTAATACCTTCGCCAGAAATGTGTAGGCGAAACGATTTAAATCGCTTGCCACCGCACTTTGTGTAACGTTCAACAATCTTCACTTTGAATCCAAGAGAGCGAATTACTTCAGCAACATCGTCTCGTAAAGCCGAAGATACTGTGGAGAATTCAGCACCGCCACCGTTGTTATTGTAACCATCTGAGTCCATTAACCCACGAACAAGTTCAAATCTTTGGTCAATGTCTCCATATTTGTAGCAGTCAGGGATAAACTTTCGGTGGCTATTAAGCCCCATTAATCCTAGATTTTTGAGATCGTTTGTGAGCGAATTATCTCCCACTCCATTGTCAGGATGAGACAGTGCATAATCGTAATTCGATATGTGTCTCACTTTCAAGTTGCGACTCTCGGCAAATTCAGAAAATCTCATCATAATGTCGAGGTCTGCCGTTGAAATCCTCGGCGTTCTCTGGGTTAGACCCCCGTCGCCAAGAAGCATTCCAAGCTCCCAACCGGGTATCGGTTGTTCTTTTTGTGAAAATTCTAAGGGTTGAGTTAGCTGGATTCTCCACTTAGGATGGTCGCTGTAATGAAGCCCCTCAGTTACCATGTCGCCAAGCGTCATAACCTCAAACCCTTTGTATCTGCCGTGATAGTTTTTATTAACACGCCATAAGTGGTCCCACGAGCAGTCTACATATGTACCGTCACAAAAATGCACACGGTAAATATCAAGCTCCCCTTGGGGAAAAACGCCGTCAACAATTGCGGTTGACCCATCTGGCGTCACCACCTCATCTCCAACTTCGATGTCACCTATTTTTACAGGACCATCAGGCGTGTACACGGCAGCGTCAATACGCAGGCTCTTGCCAGACTTTGGATCACCAGTTAAGGTGACCCAGCTACCTTCCTTGATCCCTCCACCAAGAGCAATATCAATAGCTGGACCAACAGAAATAACTTCGTAATTACTTTTCTCTTTCAAGACTTCGGTTCCGGTCTTTATAATCCTGCCAAATTCTTTAGAGGATTTCTTCAAGTAGTCTGGAACCTTGTATGGCTTAGATGGTTCGGGTTCAAGGTTGGAATCTGTTAATTTAACTAGTGCCATCTGCTTTCCTTATCTTTGATAGTAAACTTTTCTTGTTTGGTAACTTTCTCGACTTGAACTCACCCTTTGGCTGTTCAACGATTTTCTTAGGCTTGCTTTCTTCTGCGTCAACAATCTTCTTAGAATTTTCTATTCCTGATTGTACAAAATCTAAAGCTAGAACAAACTTTTTACTTTTATGTAAAAATCCCAAGGAGTAAATATTTTTACCTTTAGGACTATTCAAATAGTGAAGTATGGCCTTTTCGCCGTATTTTTTAATCAATTTATGTGCGACTCTTACTTGAATCTTATAGTTATCCGTCTTGTTCCAAAACTTATAACCCAAACTGCCCTTATTTTCTTTTTGAGCCTTTCTTAAACACACCATTTCTGCGATGTATTGTGCGGTATTACAAGGCTCCCCGGTTGAGATGCTCTTGTATTTCTGGTCGTTTGATTTTTTCTGAGTCATGTCTAAAGATTAATTGTTTAACGTTTGCTAAGGTTAACTTACGAGTTTCTTGCAGTGGTTCAATTTCATTTCCTAGAGGCCAAATAAACTTTTTCACCGATATGTAATCACACTCTTCAGACAGTTTTGACACAGATAAAAATTGAAAATCTCTAGCATTTCCCATACTCTGATCTCTAGCTACCCCCCTAATGATGGAAAAACCATCTAAACCATCTTTATCTTCCCAAAAAACATGTTGAGGCTGTCCGAACATATAAAGTTTGACCTTTGTTACGTTTAACTTATTGTCATAACAATACTTTCTGAATCTATCCCAACATTCAGCATGGTCCGGACGATCATAATCCCCAAAAACACTTTCTCCATTAGAGAGAATACATTCCCAGCTTATTATAATTTGTTGTTCTGTAAGGTCTATAAAATACTTGTCAGGCTTTTTACAAACATCATAAATCATAATTATTCCTTAATGCGATGAATAAATCTAGAAATTTTAGAAGACGGTTTGGACTTTGGCTTTTTTGACTTGTTGTCATCAGCCGCCATAGAAGCTTCTCTTGTCATGATAACTACACCTCTATCTTCTTTTTTTGCAAGAAGGTGTGTGATGTCTTGTCGTGGCATCCCTCCTCCTGACCCCTTGTTCGAATCTTCACCCTGCACATCTTCGGAGGAGTCAGCGTCGGCGTTGGAGAAGTTTAGTTTCATAATATGCTTCTCTACCATATGGGTCGATCTATCTAAAGAGATCGCAATATTGGCGACAGACTCATCTTTATACTTTTGTTCAATTGTCTTCTTTTCTTTTTTTGAAAGTGGACCTTTTTTCATTTTAAATCTCCGTTAGTAAAAGTCTTCTTGAAGTTGTAAAGTGTATTCTATTTTTATTTTTTAAGTATTCAACAAAGCTATCGAATGTTTTCTTTCCAACTTTCCTAAAAGTAAAATCGGATTGCAGTCTTTTTTTAGATACGGAAGAGTCTACCCCATAAGGATCTATGATTTCTCCCCTTCCTACCTTTAGGAAGTATTGTACACTTCTATCGTCATAGTTATAAGAATTGACCACAAGCTTAGCGTACACACGCTCGTCCTCAGATACCTCTTTGCCCCCTATACCAAAAAATGTCACTTCGCAAGAAGCGGGATTTGGAATGTTTAAGCTTTTTAATTCGTCTTCGTGATGTCTAGTTTTGCTCATTGATTAACCTTAATATACTGTCTACCTTTTTTGCGACTTCAGAAAAATTTCCGCCCTTAACTATCAGTCTACCAGAGTCATTCATGCCTATTTTTTTTAAATCATTTGCATTATTAATTCTGCTGATTAAATTTCCATCAGTGTCTATTTCGTTTGTTGTTATTTTAAACTCCACTATAGCGACGTGAGGTCTATTCTTTCTTAGGGATTCGTTTTTTTCTTGAGGTCTGTGTAATAATCTTGCAAACGAACTTTGTTGAGAATCTAAACCTTCACACAAATTGTCCATCCATTCTTTCTTCTGATCGTTGCTATAGTTATCCCAAGCTTCGTTCTTCATTTTTTATCCCCTGTTCTGATCCAATGATCTTTTTCTTGTGGGGTCATTCTATTAATATCATCATGATGTGTTCGCATTTGATTCATTTTTGTGTGTTTTTTAACCTCGTCTTGTATCTCTTTGTTTTGCTTTTCTAGCTTACCCATCGCTCTTGAGTTCTTGTCTGCCAGTTGACCGATTGTTGTAGGTTCACCCCTAATAAAACTAATTGGGGGAGTGAGAAAGACCTTTTTAAATGCTGCCTTTTCATTACACATAGGACAATCTAACTCTGATGGTGCATCCATAGACTGAATTACTTCATCCACAGCATGACAAATAGAACATTCAAAATCATAAGTAGGCATCCAAATCTCCATTCAATGTAAAAACTAGGGTTACTGTATTATAGTCTACAGTAACCCTAAAAGCATTTTTTATTTCAATCTTTTAAGAATTTTTGAAATGATACCATTTCTTACAATGTCTTCACTTGTTAAATAACAAATCCCCACGCCCATTAGACTTGTTAAACAATCCATACATTGAAGCAGCCCTCCGGATTCCCCTTTTAGATCGGTCTGATCTAGGTCTCCATTTATCACAGCTTTTGATCCTATTCCAATTCTTGTCATAAACATTTTGATTTGCTCAAATGTGGCGTTCTGAGCCTCGTCCAGAATCATGAACGTATTATGAAAGTTCCTTCCACGCATGTATTCCAACGGACAAATCTCTATAGTGTTAGTTGCTCTCATGGAATTGTAAGTTTCCATTCCTAGATACAGTTTCATTTCTTCTATGATAGGAACCATATATGGATGTACTTTTTCGTTCAGCGATCCGGGTAGAAATCCAATACCCCTTCCAGACTCTACGACAGGTCTAGTAATGATTATTTTTTCAACCCTGTCAGAAAGAACATATTCGCAAGCCATTCCTACAGAAACTGCTGTTTTTCCAGATCCCGCTGGACCAGAGCAAAACGTTACGTCTGATTCAGTCATTGCAATGATGTAGTCTTCTTGATTTTCTGTTTTAGGTTTTAATTTTTTACGAGCCGGTCTTATTTGTTGCTTCTGAGATGATCGTTTTTTTTTCACGTTGACCCTTAAAATTTAGCTGTTGGTGTAAAGCTTTGAGCGGTATTATCGCGTATAGCGAAATAATCACTATGATCGTTCTGATAATTAAGAGTAATTTCTACATTGCCACCACCTGTGTCACCCCCTCCGATATCTATATTAGTTAAGTAATTTTTATCGCCTAAATGCCATTGGAAAAAATTTGAATCCAGCGGATTGTTTGCAGTGACCATACTAATTGTCTGATCTGCTGGAGTGTAACCATCTTCTACATTTGAATAAGAAATAGTATTATCGTATCTCGCAATCCCCCTTATAGAAAACGATACTCCGACAGGAAGGCTTAGCATTTTGAACCTATTTTGTTCACTTTCATTCGTCGCACCTCTCCAAGTTCCGTTATCGGCCAATTCTTCATATGTAAAATCCAAGGAAATGTCAAACGACTGCAATCCCCATACTGGATCGCCCGCAGGTTGATTTAGATCAAAATATTCACTAACAAGGTCCGGAAATACACTTTGAGTCAAACTGAAATCTTTCTTTTTGACCACGGTTCCGCTTTGAGCAGGGGTGAAATCACTAGGAATAGTTGGAGATGCGTTTCTGGTTACAGTTCTAGTCGTAAAAGTTGCATCCTCTGTCATTTGACCGTCTATCGATAAACTATAAGACAGACTGGTTAATGTACAATATTCATAAGTAGAAGATATAGACTCGCTGGCATCACTTACCGCCCTTTTGTCATCAGGAGTGTAGAAAAGTTCTATATTAAACTCTTTTACAGGATCTGCAACGCCGCCGGTTCCTATTTCTTTCAATAGATGGCCCGACTTATAATTGACTGATGGGCTTTCATATAATAACGGCTGTCCTTTACAAACAATTCTAGAAATGGTAATTTGATATTCTTCTTTGCCAAATCTATAAAAGGTCTTTTGTGCGTACCCTACATCAAGAAGGGGTTCTGGAGCTGTTGTTCTAGAGACTCCAACGCTTTGCACGCCTTGCAAAATGCTTCCGTCTAGTTTGACTGCTTGACAGGCGAAAAAAATCCTGTCATTTGGTAATGAAAATGGCATAAATAAATTTCTAAAAAGTGGGAGTCCGTTCCCAATACGTTTAACCAAATAAGTTAGACCACCATCCTAGACCAACACCAGCAAAATAAGTACCGACGATAAGACCAGTTACAAAAACAGTACGTCTAATAAGCTTGTATTTTCTAACAAAACAAGCTATAGGACCATTAAAAATAGGCATTACATATTCCTCTTTGGACAAGTTTTATAAAACCCTATACGCATTTATTGCCTGAATTGTAAGCTTTTATTCTATGTAAGATCATCTTCTTTTATAAATACACCATTCCTCATCATACCCTTTCTGTCTTTTATGTCGTCCCAAGCTTTTATTAAACAATCTATGAGCGTAAGATTGTTCCTTTCTGCAATATTAATAAGAACTACAATCATGTCACCAATATCATCAGAAACGTCTTTTCCTTTACAAATACTATCTGATAACTCGCCAGACTCTTGAATAAGTTTACAAAACTGATCTTTGTCAGTAGACCCCTCTATCAAATTACGATCATGATGCCATCTAGTAATTTTGTTAATTAATTCCATGTATTCAATCATTTTTTAAACCTAAAGTTAATCTTATTTAAATGTATAGTAACAAACGTTTCATCTCCGATATCTTGGACTTCGACATTCTTTGTAACGCCGTCAACAATGTCTGTGATCTTTTTAATAAGCTCTTTTGAAATGTTGTGGTTTTCCAATATATTATCAACAATTCCATCAACAATACCACCATATCTTTTCTCTTTTTTCATCATTTTTTTACTTTCTGATAAGGCCAAATCTTTGCAAGCTCATCCGTAACGCCGTCGATCTCCACTAACCAACGGCCATACTTGCCTTGTTTGTGAGTTCTAATTGTTAAGTAGTGTTCTGGATGTCCAAGTGCAGCATTTTCTACATCAGCTACAACAGAGATCAGTCTAGCACATTCGGCGGTTGCTTTTTTCCAGTCTGGATGTCCTCGTTCTGGCGTGTCAACACCAATCAGTCTGGTTCTGATCTTTATATTGACGTTAAATCCAAGATCAACAATAAAATCTACAGTATCGCCGTCTACGACTCTATCAACCTTTGCTTTGTATTCGTACATTAATTGCCTCCAATGTATGCTTGAATGGTTGTCCTTCAATGTTCTCCACTAAATCCCACATCTGCTGTGCGATCTCACGAATCTCTAGCTGGGCATGTTCGCTATTTCGCAGCTTGATAAAGTTAGCAAAACTCCTTAGATTGAATGAAACATCAGCCTGAATCTGACTGTTGTACGTCTTAAAGAATCGTGCTGACTCTTTTGCTCGTTTACGT
>Ga0055584_100004883_pt1 | contig 13139 bp, 14 predicted proteins | sample OSDHelmetaG_FD_58716 | JGI IMG/M metagenome (GOLD analysis project Ga0055584, IMG submission 58716) | Pelagic marine sediment microbial communities from the LTER site Helgoland, North Sea, for post-phytoplankton bloom and carbon turnover... | ecosystem: Environmental > Aquatic > Marine >... | reverse complement strand
GACTGCGAGAATGTCCGCGAATGGGGCAGGGAGAATCTGGTCGACGTGACCATGTCCCTTCAGGACGAAGCCCGACGAGCATGTGCCGCGAAACCCCATCGTGTCCCATCCTGCGATCTGCTTTAGTTCCCGCTCATCCCGCTCGACGAGCACATGCACCTGGTCACTCGACTGGGCATCTGGGCTGCGACGGGCTGTGACAAGGATTGCATCCGCGTCGATAGCGTAAGAGATGACGGGGGCTTTCTTCTCGATAGTAAAGCGGTCCCCGGTTACCTCGATGCAGCAGATGCTGCTGCGGAGGTCTCCTCCAACGCCGACCTCCGTCGTCGCCGAGGCCAGGAGCAGCTGCTCCTCCACCATCCGACGGAGGTAGCCTCGAAAGTATTCAGACTCTGTGCCGTGGTGCAGGATGCACGCGACCTGGATCTGGTGCATCGCGTACACCATCGCGGTAGAGGCACAGTAGTGCCCCAGTACTTCACAGATTCGGCAGATCCGGGTCATGGACAGGCCCATTCCACCGAAGTCACGCGTCACGTACGCGCTCAGTAACCGTTCCGCCTTAAGAGCCTCGAACGATTCACTCGGGAATCGCGCATCCGCGTCGACGCTGCCGGCTGCGGGTGCCGCGACGGTCCTGCCCAGATGGTGCACACGCTTGATGAGGCCTTCGAAGTCCGCGGAATCGGAGTCGTGGGTCATTGTCTGCATGGCTGCTCGCTTAGCCCGAGAGGCTCTCGACGGCGTCGGACAGCGCGTCGATGCTTTGGAAAGTGCGTCTGCTCAGGAGTTCGTCGGGGAACTCCACGTCGAAGTGGTCTTCAATGGCGAGCAGGAGGTTGACGGTAGTCAGTGAGGTGAGGCCCGCTTTGTAGAGGTCACTGGCGTTGCTCAACTCGTCCGCCGCCGTCGCCAATCGGCCATGTGCGGAGAGAATGTCTCGAATCTGGTCGTGGTACATTCGCTAGAGTGTTGGGATCGATGGGGAGTCCTGGGCCCGGGGCCTCATTCAGAACAGGCCGGTCACACGAAGCCTCAACCCCTCAGGACTGAGGCCCCTGGGGATGTTGACGCGAGGAACAGCTCCGCTTGGCGAGGTCCAAGCCCCGCGGAGCTCCGCCAGTCCACCGTCGACGAGCAGCGCTCCCTCAAAGTGCCTGCGAGCGATCTCAGCGACGGCCGGACTCCAGAGACCGTAGGGGTATGCGATCCAATCTACATATCGGTCGGTCGTCGATGCCAACCATTCCTTCGACCGGAGCATCGACGTTTCCGCCTCACTTGGCGCCAGGGCTGCGAGGTTCGGATGTTCCCAGGTATGTGCGCCGAAGGTGATCCCATCGGCGAGGGTTGGATCGAGAAGCTCACTCTCCTCAACCGGCAGGGCGTGGTCAGGTAGATCTTGGGGGGTGAGGCCGCGTTCGGTCGCCCACGTTTGGATGTCTCGGCCGCGTCCCGCGAGAGTCCCGAGTGCGAAGGCGCGCAGGTCGGCTGACAGGCCCGATTCGCCATCGGGTGCGGCCAGGAGATCCCACCAGAAGCCTGTGGCACCGAGTAGACCTGGCGGGACGAACACTGTCGCGGGCAGACCCCGCTTGGAGAGTTCGTCAACTCCGGCGGTCATGGTGCCGCGGTAGGCGTCATCGAAGGTGATGGCGATCCGCGTCTCTCGATCTCCCGGTCGCCGTGGTTCGAGCGCTGACGACAGCGGAAGCACGGACCCAAGCCCTTGTAGGAGGTCTAGCTGGTCAGCAAAATCCTCCTGATCCAGATGGAGGCTGCGGTCACCGGTGCATTCCTCTCCTGATGGCACGATGTTGTGATAGGCGAGCACAACCGTGCGCGGGGCGGTGGCCCACCCGGCCAAATGTGAAGGCCCCGCGGTTGCGAGCACGCGCTCCGCTGTACGTTTCCAACCTGATGCCATACGAGCGAACCCTGACCTTGGGCCTTATGATTTTCCTGGTGCCGTCCCCTGAATCTATCGCATGACGGCCAAGAGCCCCCTGTCCATTGTTCATGTCGCGGCCCCCGCCCGCTTCGGCGGGCTCGAGACCGTTCTTGCGTCGCTCTTGCCGGCGCAGCTGGAAATCGGCGACTCGGTCTGCCTCATCGCGGTGCTCACACACGAGGACGCCGCTGACCATCCCCTCGTCGAGTCGTTGCAGGAGTCGAACGTTACGGTCTGTCCGGTCGTGATCGACACCCGGCAGTACCTTCGGGAACGGGCGGTTGTCAGGGATATTCTCTTGGCCCGGGCGGCCGACATCTGCCATACGCACGGATATCGTTCGGATGTGATCGACGCTTCGGTCGCGAGGCGTGCCGGCGTCAAAACCGTGTCTACCGTGCACGGGTACACGGGAGGTGGGTGGAAGAATCGTGCCTATGAGTGGATTCAGACCCGGACGTTCCGGAGATTTGACGCGGTCGCTGCAGTCTCGACGCGCCTCGAGACCGACCTGCTCGCTCGTGGTGTGTCGAGCTCGAGGCTCCATGTCGTCCGTAATAGCTGGACGGCTCCTTCTGATCCGCTGACCCGAACCGAGGCCTGTCGGGAGCTGGGCGTTCCTCCAGAAGGGGAGCGAGTTGGTTGGGTAGGCCGCTTGAATGCGGAGAAAGGCCCCGACGTATTCGTGAGGGCCGCCGCTCAGGTGCAGGCGCCTGGCGCGACGTTCTCGATCATTGGAGCAGGGGCCCTGGAGCCTGACTGTCGATCACTTGCCGAGTCTCTCGAACTCGGGGGAGTTACCTGGCACGGTGCGATCGCCCGGGCGAGCCGATTCCTTCGGGCGTTCGATTGCCTTGTTCTCTCCTCCTGGACCGAAGGGACGCCCATGATTCTTCTCGAGGCGATGGCTGCCGAAGTTCCTATTGTTGCGACCGCGGTCGGTGGCATCCCGGACATTCTGACAGAGTCCGAGGCGTTGTTGTGCGAGGCCGGGGACGAGGCTGGTCTTGCGGCGGCGATCGATGCTACTCTGGGCGATAGGCAGTCGGCCGTGGAAAGGGCCGCTGCGGCCCGACGGCGTCTTGATGCTGACTTTGCGGTCAGCCCATGGGCGGCTCGTTATCGGGACATCTATCGATCAATCCTGGGGTGATGATATGCAAGGGGCGGCAGTCGCTGTAATTGGGGCGGGCGTGCTGCTCTTTTTCTATACCTATTTTGGGTATCCCGCTCTGCTATGGTGCGTCGGTCTGATCCGCCCTCGGGTGTTGCCTTCCAAGCTCGACTCCATCGAACCTGAGTCGTGGCCGCGTATCTCTGTGTCAGTCCCAGCGTACAACGAAGAGGATCAGATCGAAGGCCTGATCGAGAGCTTGTTAGCGATCGACTATCCGCGAGATCGTATGCAGATCCTCATCACTTCTGACGCTTCGACTGACCGCACGGATGAGATCGTTCGCCGGTACCGCGGGCAGGGGATCGAGCTGCTCCGACTGGACGAGCGTGGCGGGAAGACCAAGGCGGAGAGTGCCGCCTCGGAGCAGTTGTCTGGTGACATTATCGTGAACACCGACGCGTCGATTAGAATCGACGCCGACGCCCTGAAAGCGCTAATGAGAGTGTTTTCCGATTCGGAGATTGGGTGTGCCTCGGGGCGGGACGTGAGCGTGGGGGAAGATTCGAACACGGCTAACGTCGGCGAGTCGGGCTACGTCGGTTACGAGATGAGTGTGCGAGATCTCGAGACCCGAGTGGACGGAATCGTGGGCGCGTCAGGTTGCTTCTACGCGATTCGCGCGAACCTGCACCGGCTGCCTCTGCCCGAGTCGCTGTCTCGGGACTTCGCCGCAGCGCTTCACACCAGGGAGAATGGATACCGTCCGGTCTCAGTGAATGACGCCGTGTGTCTGGTCCCTCGCAGTCCGTCGCTGAGGAAGGAGTATCAGCGCAAAGTCCGAACAATTACTCGTGGTATGAGAACGCTCGCGTACAAGCGACAGCTGATGAATCCGCTTCGTTTCGGGTGGTTCTCCTGGATGTTGGTGAGTCACAAGGTCTGCCGCTGGGCACTCCCGTGGGCGGCTGCTGCGTCTCTCGTGGCCCTTGGCGCACTGGCTGTTGAGCACCGAATCGCGGCGGCCTTCTTGGCCGTATCGATCGTGATCGGGCTGCTCGGTTGGGTGGGCTGGCTTCGAGCGGAAGAGGAGAACGTGCCCAAGGTCTTCTCGGTGCCGGCCTTCGCTATCGCGGGTAATGTCGCGGCCGCTCATGCCTTCCTAAGGGCGTTACGTGGGGCGCGGGACGCGCTTTGGGAGCCAACCCGTCGTGACGTCGTGAAAGCGCCCTAGTTCAGACGCTCAATCGCCCGACCAATCTCGGCGGCGACCAGGGCATACCCGCCTTCGTTCAGGTGTCCACGGGGATGCGCCCAGAGTGATCGAGGGTCACCATGTGACCGGAACGCGACGTCGAGATCCACGACCGGGATGCCCAACATCTGTGCCGATTCGAGAATCTCACGCTTTCCGGACACGCCCTCGCCGATCACGGTGCGGTACCGTCCGTATGAGGGGATGTACGCGAGGATGAGGGAGCCTTCCCACGCGCGGACATCCTCCAGTCCTTGTTTGAGAACGCTGGGATAGATTCCGATAGGCGACTCTCGCGAAGGGAAAGCCACTCCAAAACCAACCAGTCGTCTCAGGGTGGATAGCGTCAGGCTCTGACGTATCAGCGCTAGTTTTGATCGGGAGGAGGCAAGTGGCGGTGGGCCGGCTGCGAGCATCGAGTCGATCCAGGCGCCGTACTGTGCGTCCAACTCGCGTTGCCGAGCCGGCAGCCCCTGACTGTGTGCGGGATTAAGGTAGGCCGTCAGCCACTCCCGCTGACTCGCGCGGGATAGGTCGTAGCGATCGTTGCCCTCATAGAAGAGCCAGACGACGACGGGCGGGGTCATCGTCGATCCATACTCGCGGAGGATCGCTAGCTGTTGCAGCGGACCGGTACCTCGTACGCCGAGGTTGAGTATCGAGCCCTGCTGTGCAGACAGCCGAGTGGCGATCTGGTCGGGGGCCGGGACGCAGACGCCCTGAGTGTACGAGTCTCCGAGGAGAACAACGTCGACGTTCCCCTCGGACCAGACGGAGTCCGGGTTGTTGAAGCCGAAGCGGTCGGCGAGATACTCGACCCCACCCGGCCGTTCGTTGCACATTACGGCTGTCACGCCACCTGGAGCGCTACCAATCGGGTGCGTGACTCTGCCCGATACCAGGAAGCCCACGTTGCCGTCAACGAGTACGTTTCCGGGAATCGTCGGGTACGCGACACGTCCTTGTTCGCGCAGTCGCGTAGTGATCTCCATGACCGAGATCCCATCTGAATCAGGCGTGTTCTGGCTACTGGCAGCCTGGAAGGCTGCGGTGGCCATCACATCGGCCCCGAAGAGCGCTACGGCAGTGACTCCGGCCAAGACCACGACTCCGACTCGTGCTTCGGGTTCTCCCCTGGATACCACGACCAGTCCCACGGCTAAGAGCACGGGAAAGGCGATGAATGCCACCCCCTGGTCCAGATGTATGGCGTGGGATCCCGCCCAGAGCGCGAGGGCGGCCGCGGCCAGGAATACACCGGCCGCAGCCCAGAGTATCCAGGTCGCGACCGACACGAGTCCGGGAGAGAGAGCTTGGTCGCTTGCGTCTCCGTCGCGGGGCAGCGTGGTTGGAGTGTGGTCCCCCATCGATCAGATTGTAAGGGTATGTGGACGCGGTAGGAGATCAACCACCATGGCGGTTATCACGGAGAGAGGTACGAAGGTTGGTGCGTCATCGCTATGGAGACTCGTTCTTCGACTCGCGACGCTAGCCGTCGGCCTCAGCGTTGTATTCCTCGCTCTGTGGTTCATTCGCCGGGATGCGCTCAGGTATCTTGATTGGTCCCCCGCGACCTTCCAACGCTTTTGGCCAAATCGCGGCCTTCTCGCAGTGCACGTTGTCGGTGCATGTGTGGCACTGCTCGTGGGTCCGATTCAATTCATCGCCCCGCTTCGTCGCGCGGCACCCCGGGCGCACCGGGCGGCGGGGTGGACGTACGCGATAGCTGTGCTGGTATCCACCCCATTTGCGATCAGGCTGTCCGTCTACTCGAACTGCGCGCTGTGTGTGTCGCCATTCGTAGTTTGGGGTCTGGTGACCATGCTTGTTACGGTGGCTGCGGTCATTACAGTCGTGCGTGGGAACTATCGAGTGCACCGAGACTTCATGATCCGCAGCTATGCATTGATGTACGGCTTCGTCTTCGTTCGGCTTGACGCTCACCTGGTTGGGACCCCGTTTGAAATCCCGCTCGCATCGGGAGCCGCCCGGAACTCAATGGTGATCTGGCTGGCGTGGGTTATCCCTCTCGTCGTTGTCGAGTTTTTCATATCGTGGGGCCCTGCTGTCCGCCGTGCATTCCGTACGAAGCGAGCGACCCCCTCCGCGGCCTGATTCCGGGCCCTTGGAGCAGGATCGTGACTCTGGCAAAGAACGTGATTGTGACCGGAATGGCCAGGTCGGGCACGAGCATGACGGTCGCCGCGCTCCGACGATACGGCTACTGGGTTGCCGAAGACGAGGGAGCCGAGCTTCAGTCCGCAGATCGCTTCAATCCGAGCGGATACTGGGAGCGTAGTGCGATCCTGGACGCGAATCGTGCGGTGCTGAAGGCTGCAGGCTTCGAGCACGACAACACCTGGATGTTCGACCCCATATCCCCCGCGATCGCGAAGAAGATTTCGGAACTGACTCCGTTGCCCGTTCATAGAGAGTTGGTTGCCCGTTATCGAGAGCATCAGCCGTGGGTCTGGAAGGACCCCCGCTTCTGCTTCACATTGCCCTATTGGCTGAAGTTGCTCGATCCAAAGGAGATCGCGGTACTCCTCGTGTTACGGAACGAGGATGAGATCGTGCGCAGTTTCAGGCGGGTCCAGTGGCGTCGTGACCAGCGCGAAGAACCTCTCCGGCGGTGCATTCTTCAGCACTGGGAAGCGGCCAGGTCGGCGATTACCTCGACCGGGGTAGGCTGCGTCGAGATTCACTACTCCGACTTTTCGAAGCGACCACGGGCGTTGGCTGATGCGATCTCGGAGCAGGTCGGTGTCCGACTGGATTCGGATGGTCTCGGATACCGATCAGAGCACAATACGAGCAGCCTGCTTGGACGAATTCGCTGGGGCCTGGAGGCGGCGGCGGATACGGTTCCAAGCTCGGTCAGGAAGGCCGTGAAGAGGGTCACCAAGCGCTGAGAATGCGGAGACGGCGCTCCCGTTCAAGCGTGTAGAGCGTCACTCACGTATTCCAGGATGATCTCGCTCAGTCGTGGCTCGAGGCCTTCCGGCTGCACGTGCTCCTCGTAGTCGGGGGCCCGGCCCGCCGGGTTATCCCATCGTCGTACAATTATGCCGCCGTCACCGTCGGCGACGAATTCGAGTGCCGGAAGCATAGGTTCGGAGTCCGTATCGAACGGTCCAGCCCAGGGATTCAGGCGGAAACGGATTGCAGGTGTCGCCTGAGCTGTCCGGTCGTCGATAACCGTTTCGTGTCGGGCAAGCTCCAAGCGCTGAGCGAGTGTAAACAACAATGGGAGGACCAGCCGTTGCAGTGGTGACTGTGCCCCTGCGGGGTCGGGCTCACGCTGAGGAGTATGCGACGGACCGAGCGTATGTCGGGCCAGCGGTCCGAGTCTCGCACGACGCCAACGGCCGACAGCCGTTGGATCCGGGGTCGACTCTTCGAGCGGAGTAGGGCCCCCTTCTTCGACGTCGTCCGACGGCGAATACGCGCCGATCGAAGAGCCCCACGGATCAAAAAGAGGATCGTCCGTCATTTCGGCCCTACGCGAAGTCCAGCGCGTCGCGCACGAACGTCATGAACTGCTCACGAATCCATAGTTCATCGACATCTATGTCCTGTACCGAACCTAGCTCGAGCATCCCCCCTAGCCCCTCGGACGTCCAGCGACGCGCGAAGAGTCTGTCAGGATCTGGCTCGCCCCAGACTAGTTCGATGGTCCATCGTTTCGGCTCGTCGAAGTCCATCGGTCCGCCGCTCGGGTAGAGGTGCAGTCGGACGTTGGGCGGATACGAGTCCAGGAATTCTTGATAGACCACCTTGTGACCGGCCTGCTCCAGCCGCTCGGCAACCTCTCGCGTGTGCGGTACGATTTCCTTGCAGCACGAGGTATATCTGGGACGTTCTTTGTCCTCGGATGGCTGGCCGAAAGGGAGCCCGCGATGGTTCGAGAAATCGCCGGGCGGGGGCATGAGATTGCTTCTCATGGTTACGAGCACGAACTGGTTGGCCGACTTGGCCCGGATCGCTTTCGCGAGTCGGTGCGGCGGAGTCGTGAGGTTCTCCTAGAGATCAGCGGTGCCGAAGTGATCGGGTACAGGGCGCCGAGTTTCTCGATCGTGCCTGGCCTCGAGTGGGCGTTCGATATCCTCCTAGAGGAGGGGTATCGTTACGATGCGAGCCTGTTTCCGATCACACAGCATCCGACGTACGGGTACCCGGAGGCCCAGCGGGATCCTTATTGGATTGAGCGGCCTGGAGGCTGCTTGGCCGAGTATCCAGCGACCACAGCGCACGTGCTAGGCCGAATTCTGCCTGCTTCCGGCGGAGCGTATTTTCGACTTCTTCCGCCCTCGCTCATGAGGGCGGGGCTTCGGCAGGCGTCCTCGCGTGGTGAGCCAGGGATGTTCTACATTCACCCGTGGGAGTTGGACGATTGGGTGCCGGAGGTCGAGGCGCCGTGGCTACAAATGGTGCGCACGTTTCATGGACGAAAACGGACGTGGAGGCGGCTGGATCGGATGTCGACAGAGTGGGCGTTCGGTAGGGTGGATCACTCGGTCGCATCGATGGGGGATGTGACTTGATGAGCCTGCGCGTCGTGTCGAGATCGATGCGGCTACATTAGTCCATGACGCTCATGGTCGAACCGTTCGAGGGTGGCGCGGAGGCGTGGGACGGCCTTCTGAGCCGCTTCGAGGGCAGTTCGTTCTGCCATCGATATGGTTGGCGAACGGTACTTGGGGACGCGCTGGGCCACGAATCCTTCTGGATGGTGGCCCGCGAATCAGGTAGCGAGGTGGAAGGGCTTCTTCCTCTCGTTAGGGTACGAAGTCGGCTCTTTGGAGACTACTTGGTGTCCATGCCATTCCTGAGCTACGGCGGGGCCGTCGGGTCCGTGCGGGCGAGACGAGCGCTGGAGGCATGGGCGGCTGACAAGGCCTCGGAGCTGGGCGTGGACCTCCTCGAGCTTCGCAACCGACTCGCACACGGCGAGAGCGATCTTGTGGAAAGATCCCGTAAGCTGACGGTAGTGAAGAATCTGCCGTCGTCCCCCGAGGAGCTATGGGAGAAGGGACTCAGGGCGAAGGTGCGGAGTCAGGTTCGTCGACCAATGAAGGAGGGCATGGAGGTCGCATTCGGTCCCGATTTGCTAGACGATTTTTATCGGGTCTTCTCGACGACCATGCGTGATCTCGGTACGCCGGTCCTGCCCCGTCGATTCTTCACGAAGATTCGTGCGGAGTTTCGAGACTCGGCGATATTCTCGGTCGTGACTCTCGATGGGACTCCGGTGGCAGCCGGCTGTGGACTATCGTGGGACGGTGAGTTCGAGATCACGTGGGCGGGATCATCCAGGGAGCATGCGAAATCGGCGCCGAACATGCTGCTCTATTGGGGCTTGATGGAGGAGAGTGTCCGACGAGGAATGACCTCCTTCAACTTTGGCCGCTGTTCGCCAGATTCCGGAACGCATCGCTTCAAGCGACAATGGGGCTCGGAAGATCAGGTGCTCCCATGGCTTCAGTGGTCGGAGAAGGGAGTGCCCTCCACACCGAACCCTGACAGCCCAAAGTTCCGGCTCGCAACAGCGGCTTGGCAACGACTTCCGGTTGGTATGACCAACCTGATCGGGCCGCGCCTCGTCCGGGTGATTCCCTAGCTACAGTGGCCTATCAGCCGCCTGTGTATTCGCCTCTTTCGTTGGGCGCGCTTGCGGGTGCCTCACTTGCTGCACTGACCGGAGGCTCCCCTACGATGGGAACGCTAGGGCGTGCGCTCGAGGAGCGCTTCGACGCTAGCGGTGTCCTTCTCCTGTCGAGTGGGACGCATGCGCTGCAGTTGGCCATGGGTATGCTGCCTGAGGGTCGGGCTGGAGGACGGATCGTGGCCCTTCCTGGCTACGGGTGTTACGACCTGGTGACAGCTGCCGTTGGGGCCGGTGTTCAGGTGCGGCTCTACGATGTCGACCCGGTCACGCTCTCGCCGGATCTCGACCACCTGCGCACGATCGTGGGGCGGGGGGTGTGTGGAATCGTGGCTGCCAACCTCTATGGGTATCCACTCGATTGGCCTGGCATCCGGTCCGTGGCGAATTCTGCGGGTGTACCTGTTATAGAGGACGCGGCGCAGGGGCTGGGGACGACGACGCCCCTGGGTTGCGGCGGATCGATTGGTGATCTGACCGTGCTAAGCTTCGGGCGCGGAAAGGGTTGGACCGGGGGTGGGGGTGGCGCATTGCTCGCCCGGTCAGGCCCGAGCCCGGCGGAGTACGGGCTTCTCGCGAGGATGCGCGCGGCGGGCGAATCACTGGACCGACCGTCGCCGAATCCTCGGGCGGCTCTGGTCACCCTGGCCACGTGGCTTCTTGGCCGCCCCGGACTGTTCGCAATCCCTATGGCAATCCCCAGGCTCGGGCTGGGTGAGACGATGTACCACGAGCCGACGGCACCCCTTCTTGGGACGAGCTTTACGGCCGGGTTGGTGACCCGCACCGCTGACGCAGCGCTCGCCGCTCCTGAGGGGCGACGCGAGGTGGCAGAGCTGCTCCGAGAGGCGTTTGAGCGATCGGAGGCCCGGCTTCCAGGTCACCGGTCACATCTGATCCCGAGCCCGATTTTTGGCGCTCGTGCGGCCTCATTTCTGAGACTTCCGCTATTCGCGAGCTCGGTTCGATCCGCGGAATGGCTACGGATGCATGGAAGAGGACTGGGCGTAGCGGCGGGATATCCAAAGCCGCTGGCTTTGCTTGGAGGCGCAACCGGGGTGCTCGTGGAACCAGGTGTTCCCTCGACGCCCGGCAGCACCGAACTCGCGGAGAGGATGATCACGCTCCCGACACACCGTTGGATCAGACCTGGGGACGTCCAGAAATTGGGCGGGCTTCTAGGTCAGTCGGTCCGGGAGTCCTCGCCCGGTAGGGGCGACCTTTGATAACGACACTGACGAAGTCCTCTCCTGTCGCCGGCTCGCTCACGCTACGCTCCGGGGTCGCAGTGACCGCGATAGGCAGCCGGAGTTCGTTGTGTGGAGGTGCTTCTTATGCGGAGTTGAGGGGCAGTGGGAGCTGAGCTGGATACAGCGGGTTCGAGATTCGGTGGAGAGGGCGACCAAGAAGCTACAGGAACTACATTCAATGGCTGAGCAAGACTGTCCGCTGGCGAGGAATAGCTAACATGGAAGGATTCCAGAGTTCTGAGCGTGCTGTGCGCCACTTCAGTGAGACGGCGGCGCATTACTCATCGAAGCACTACGACGATACGACGCGCTCGTTCATGACAGTGCGCCGAGACCGCGTCCTCGAACTCGTTGATGCCCTTCAGCTGCCGGGAGGGACAGCTGTCCTGGATGCCGGATGCGGTCCAGGTCACTTGGTGATCGAGCTTACCAAGCGGGACTTCCGCGTCTCCGGCTTCGATGGCGCGGAGGGCATGCTCAAGAGGGCTCAGGAGCGAGTCGACGAATCTACCCCTTCCTTCCCGGTGGATCTTCGGCAGGGTGATATCGAAGCGCTTCCGTATGAGTCCGAGTCTTTTGATCTCGTCTTGTCCACGGGTGTGATTGAGTACCTGTCCGGGGACGCTACGGTTCTGGGGGAACTGTTTCGCGTACTTCGTCCGGGCGGGCATCTCTTGCTTCCGGTCACCAATAGGTGGTCGCCAGCGCTATGGCTGGATGGCGGCGTGGAATTTCTCAAACGCCGCCGATGGTTTCTGGCGCCCCTGAATGCCGCCCTCGCGCGAGTCGGGCGCCCAGGGGCTCACCCGCGGCACTTCCGCGTTCGGCTGCACCGCCCGGCGCGCTTTCGGGCCCAACTAGCGTCGGCGGGCTTTGAACTGGTAGATGGGGTCTACTTCCACTTCCTGCCTTGGCCCAGGCCTCTGGACCAGATGCTTCCCGGTGCTACCGCTAAGTTGGGCGGCCGGATGGAGGGGCTTGGGCGCTCTCCACTCGGCGTAATCGGCGAGGGGTATCTTACGTTGTCGCGGAAGCCTGGTTGACCCCTCCGGAGTGCGCATCGCTAGCGGAAGGACGGCGGCGAGGCAGCCCGACTCTCTTGCTGAACCGCATGGACGGTACCTCAATGAGCCTCCACAGGGCCCAAGAGACCGCCACGGCGACCACGCATCCGCTTCCGAAGACGGCGACGACGATCGCGACGGGTGAGTCCGGCGAGATGAAGGCTCCCACGAGCCGTATCCAGCGCCATCCAACAGGCTCGTGGAACAGGTACAAGCTGTAAGAGATCGTTCCGAAAAATTGGACGATTCGGTTAGAGAGCACTGTGGCCATCCCGTCCCGCTCATAGGACCACCAGAGCAACGCGGAGGTTACAACGGGAGTCAGTTGGAGTACCGGCTGACGCTCAATGACGAGGACCGCCGCGAGGAAGATCCACATCGTGGCCAGGGCCTTCCATGAGACCCGACGAGTCACGACCCAGTAGACGCATGTTCCCATGAAGAACTGAAACCAGCGTATTAGGGCGAACCCCGGATGGATATTGATCCCGATAACGTGGTATCTCCCTAGGACCGACACGACGAACAGTCCGGTGAAGACGACGGTCGCAATCCATCGGGTCTGGACCTCTCCCAGCCTCAGCTTTAGCCAACGACCACCTACGAGAAGCGCGATCAGGCCCAGATAGAACTGGATCTCAAAGGCGAGAGTCCAGAATACTCCGATGATGTCTCCCTGACCCACGATATTCTGAGCGTAAACGAGGTGAGACAGGAACTGAGGCCAGGAGGGGTATTCTGCAGCTGCGAGCCCGAGCCTCACGCCGAGCCACATCAGGGGGTTCTACCCCGCTAGTGCGGACACTTCAGAACAGGCTCATTTTGGGTCGAAAGGAG
>Ga0055584_100004882_pt1 | contig 13140 bp, 13 predicted proteins | sample OSDHelmetaG_FD_58716 | JGI IMG/M metagenome (GOLD analysis project Ga0055584, IMG submission 58716) | Pelagic marine sediment microbial communities from the LTER site Helgoland, North Sea, for post-phytoplankton bloom and carbon turnover... | ecosystem: Environmental > Aquatic > Marine >... | reverse complement strand
CTTTGGCGACGATGCTGACGATGACATTGGCTGAAATGCCGGCAACCATGGCCCTGATCACTGCAGCAAATGCGGAGGGTGATCTCGATAAAATCCGTCGGGAAGTACACGATATGGGCAGTAATTTCGGAAGTTACGGGGGAACCCAATTGAGCTTGCACGCCCGTGCGATCGAGAGAGCCTGTCGCGAAAACAATGCGGGTGATGTTAGCGGCCTTGTGGGGGCTCTGCCTGATATTATGGATGAGACCCTTGCTCTACTTCGTGAGCGCGTGCCGGCCTTGAAGCTTCCTTAAAACCCGGATTCTGAAGGCAGAAGTTCAGGCATCTGATCTTCGATCGCATCGCGGGCGATGCCTGCGGCCGTTTCTGACAGGACCCGAATATCATCACGCTCGCTGGCCATGCTGGAAAGCCAGTGCAGATGGGCGAGCACATAGCCATCACCAACAGTTGCCCAGATATCATCGGGTTCCAGATCGTCATCATTGAGATCGCAGGCGCGCATGGCGAACGGCGGTGGGCCCAGATGAACAACCCATGGAAGCGCATCGATCGTGCCGTCTTCTGTGTCATGGTAGACCCCGACGAGAAACCCCAGAGGAATGTCTTCACGTTGAAGTTCGGCCGAAGACGGTCGAAACGGGTGCCGCTCCAATGCCAGACGTTCTGTTACCTCTTCGGTGTGAATGGAATCAATCGCGTCAGCAACCGTCTGGGCCAACTCGCTTGGGTCCGTCGCGCGGGGTTCAACGAACATCAGATTGCCCAGCGCATATCGACTGTCACTGACCAGCGGGAAGTACATATCGGTCAGATCGCCAGAAGGCAGTGTGTCTTCCGGACGGTGTACGACGCGCAGGAAAAACGCAGGTTCGTCGATATGAACAAGCCATATATCATCACCGTCTTCGGCGAATTCCGGCCAACCAAACAATCTTCCAACTATAAATCGTGCCATGGCCTTTCCGTGCCAGAAGCGGTTGAGCCGCGCAAGAGAAACAGCGCTTGCTCTGGTTTGGTTGTATGATGTAACGCGTTGGTAAAATAGGGGGAGTGAGAATATGAAAGCGCAAGTTCTATATAAAGGCGGAGAGCCGTTCGTGCTTGAGGACAGGGCCGACCCGGAGCCTGGCCCGGGTGAGGCGGTTGCGAAGGTCCTCGCCTGCGGTGCAGGACTAACAATCCACCATATTCGTGCCGGTCGCGGTCAGGCTGACTTCCCGATAATTATTGGTCACGAGATCACGGGCGAAATCGTGGAAGTCGGGAAACCGGGCGAACGAGACACCGATCTGAAGGTTGGCGATCCGGTCACGGCCTATTTCTATCTGATTGATGGTGAAGACAAATGGACCCGCGCGGGGCGTGAACCGATTTCAACGGCAAATCGCGGGTATATAGGTCGACAGATCGATGGTGGATATGCCGAATACATCAAGCTGCCTGTGGCGAACTTCATCAAGCTTCCTGAAGGTCTCGATTACAAGAACAAGCCCGCGGATGTTGGCGTTATCGCTGACGCCATTGCGACGCCCTACAAGGTGCTGTCACGCGCCCGGGTGACGCCAATGGATACGGTTGCCGTGTTTGGCGCCGGTGGTGGTCTAGGCGTGCATCAGGTGATGATGGCGAAATGGGCAAATGCCAAAGTCATTGCGGTTGATGTCATGGCCGACAAACTGAAGGTCTGTCAGGACCTCGGTGCGGATATGATTGTTGATGCATCCAACGACCGGGTGGTGGATGAAATCATGGATCTGACCAACGGTGCGGGGGTGGACGTTGCGATCGATTATGTTTCGACGCAGGGAACGCAGGAGCAAGCTGTTGGCAGTCTGGGCATTGGCGGGCGATTTGTGACCCTGGGTGGTGCAGGACAGCCCTTCATGGCACCAGCACCGCAGATGCTCGCCAAGGAGCTTGAGCTCATGGGCAGTCGTTACTGCAGCATGCAGCAGGTGATTGAATCACTTGAGCTCTGTGCACGGGGCGATGTTTGGCCGATGGTCACCGAGACCTACAAGCTGGAAGAGGCCGAGACGGTTCACGCCCGGCTCGACCAGGGACTGGTCACCGGGCGCGCCGCCATCGTGATGGAGTAGCTGGAGGCTAATCCGCCTCAATCGGGTTTGAGAGAATCCCGATTTTGGAGATTTCGACCTCGACCGTGTCTCCCGGCTTCATCCAGAGTTGCGGGGAGCGGGCAAGACCGACACCGCTTGGTGTACCCGTGACGATCACATCACCCGGTCGCAGTTCGGTCATGGTCGAGATATAGGCGATGAGCTGCGGCACATTGAAGATCAGGTCGTTGACGCCTTCACTCTGAACAGTCTCGCCATTGAGCCGGGTTTCGAGATGTAGCGCCGATGGATCGGGAATTTCATCGGCGCTCACCATGCAAGGGCCAAACGATCCCGAGTGGTAGAAGTTTTTGCCCGGCAGGAACTGGGTTGTGTGTCGTTGCCAGTCCCGGATCGAGCCATCATTATAAATTGAATAGCCACCCACATAGTCCAGCGCGTCGGCCTCGGATACCCGGCGCGCTGTCTTGCCCATGATGACGGCGAGTTCGCCCTCATAGTCGAACATTTCAGACTCTTTCGGAGCCAGCATTGGCTGACCGTGTGCGACGTGGCTGGCAGGCCAGCGCGGGAACAGGATCGGCTTCTCCGGCAACTTATTGCCGGTTTCCTCGGCGTGTTTTCGATAGTTCAGACCAACGCAGAAGATTGCATGTGGGTTGGTGATCGGTTCCCGCAATGTGATGTCGCTTGCCGGGAAGTCGGAAGACTTCCCCAATGTGCCGCCAAAGCCCGTTTCGCAATATTCGGCGACTTTGGCCTTTTCAGCATCACTGGACGCGAGGTAGTCGCGCAAGGTTGGCATGGATGCACCGAACTCTGCACAGAGGTCGACGACTCCGCCATCGGCGCCCATGACGCCCCATGATTCACGGTTTACGACGCGGTAGCTGACAAATTTCATGATCGTTTCCTTCTGGCTTGCCTAGTTGGACCCTGCATCGCGCAGCATGTTGCGGGCGATGACGATCTGCTGGATTTGCGACGTTCCTTCGTAAATACGTAACAGGCGTACATCGCGATAAAAGCGTTCGATGGGGTATTCGGCCATATAGCCGGCACCTCCGAAAATCTGCACAGCCCGATCGGCGACCCGACCCACCATTTCTGTGCAGTAGTATTTACAGCAGGCCGCTTCGGTGGCGATGTCTTCACCCGCATCAAAACGCCGCCCGGCGTCTGCAACCATAGTTCGACCGGCATAGGCCTCGGTGCGGCTATCAGCCAGCATGGCCTGAACCAGTTGAAATTCACCAATGGGCTTACCGAACTGTATGCGCTCGCTGGCGTATCGCACGCATTCATCGATCAGGCGTTCGGCGATTCCGACCGATATGGCGCCCATGTGCAAGCGACCACGGTCCAGCACCTTCATCGCGGTTTTGAAACCCTGTCCGGCGACGCCGCCGATGATATTGCTGGCGGGGACGACGCAGTCTTCGAGCACAACATCAGCTGTATGAGCGCCTTGCTGACCCATCTTGCGGTCGTGTTTGCCAATGCTCAGGCCGGGGGAATTCCGGTCTACGATAAACGCTGAAACGCCGCGGGCTCCGGGTTCGTCAGGATCGGTGCGCGCCATCAACGTGAAGATGCCCGCATGGGGTGCATTGGTAATGAATCGCTTGGTTCCGTTCAGGATGTAATTGTCTCCGTCCCGACGCGCTGATGTGCGCAAGGAGCCGGCGTCGGATCCGGATTCAGGTTCTGTCAGCGCAAAGGACGCGATCGTCTCACCGCTGGCCAATCGGGGGAGCCATTGGTTTTTCTGCTCTTCGGTACCGTCGATGACGATGCCCTGGGAACCAATGCCCACATTGGTACCAAACACCGAGCGGAATGCCGGCGAGGTCCAGCCCAATTCCTGAACGGCCAATATTTCTTCCGACATGGTCAGCCCAATGCCACCGAATTCCTGGGGGATCGAAAGTCCAAACAGACCAAGCTCGCGCATTTCGTCGACGATATCCGCTGGAACTTCATCATTCTCGGAAACCTGTGCCTCCAGTGGTACGAGACGTTCGCGGACAAATCGCCGGATCGTGTCGAGCAGTTGCTGAAGGGTATCGGGATCAAGAGCCATGACGAGGTGCCGCTGTAGAGGTGCGGTCCAATATATCGGGTTCGTACGGCAGGTGCCATGCGCCAGCGTTGCGGCGGCATTGTGTGAGGGGTGCTGCGTTACTTCGGCTTATCTGTTAAACTTGAGCCAGATTCAGACCGCTGGGGAGGAACTTAAATGTCTCATGCCTATGCTCATGTGCCCGAACCCAATGCCGCGCCGAAACCAGCATATTTCGCTCATATCGTGCTTTATTCGAAAAATCGGTCCGAAATGACCGATTGGTATTGCAATGTTCTTGGCGCACAGGTGATGGGAGATTCCAAAGGAATTTCGTTCCTGACCTATGACGATGAACACCACCGGGTGGCGATCATTCAGCGTGACGGTATTGAAGACAAGCTGCCCAACTCGGTCGGCATGGCTCATTTTGCCTATTCCTACTGCTCACTCGCTGATCTGATCCAGATATATGGCCACTTGAAGGGCAAGGATATTCTGCCGGTCCGCCAGATCAACCACGGCCCGACGACGTCGCTTTACTATCATGACCCGGACGGCAACGCTGTTGAGCTTCAGACCAACAATTTTGATACCAATGAAGCGTTGAACGAATGGTTTGCGACCGGTGCCTTTGACCGGGAACCGATCGGTGTTGAGATCAGCATGGATGATCTGACTTCACGCTTTGAAGCCGGTGAGCCGGAATCCGAACTCAAAAAACCACTACAGACATAGATAGTGCGGCCGTAGGGCCGTCTCACAGGAGATTTAGACCATGGGCATGCTCATTGACGGCACCTGGCATGACAATGATGCGACAGCGCGAGAAGTTGCGAAAGATGGCAAATTCCAGCGTTCTGAAAGCCAGTTTCGCAACTGGGTCACAGCCGATGGTAGTGCCGGGCCGACAGGAGAGGGTGGGTTTGAAGCAGAGCCGGGCCGTTACCACCTTTATCTCGCCCACACCTGCCCCTGGGCACATCGAGCGCTGATCTTTCGGGCTATCAAGGGGCTGGACAGTGCGATCACCGTATCTCTGGCACAGCCGGGGCGCCATCCTCAGGGTTGGACCTATGGCGATGACCCAGCCTATCCAGATTGTATCCCTGACCACGTGAACGGCTTTTCACATCTGCACGTGGCTTATACGTCTTCTGCGCCGGACTACACAGGCAAGGTTACTGTCCCAACGTTGTGGGATAAGAAAACGAACCGCGTGGTGAACAATGAATCTTCCGAGATTATTCGGATGTTCAACACGGCTTTTGAAGCCTTCACCAATGCAACAGAGGACTATTATCCGCCCGAACTGCAGGCGGAGATCGATGCGATCAACGAGGTCGTCTACCACACGATCAACAACGGCGTGTATCGCACGGGGTTTGCAGCCTCTCAGGAAGCCTATAACGAGGCGGTAACGGCCTTGTTTGCGACCCTTGATGACCTGGAAGAGCGCTTGAGCAAGCAGCGTTATCTCGTCGGTGATCGCCTGACGGAGGCCGATTGGCGGCTGTGGGTCACGCTGATCCGGTTTGATGCCTGCTATGTTGGCGCTTTCAAGTGCAACATTCGGCGAATTCAGGACTATCCGAACCTGTTCAACTACACCCGTGAACTCTATCAAATTCCCGGAATCGCCCAGACATTCAGCTTCGACTACGCCAAACAGAACTACTACGGCATCGAACGCGTCAATCCGAACGGTGTCATTCCGGTGGGACCGGAAGATCCGGAAGGTACCTATGGTGCACCTCACGATCGTGATCGTTTCTAAATATCTGCAAAGGAGTACGTCCCATGATCGATAAGGATCTGTTTGAAAAGGGTATGCAAATTCGCCGCGAAGTCATGGGAGACGCGCGGGTGGACGCCTCGATGTCGGATCTGGATGACTTCAACCGGGATTTCATGGAGCAGTTCATCACCGAGCTGGGGTGGGGCGCCGTGTGGGGGCGGGAAGGCCTGTCACGCAAACAACGCAGTTTGCTCAATCTTGGCATGCTGGCCGCGCTTGGCCGGATGTCAGAGTTTGAAGGGCATTTTCGCGGGGCGATTACAAACGGCCTGACGCGGGAAGAACTACGCGAGGCACTGCTGCAGATCACTCTGTATTGCGGTGCACCGGCGGGTATGGAAGCCTTTCGGACGGCGAAGAAGATTCTCGCAGAAGTCGAAGAAGAATCGAAATCGGTGTGATCGTCAGGAATTAGCTAAAAATGGATATACCAATTATTTCAGTTGTTTAGTGAGCTTTTCTTGTCTAAAAAAGTAAGTGACTCTCAGCGCCTTGCACACTCTCCGTTAACCGTTCGCGACTTACACTGTGCGCAGTCTTCCGAAGCACTGTCCCGGGCGAAGAAATGCGTAAGCTGGAAATTCCGGAAATCATCAAGCGCCATATCCTTTGGATCAAAGGTGTGAATGGCGGCCAGCCGGCCGATTTGTCGCTGCGTGATCTGCGCAAATATAAATTTGATCGGATCAATCTGCACAAAGCCAAGCTGGCTGGCGCGAACATGTCGAAATGTTCGGAGCGTCAGGCTGATCTGAGCCAGTGTGACATGTTTTCTGTCATGCTTGATGGTGCGGATATGACTCAGTCAAAACTTGATAATGCGGACCTTCGTGGTGCCCATTTGCGGGGCGTTATCCTTGAGGGGGCCAGTCTCGTTGGTGCTGATTTGCGTGGTGGAGCCCTGATGTTGGGCGGGGATGCCGCAGAGGCTGCACTCACCAACGCCGTTCTCGATCATGCCAATCTGGATAATGCGAATATTTCAGGGGCGAATCTTGCCGGATCGTCGATGCATCATAGCAGTATGCGTGGAGCTCGCATGGAGGGCACCAATCTCTCGGATGGCAATATGCGGGGCTCGAGCCTCGATGGTGCCATCTTGAAGAACGCCAATTTGAGCAACACGAACCTGAATGGCGCGAGCCTGGTTGGTGCGGATCTTTCGGGTGTGACACTCAAGGGAACTGACCTGACCAATGCCGATCTGAACGATGCCAATCTTGAGGGCGTTGATCTGGCAGAAGCCAATGTGACCGGCGCGAAGCTTTCGCGGCCCACCAGTGAGTTCCCTGCGGATATTCAACGTATCCTGAAAGAGCATTTTGAATGGATCGAGAGTGGCGGCAGGACTGGCGCGCGCGCCGATCTGGCTGACAGCGATATTGAACGGATCGATCTGCCCAATGAAGATTTGAGTGGTGCGGTGTTGAAACGCACGGCCATGAGCGGCGCAAACCTTGAAGCGTGCCGGTTCGTCATGAGCGAAATGGAAGAAGCACGGCTGGCAGGGGCTAATCTCTCGGACGCATTCCTGGAAGGCGCCAATCTTCAGCGCGCTGATTTGCGCAGTGCCAATCTGGTCAGTGCCCAACTCGTGGCCGTGAATTTGAAGGACGCATCAGGAAAGCCGACAGGACGTTTGTGGCCGGCAAATCTGACTGGCGCCAATCTGGCTGGGGCCAATCTGGAAGGTGCGGACCTAAGCAATGCCCGGCTCACGGATGCCGATCTGCGGGGCGCCAATTTGACCGGTGCCAATCTGAGCCATGCTTTGCTCGATGGAGCCTTTATCGCAGATGCGGATATGACCGACGCCGTGCTTGATGGCGCGAGTCTGGAAGATGCCATTCGCGAGGCTGTGGTGCTTGATGGGGGCCTAGAGGAAGACGAATATCTCGACGTCGCTGTCTAAATCGTGCGGTTCTGGCAGCCCGCACCCAAGGATCACAGAATTTCGTAGACCTTGTAAACGGGACCTTCCGGGAAGCGGTGGCCTGTACTTACGGCCACAATCCGATTGAGCCAGCCGTACTTGTCCGAACCCGTTTCAAACGCCGGCGTGTTTCGGAAATAGTACTCCGATGGATCAACTGCTTCGCCCTTGGCCAAGCGCTCGAGTACTTCCGGGTCGCCATGCCGAATACCGCGATAGGTCATGAAAATATGATGATCATCGTCGGTGACGAGCGTTAAACGCACATCCATCTGCCAGGCACCATCATTCCGGATCAGTATCCAGTCACCGCCAGGCATGGCCGCGACGGTGCCTCGCATTTTCGGGCCTTCGAAGGAACCGCCATCAATGCCGGCAATGATTCGCGTACCCTGGGGTGTATTTTCGAGAATCGTGGGTGTGGCAACGTTGAATTTCGCTGTGAACAGATGTTCGCCGCGCAGGTCGGGAAGTTTGATGTCGGTCATGATCGGTGGTCCGAGAAGCGAAGTTAGGTGAAAGCTTTGAATGTGATTGTCGTGAATGTGTCCGCAACACCGGGCAAAGTCTGGATATTGCTGGTCACGAAATGACCGATATCCGTGTCATCGGGCAGATAACATTTCATCAAAAGGTCAAATTGCCCTGAGGTTGAATAGACTTCAGAGACCGCGTCGATGTTCAAAGACGCTTCATCGGCCACGTCATAGGCTCGGCCCAATTCACATTTCACCTGAACGAAGATCGTTTGCATCGCAATATCCGTTTTGTGTTTCGACTTCGGTGGTTCTAGCGTCGCAGGAAGGCGGGTGTATTTTCCTCTTTGCCGAATGCTGATCCATCGCCGTCTTCCATTTTTTCGGGCTGATCATTGTTGCGCTGGCGTGAATTTGAGCGCTGGCCGTCGTTGTTGCGACCACCACGAGCGCGACGCGAACGTTCACGCGGCTCAGATGCTTTTTCGGGCTCTGGAGCCGGGGACGCGTCTGCCGCAGTTTCACCGTTGTCAGATTTTGCTTCTGGCGCATCCACAGTTTCGTTTGCAGGAGCTGCGTCCTTACTGCGAGGACCACGACGCCGGCGACGTGGCGCTTTTTCTGCGCTGTCGTCTTTGGCTGCATCATCCTGCTTTGCAGGCGTGTCCGCAGATTTTGCCGGACCGGTTGCATCACCATCAGTACTGATCGGGGGGATGGGGCGTCCGAGAAGGCGTTCGACGCCATCGAGAAACTTCTCGTCACTGCGGGTTGTCAGGGTGAAGGCGTGACCTTCCTTGCCAGCGCGGCCCGTGCGACCGATCCGATGGATGTAATCATCGGCATGCATGGGCACATCGAAGTTGAACACATGGCTCATATTGGGAATGTCGAGACCACGTGCAGCAACGTCACTGGCGATCAGCAGCTCGATGTTGCCGTTGCGGAAATTCTCGAGTGTTTCCATGCGTGCAGACTGATGCATGTCCCCATGCAGTGCGGCAGCATTGAAACCATGGGAAGTGAGGGACTTCTCCAGCGTCGCCACATCGCGCTTTCGGTTGCAGAACACAATAGCGTTCTTCACGTCGCAGGATTTGATCAGGCGTCGCAGTGCGGCACGTTTCTCGGCAAACCCACCGTTCACGCGGAGCAAGCCTTGCGTGACCGTCTCGGCCGCAGATGCTGTCGCATCAACCTGAACATTGCGCGGGTTCATCATGTAGGAATCTGTCAGGCGCTTGATCTCGCTCGGCATGGTGGCCGAGAACATTGCGGTCTGACGAATGGGGGGAAGAAGCTTGATGATCTTCTCGACATCGGGGATGAATCCCATATCGAGCATCCGGTCGGCCTCGTCGACAACAAGAACCTTTATGTCTGCGAGCAAAACCTTGCCGCGTTCAAAATGGTCAATCAATCGGCCCGGGGTCGCGATCAACACGTCGACCCCACGATTGAGTTTTTCTTCCTGGTCGGAGAACGACACGCCACCAATCAACAGGGCCATGTTCAGTTTGTGATTCTTGCCATAGGTCGCAAAGTTCTCTGCGACCTGTGCCGCGAGTTCGCGGGTGGGCTCAAGAATGAGGGACCGGGGCATACGTGCGCGGGCTCGCCCGGTCGCAAGTATCTCGATCATAGGAAGGGTAAAGCTCGCGGTTTTGCCGGTGCCCGTTTGAGCGATTCCGACAATGTCGCGTCCCATGAGAAGATGGGGAATCGCTTCGGCCTGGATGGGGGTCGGGCTTTCGTAGCCCGCATCGCGAATGGCATTCAGTAACGGGTCACTGAGACCCAGTTCATCAAATTTCATATTGCTCGTCTGCTGTGAAATTGTGCACAAATCTGTGCTGGGCGGAAAATGGGCTTGGTTGGCGTGAAAGTCCAGTGTTTCCGTACGGTCTTGCGGCGCGGTCAGCATTTTGAAACAAGGTGTGAATGGACGACACGGTGCGCGAACACGAACTTATCATTGCGGATGCACTGTCACGCCATCGTTCGGGCGACCTTGTTACCGCAGGTTCTGCATATGATGAGGTTCTTGCCCGCGATCCAAATCATGCTGAAGCTTTACACCTGAAGGGTGTCCTGCTGGCCCAGCAGGGGCATACGGACACCGCGTTGAATTTTCTCGATCGTGCGGTTCATGTCGCACCCCTGGATCCCAGAATTCTGGGCAATCGCGCGAAAATACGATTGGATTCCGGGGATGTTGCCGGGTCATTGGATGACTACCGGACGGCATTGCGGCGATCCCCTAACGACCCGGATATGCATTTCAATGCTGCCGGTGCGTTTGCCGCCGACGGGAAGTTGGAAGACGCGGTCGGTCTTCTCGAGCGCGCCTGCAAGATCGCTCCGGCCCATGCGCGTGCACTCGCCAATCTGGGGAATATGTATCGACAGTTGGGTCGGTTGGCGGATTCCATGGACGTATTGGAGCGCGCGGTCGTTCAAGCGCCCGATGATCCGCAAGTCCGGCATAGTTTGGGGGCAACACTGTCTGATAGTCGAAACTATGAGGCTGCAGCGGTCCAATTTCGCAAGGCGCTGGCGGGTGATCGTGGCTTTGTCCGGGCCGGGGTTCAGCTTTTTTATGCCAACCTGCACAGTTGTGACTGGCAGGACCGGGACAAGCTGATCTCCAATTTCAGACGGATGATCGAAGGTGCCGGAACGCCGATCGCAGAATTATCACCATTGATTGCGCTGTTTCTTCCTGTCGAACAGGCCTCGCTCAACCGGGTCAGCGAGGCCCGCGCCCGCTCGCTAGAGAGTGCAGTCGGGATCAGTTCTGTGAACAGGGAAGATGCACGACTCCATATCGGTTATCTCTCAGCTGATCTTGGCGGGCATCCGGTTGGGCACCTGATGGTGGATATTTTCAAACAGCATGACCGCAGCGCGTTTCAGGTTTCTGCAATTGCTCTGGCTCCGCCGGATGGCAGTGAGGTCCAGAAAGCTATCTTTGATGCGGCTGACGATGTTCTGGATGTGTCCGGGTTATCCGCAGGTGACGCAGCCGAGCGCATTCGTGGTGCGAAGGTCGACATCCTGATTGATCTGGGTGGGTTCACGCGTGGTGCCCGGCCCGAAATTCTGGCTGCGCGCGCTGCGCCCCTGCAGTTGGGGTGGCTGGGGTATTGCGGGTCGGCAGGCGGATTGAACGACGCAATCATTGCTGATCAGACAGTTCTGCCGCCGCAGGATGTGAAACATTTCGCAGAATCTGTGAGCTATCTGCCCGGGTCATTCATGCCCCTCAACAATCACGTGACGCCTGCGGAAAACCGTGATGCACGTGAAGACCATGGATTGCCCGGGGACTGTTTTGTGTTCTGCGCGTTCAATGCGCCGACCAAAATTGACCCGGAGACCTTTGCCAGTTGGATGGAAATCCTTGCACAGGTCGAAGGCTCGGTGCTTTGGCTTCGAGAGCATACCGATGCCTCGACCCGCAACCTTCGCGTCGCTGCGGATGAACACGCCATAGATCCGGCGCGTTTGATTTTTGCGCCTTTGTTGGCGGGGATGGAGAGCCACATGGCGCGCCATCGACACGCAGATCTGTTTCTCGATACGTTCGTCTATGGTGCTCATTCGACGGCCGCTGACGCGATTGCGATGGGACTACCGGTGCTGACATTGGCGGGTCCAGCGATGCCCTCGCGTGTTGGTGCGAGCCTGTGTCATGCTTATGGTTTGCCCGAACTCATTGCCGATACCCCGCAAAGCTATATTGAAACCGCTGTCGCGCATGCGCGTGACCCCGGGCTTTTGCGTGCGCGGCGTGACGCGTTGGCAGCGCAGTTGCCAGTTATGCGCGACGGTGCCGGGTTTGTGCGCAAGCTGCAGGCTGCTTACATATCTCTCTGGGATGCAAATATGGCCAATCAACTGACTCCCGGACAAGCGATTGATATCGCCTCGGACATCAATATTGGAGACGAGCTTTGAACCTACTTTTGATTCCCGGATTGCTCTGCGATCCTGATCTCTGGTCGCATCAGACCTCTTGTCTTGCAGAGATTGCGGATGTCAGCGTTGCGGACATCACCGGTGGGGAGACCATCGAGATGCTGGCGCAGCAGGTGCTTTCATCTGCACCAGAGCGATTTGCACTGGCTGGTCTGTCGATGGGGGGATACGTCGCTCAGGAAATCATGCGGCAAGCCCCGGAAAGAGTAGAGCGATTGGCGCTACTCGATACATCCGGGCGGGCCGACACGGATGATCAGCGCGAACGCCGTGGTCAGTTGATTGACATGAGCCGGACCGGAAAGTTCCGTGGTGTCACTGATCGTTTGTTGCCGATACTCATTCATGAAGATCGTCTTGACGACGACGCGCTGACCGAGCGTGTGAAAATGATGGCGGAGCGCGTTGGCCCCGAGGCGTTCCATCGCCAGCAGAAGGCGATCATGAGCCGCCCTGATGGGCGTCCTGACCTCGTGAAGTACGACCTGCCGACGCTTGTGATGTGTGGCCGGCAGGATGCACTGACACCTGTGGCGTTGCATGAGGAGATGGTCGAACTCATCCCCGGTGCCAAACTTGCCATCATCGAGGACAGCGGACATCTCTCGACGATGGAACGCCCGCAAGCAGCCACCGCACTTCTGCGGTACTGGATGCTTCACGGATAACTGACTAGTTGTTCAGCACAGGTACACCGTCATCCTGATAATGGGGATTACGCGACGGGAACAAGGCCAGCGTAAGCTGGCTGACGAGCGTGTCGAACTGCTTTGAATTCAGACGCTCCACACCCTGCGAGCGTG
>Ga0055584_100004880_pt1 | contig 13141 bp, 8 predicted proteins | sample OSDHelmetaG_FD_58716 | JGI IMG/M metagenome (GOLD analysis project Ga0055584, IMG submission 58716) | Pelagic marine sediment microbial communities from the LTER site Helgoland, North Sea, for post-phytoplankton bloom and carbon turnover... | ecosystem: Environmental > Aquatic > Marine >... | reverse complement strand
TGCACGCTGGCCGGAGATCAAAGGGGTCTGGTTTCAAGACCTGCAACGAATGCAAAGCTATGCACCGGTCTTGGGACAATTCGTGACCGTCGATGAATTCATCATGACGACCGATCATTCGGGACGATTGGCGAGACACGAAGAAAAAAGTTATCTCAGCCCCTATCTCTTGCAATCAATGGCATACGGCGAAGCGGATCCCATCAGTCGCTTCCGCAATTTCTTACAACTGCGACATCAATTTGACCGCACAAGTTGGCTCGCTCGAATCTCGGAATTTCTTCGCACGAAATCTCTTGCAGCGGGAGATTCTCAGATCGATGAGTGGGAGACTCGCGTTGAACTCTCTGGCCCCGACCTCACTCCCGAAGAATCGACAACGACAGATTCAGACGAAGTTCCAACCGAGCTTGATGATGGGGAAGCCAAGGTCGAGGAGAACCATTCAAACGCTCCTTCACTTGCCGATGACTTGGCGCAATGGACAACCACAGAACTGACCAGCCTATCCTCCCTGATCACAACCAATGGAGAAAAGACGCCTGGGCTACTTGTGATTAACACACTCTCTCAAGACCAGTCAGCCGTCATCCCTCTCGACGATTTCAAAACTCCACCGGCAATTGATGATCACGTCAAAGCCGTTCAGTTTGATGAACACTGCAAGGCGGCAGTCGTCGATGTTCCCGGATCCGGTTTTCTCTGGCTGAAAGAATCGGGAAACAATAATCAAACCAAGGCACCTCTCCCGGCTGCCGAAGAAATGACTCTCCGCAATGAATTCTTTGAAGTACTGATCAACGATCAGACAGGAGGAATCCAGCATCTGAAAGGATATGGACGCTCTCCCAACCGCATTAGCCAACAGATTGCCTACCGCTACTTGCTGGAGAAGAGATACTCGCCCGACCCCGAAAACCCGGACGATGTCCGTAAAACCAATTACAGCCTCTCCCGGATGACGCATTGCGAAATTTTGAGTAAGGGTCCGGCACTCGGCGAGATCGTGACGGAAGTGGAACTTCTCGATCCTGAAGACCAATCGGTCATTGGCTCCACGCGCAATCGTTATCGAGTCTGGAAATCGCGTCCTATTGTTGAAGTCGAAATCGAAATCACTCCCCATCTCGATGCCGAAGGCGATCCCTGGAGTTGTTATTACGCCTCTCGTTTTGCGTGGAAGAGTGAGTCGGCAGTACTCACTCGCGGACTGTTGCAAGGTGCGCATGGGATTCAGGGGGAGCGATTTGAAGCTCCCTATTACCTGGAAATTGCCGATTCTGATAAACGAACGACTGTGCTCATGGAGGGCCTTCCCTGCCATCGCCGTTCGGGATCGAGAATGTTTGATTCGATCCTGATGCCGGCCGGACAAACTAATCGAAAATTCCGTTTCTGGATTGCCTTTGACGAGCCCTACCCGATGCAGGCCGCTCATCAGATGCTGATGCCACCGTTGAGCATTTCGACTCCTCAAGCACCTCGAACAACAGCAGGTTGGTTTTTTCGAGTCAAACAAAAGAATGTCCAGATCCTCAGTTTTCAACCAATCGTTGATGATCCGCACTCAGAGACGAAGAAAAGTGGCATCAGCGTTCGATTGCTCGAAACAGAAGGCCGCTCTCGGCGTGTCCAACTCACTTCACTGATGCCACCGACTTCAGCTCGCAAACGAGACTTCCAGGGGAATACGATTGAAGAGTTGCCGATACAGAAAAACTCCGTCATGATCGAGATGCGAGGACATGAATTGGCCAACATCGATTTGAGTTTTGAGTAATCCCTCTGAGTTGCCTGCAAATCTTAACCGCTATTGATTGAAGAGACTTCTGTGCCATCACAATCTGCAAAGACCATCATCGTGACCATTGACGGCCCCGCTGGCTCGGGAAAGAGTACTGCTGCGAAAGCATTAGCGAAACGATTAGGATTTGAGTTTCTTGATACAGGAGCAATGTACCGAGCAGTCGCCTGGAGTTGCTTGCAGTCAAATATTGCGCCCGAGAACGAGAGCTCTGTTTCGGAGTTGACTCGATCGCTTAAAATCCAGTTTCAAAAGGGCCGACTCCTGGTCAACCAACAAGACGCAACTGATCTGATTCGCACTTCTGCGGTAAGCACAGTCGCTTCGATTGTCGCACAACACCCTGCGGTTCGCGAAACTCTTGTGGACCTTCAACGGGATTGTGCCAAACACTCACACACAGTGACCGAAGGTCGCGATCAGGGAACCGTCGTTTTCCCCGACGCCCATTGTAAGTTCTTTTTGACCGCACAGCCGGAAGTGAGAGCCCAACGACGGTACGAGGAAATGTCAGAGGACGCTGATCGACCAGCGTTCGAGCAACTCGTCGAAGAAATCAAAGAACGGGATGATCGCGATGCCAATCGCTCGATCGCTCCACTCAAACCTGCCGAAGATGCCGAATCCATCGACACCTCTGACTCCACATTGGAAGAAGTGGTCAAGCTGATGGAAGCGCGTGTGCATCAAATCACTCAACATCTGGCCTAATCAATTGTGGCCTCTCAATTCATGAGACCCATCATCGCGGACTTAAGTTGTTCCTCGGGAAACAACACGAAGGAGTACTCTCGACTCTTCAGAATTTTGTTCGCTTCAATCTGTGATTCCACTTGGTCCAGTTCCGATTGAATCTGATCGCGTTGTTCTTCGGCCACTCGGGACAGTGATTGATTAATCTCTTTGAGGCGACGAAATCGTTCGCACCCACGGCGATGATGTTGTCTCTGTGAACTCCCGAGACACTCGCCTGCTTCAACTCGCTGCTGCTCATTGATGAGCGATTGTTTTTCGTCCACCAACGCCTGAAACTCAACCGACAGGTCCTCTCCCAAAATTCGTTCCGGGTTGTATGTCAAATCGCGAAGTTGTTGCTGGAGACGTTGTTTACGGTCATCAACCGAATCATCAGACGAGCCCAAAGGAAGGTGCCAAGTCCCGGACAACGTCAAATACCCGGGAGGTTCAATACCATAGAATCGGCTTAGCAAACGATCTGTCATCTCGTCGTACTTGGCGCCACCAATGCCGTGAATAAACAGGTCTGACAAATAGAGACGTGCGTACAATGTCGTGGTTAATGCACGAGACCGAATTCGCCAACCGCCCTTGAATAATTGTTCTAACTGGTCAATGGCTGGTTCTGTCTTCACTTCGGGTGAGAGATCGAGACTCGCGAATTGCTGTTCGTCAGCGGCCAACAGTATTTGATTCCCCTCCTGTTTGACATACAGAGGAAGACGTTGCGGCGAGTTCGTATTCCAAACCCAAAATGGTGATTCCAACCATCCATCACGCTCTTTGAGTTCGGGGACGGGGTGCGTGCTGGAACGAACTCCGTTGACTTTTCGGTATTCTGCCAGAACCTGATTATACAGTTCCCTGAAACAGGGCATATGAGAAACGAGATGGCAGAAAAACTTCCGAAACGATGTGGAGTCACACACCCGACTCATGGGAAGTTCCAAATTATCGAGCCCCCATTGGTGCTCCATGCGATGACGAGCGGCGGTGAGACAATCGGAAAGGGGCCATCCCTTTTTTGCCGCGTCAACGGCGAGTGGCCAACATTCGTTGATGAGCGGATCAATTCCACATGACTTCATTGCATCAGAAATGCGTTCGCCAAATGAGCGAAACATGTCTAAGTCACTAATGAAAGTCTCTTCCCATGGCTGATCATTTTTCACAGTGGCGTAGGCAACTTGCTCTCTTTCAGGAGCACTCTCAACATCGGTGGGAACCACCACTCCCGACTGAGACCAGGCGTCGTTATCAACAATCAGATGCAAAGGGGTCGCGTTGAGCTGTTTCGCCAGACCACCCAGAACAAAATTCTTCGCCCAGACTCCTGTATGAAACAGCAATGGCTGATGTCCATCACAAATCAGACCTGCTGAATCAGGAACAGCCACCGGCGTTTGCCGAATGTGGGAAGTGTAATTGACAGCGAGATCGATAATCTCTTGCCGCGTTTGATCGCGTAAGTCATGCAGAGACTCACCTTGAATTTCACAATTCGCGTCGGAGAATCGTTCACGATTTTGTGCGAACATCTCGGGGACATCTGTGAGAGCCGGTCTGGCCAAGACCGCCCCGTCCTGTTGTGAGACCTTGAGACGTTCAGCTTTCCACTCCGATTCCTCAGATTGAATACGATCCGCACAGGGATCATTCATCGTGGAATTTTGAAGTTGCGTGGTCACTGACACGAGGTGGGTATTCCCAGACTAAATTAAGCGGTCAAGCATTCTCTGAATATCATTTTGTATGATAGAACGCTGATTTGTCCATCATGGAGCAATTTCTCAAACAAAGAACACCTAAAAAACAGATCAAAACTCCTATAATCGTTGAAAATTGCCAGTTCAGAGTTCATACCGAAGAACCGCTGGGGACCTCCGCCGCCGGTGATTGAATCGGTTTTGTGTGAGCCAGTTGATCTTTCCAGCGACTTTTTTCTTCGGCAAATACGTCCAGATAATAGGTGAGACGCTTCTCACTATCATCAAGTGAGCCTCCAAACGAACGCTCTTCTTCAAGGTAAATCAAAGGCACAGGATACTCGCGGATTCTCAATTTTTGAGCAACAACTTGTACCCAAAATTGCATCGGCATGGCGTAACCATATTCGGTCACGTCGAGACGAGACAACGAAGAAACTCGATAAGCTTTAAACCCACAAAACGAATCGGTCAGTTTGAGCCCCAACTCGCGTTCCATCAATTGATTGATCTGCATATTGATGGCTTTGCGCGCTTCGGGAGGTGGAGTGTCCCCCGCAAACGATTGCAGATAGCGACTTCCCGAAACGATATCGACCGGTTCTGGACTCTCCAGGGAAGCAGCCAATTCGGGAATCAGGCACGGTTGATGTTGACCATCACAATCTATGGTCACGATTGCGTCATACTCGTGTTGTTGGGCAAACTCGAATGCCGATCTTAACCCCGCACCATAGCCTCGATTCTTTGGATGATGAATTACGAATAAATCAGCTTGTGCATCCAAAAGCTCAGCCGTCCCATCGCTCGACCCATCATCAACGACCAGAACATCCTGACTGTACTTTCTGACTTCTGACAACACATTGAGCAGATGTTTGGCTTCATTATAAACTGGCAACGCAGTTAAGGTTTTTAGATCAGACATAGTCATCCGCTTAGGTGGAAGGTCAACACGCCGAGAGAAACCTCCCGACGCCAGAACCTCATTGTAGAAAGCAGAAAGAGACCTTCAACTCCCGCGAGACCTGTCTTCAGCCTCCTAATACTCGAAACATGACGATATCCGCTGAAAAACGGCACCTACACTTGTGAGTTTGACCTGTATTACTAGAATGAAAATAAGAACTCACGAGAATTCAGTTCTTGATCGACACTTTGAAAATGCCTCGCATCTCAGAAGAAACCAACATCAAGAATCAACGATCTGTTCAACCACTTTGATTTACACACGACAGGAGAGTCTCTTATGGCTTATGAATTACCCGAACTGCCCTACGCCTATGATGCTTTGGAGCCACACATTGATGCTCGCACCATGGAAATCCATCACAGCAAGCACCACGCAGGTTACGTTGCCAAGGTAAACGCCGCTTTAGAAGGACACGACGATCTCGCTTCAAAATCCATTGAAGAATTGATCGGCGGAGTCGGCAGCCTTCCCGACGCGGTCAAAGGTGCAGTGCGGAACAACGGCGGCGGTGTCGCCAACCACAATCTGTTCTGGAGTGTCATGTCTCCCAACGGTGGCGGTGCTCCGACCGGTGAATTGGCGGATGCGATCACTTCTGCCTTCGGTAGCTTTGATAACTTCAAAGAGAAATTCGCGGAAGCAGCAGCAACACGCTTTGGAAGTGGTTGGGCCTGGCTGGGTGTGAAAGATGGTGGACTTGCTGTCTGTTCGACACCTAATCAAGATAATCCGCTCATGGCGGGAATTGCAGACTGCAACTGCACACCCATCCTGGGGCTGGATGTCTGGGAACACGCCTACTATCTGAACTATCAGAATCGACGCCCTGACTACATCGGCGCCTTTTGGAATGTTGTGAATTGGGACGAAGTCGCCTCACGATTTGCAGCCGCCAAGTGATTCAATTCATCTGATTTATGAACACAGAAAGCCCTCCCGAACACTGTTCGGAAGGGCTTTTTTTATGAAACTTCTTAATGTCTTCTGCTCGTGTTACTCGGCAGATTTTTTCTTGCGTGACGCTGCATCTTCCAAAATCTTCTTCAAGCTTTGTCGTTGATCATCAGTGAGCACTTCCGTGATTTCAATCGACTGCTGTTGCTCCAAATCTGCGACTTCTTGCTCAAGCGCTTCAATCTGTGCGCGGTATTTGGCTTGAACATCATAAATTGTCTCTTTCTGCTCCGAACTCAATCCAAGTTTACCATAGTGATTGGGAACTCGACCTCGTGCTTTTTTGCGGACTTTTTTTGCGGGAGTCTCTTCCTGAGTTTCTTGAGCGGCAACGGAACCGATGACACCAGGCAACGTATTGGAACTCAACAAAACAGTCGTCAATAGACAACAAACCAGCATTTTCGTCAGCGTAATCTTCATCGACTTCTCCTTATGAACTAGGGGATGGACCGGTCATAGAGTGGAGATGGAGACAGGTATGACCGTCATGTAACTGTGTCAATATGTGCAATTACTGAACTACGATCAATAAAAAAATACAGTTATGACCATTTTTTCATGAAGAGAGCAAATACACTCACTCAAACTGAGTGACCACATTGCCAAGATCATCGTATAAAAATGCAATAAAAAAGTGGCTTCTTCGCAGAGAGAGCGAATGAAGAAGCTCTGTGCAGCCGAACCAACGCTTCCAGTCAAGAAATACTAATTCAAGACTTCGGAGAATCCCCCGACTCATACAGGGGGACTGAGTTGGTCGGTTCTGCAAGAAGCTCTGCGAGCGTTGATGCGGACAGGGCCTTTTCGACTTCTGCCATGGCGTTGTCCATGCGACGATGAAGAGGACACAGATGTACGCCGTGTGATTTCAGATCCAGAGGACAAGTCTGGATACGTTCAATCGGATCAACACAATTCACAACATCGAGGATATGAACCTCTTCCGGGCTTTTTGCGAGACGAAAACCGCCATGCAATCCGCGCTGTGAAACCACGAGACCACCTTTCGCCATAGCCTGAAGCACTTTGCTGAGATAGGCGGGGGGAACTTTCGTAACTCGGGCAATCTCCTCCGTAGTCTGAAGTTTGTCAGAACATTGAGCGAGATAAATCATTGCTCGAAGCGCATATTCAACCGTTTGCGAAAACATTCAAACATTCCCCATTAAACCGGATATTGTCATCCTATTATCTGTTTATTAACCTACAAGATAACTATGATCCATGAAGGATAGAAGATCAAAGCGACTCTCAATTAAGGCAAAACGACAATGTCCAGTGTTCTGAAAATGATTGACGAAGCGCAATTAGAGGCCGATTTGGGATATCGATTCGAATATCTCACTGAATTCATGGGGTTTTCTGCAGAAGACATCGACACTATTCATGGTGCTGCCGAAGCTCTTGCACCGCTTGTCCCATCACTCGTCGACGCCGTTTACGTCAAACTTTTCAGTTACGATGCCACGAAACGACATTTTGTTCCTCGTCAATCTGGCTACGAGGGAACGATCCCGGAGAATCTGCAAGAACTGGAACTCGATCACGAACAGATACAGTTCCGCAAGCAGCATCTGACGAATTACCTGGTCAAACTTGTTACTGCCCCATACGACGCAAGTCTGGTCGCCTATCTTGATCTGGTCGGCAAGATTCATACTCCGGGAAAAGGGAGCCCCAATATTAATGTCCCACTGGTGCAAATGAACGCATTAATGGGATTCGTCGCAGATGCCTTCAACGCCACCATCTTTTCTTTAGGACTTCCCAGTGATCACACCGAGGAAGCCATTCGAGCGTTCTCTAAACTTCTCTGGTTGCAAAACGATCTCATCAATCGGCACTACTGTCAGACCGTCTGACGTTGATGGTTATCACTCTTTGTGACTGTCGGAAGTCTCCGCCGACTTCAAGGAGCTTAAATACTCGACGAGGTCACGAATATCAGAGAGTGATAACTGTTTCAATAGGTCGTCGGGCATTCCCGATCGACCGGGGGCCCGCTCGTCTACTTCCTCCTTATTCACTCTGATCAGCGTTCCATCTTTCAGCATCACGCTGATTGTCTTGTCGGTTTCTTCTTTCACGATCCCGGTAATCACCTTCCCGGAATCCATCACGAGAATCGCCGTTTCAAACCCTTTGGCAATTTTCTCATTGGGGTTCACAATGGATTCCAGCAAATAGCTGCGATCTTTCTCCAGACCAATTTTTGAGAGATCAGGGCCGACTTCTCCTCCCGAACCGCTTACTTTATGACATCTTCGACAGGACGCATCACTGCGACCAAAAAAGATATCGTATCCCCGCTGATAGTTTCCTCCGTGCAGAGAGACTTGATACTTCCTGAAGGGGTCGCTCGAATCCAAGAGCTGTGCGTCATACTGTTCCACAAGCTTCTGAAATCTTGGGAGCTTCCTGTCACGAATCGCAAGAAGCACATCAAGTTGAACTTCGCGAGCCAGAGAACCATTCAGTAATTTTTCTCCCAATCGGCCAAGAATCTGATTTGCCGTTTGAGAACTGAGTCTACTGATGGCCGAAATCGCGGCTTGTTTTTCGACGGGTTCTCCTGCTCCGATTGCTTTTTCGAGTGCTGGCAAGGCCGCGGCAGGATCCAGATCCAACAAAAGATTTCGTCCCGATGCACGTATCTCGGCATGCTGGGACTTTAAGGAGAATTCAACCGCCTCGCTCAAGTTTTCAGTGTTAAGAGCCGCCAACGCTTCCAATGCTGATACTCGATTGGACACCGATTCCGCATCACTCTTATAGATCGACCACAGCATCGGATTCACATCGCGAATTTCGTATTTCGAAGCCAGCTGAATTCCCAGGGCTCGCAACTTTTCATCCGCCGACAGCAATCCCGCCAAATGAGGTTTGATCGCCGAATTCAGCTCGGGAACGGCGTCTCTTTCGAGAGGCCGCCAGGATCCAATCACTCGATCCAATGGTCCGGGCTGGTTCCATTCGCTCAATAATTCTGCTGCAAATATGCGCACGGGCAACGAAACAGAACCATCAGCGGCAACCTCGGCCACAGATGCAGCATATTCCTTTTTGCCCACGCGATAGGCGGAATGAATAATACGCCGCATTAAGGGATCAATTGTGCGTAACTCTTTTTGATCGATGAGACCAGCTAAATCATCCGTGAGATCTTCCATCGGTTCGTCGTGAATGGCACGAGCGGCCGAAAGAATCAAGTCAGGATTCGAATCTTCCAGGAAAAGAGCAATTCCGGGATCATTGAGTCTCCTCAATGCCAGCAGGATCCCCATTCGCTCAGCGTCTCCCGCACCCGGGATTGATGCGGCCAACCACTGAGAATTGATTTTCCCAATACCCACGAGCGACATGACGGCCGAATGTCGTAAGACGGGGTCTTCGTTCCCTGCGTCCCTTAACAACGCCAATATGTTGCTAATATCGGATGCCGCGGTATCCCCGGCCCGATCACCGTAGTGATAGACTCGCCCGAAGCTCAAAGCAGCGAGGTGGCGAACGCGAGGTGAGGTATCTTGAGAAATGAATGTCCTCAACAGATCCAATGCGGAGGAATCCGTGGCGTCGCCGAGAACTCGGGCCACCTGCGATCGGATTTCTTCATCGGGGTCATCGCAGAGGCGACCAAGTGAGTCCATCAGAGGAACTGAATCATGACTCGTTCTGAGGAGTTGACCAACCCCCCAGAGACCGTGAATCCTCGCCATTTGAGGCTGATCAGAAGCAAGTGCTTTCGCCAGAAAATCAAATGAGATACCCGAGTTCTGAATCCGTTTCACCAGAGCAAATTGTGACTTTTGACGAACTCTTCGGTCTCGGTGCGAGAGTGCGTCGAACAGTTCCTCACTTTTGAGTTGATCAAAACCACGAGCAAACATGGAAGCGACCTGGCTTCGCACGGCAGTATCTTCTTCGGAACTGAATCGATAGAGGCGTCCCTTGCCCGGTCCGTCCCAACCATTGACCCAGTCGGTCAGATAGAGGCTCCCGTCGTATCCGAAATCGACATCGGTCGCCAAAATCGACCACAGAAATTCGTGAGAGTCGGTTAATTTGAAAGAAGCACCATGAGATGCGACTGAAAAAGATCGAATACCACTGTTAGGGGTCGATCCTCGAAAATCAGCCATGAAGAAATGATTCTGATATCGCTCTGGCAATCCGATGCCGGGATAATATGTGAGACCGGAAGGGCCATCTCCCAGGTTGGCGACTGGAGGAACAATATACGCAGGTTGTTTTTGTTCTGTTTCGGAATCGGCTTTGTGAGGATACCACATTCTCTCACGATTCCAGGGGCCACGGTCAGGTAGATACTGATAATACATCCGCCAACCCGTGTCACCATCCTGGACAACATAGACCCAACGCGCCTGATCTCCGCTGTCCGAATTATTATCGCCTGTGAAAAGGTTTCCATAATTGTCAAATGCAAGTTCCTGAGGGTTTCGTAAACCATACGCGAAGACTTCCAAATGAGTCCCATCCAGTTCACAACGAAAGACTGCCCCGGTATCTGGTTTCTTGAGACGAATCCCTTCTGCCGTTAAGACATTGTATCCGCGATCCCCAATGCTGAAATAGATTCTTCCATCGGGACCAAGCGTCAAGCCGTGCATGTCATGTCCACGGAATGCGACTCTGACGCCGTACCCGTCATGTAGAGTCTCACGCACATCCGAGCGTCCATCACCATCGTTGTCTCTTAACCGATAAAGCTTAGGGATACACGTGTAATAGACATTTCCTTCATGCGCAAGAAGCCCTGCGCCCGTACCATCTTCAATGGCGTTAAATCCGTCCGCGTAGATTGTCGCTCGATCAACGACACCATCACCGTCTGTATCCTCCAGTAAACGAATACGATCTTGCTCTTTCGCATAGTCATTCACTTTGTCGCCGAGGTGCTTCTTAAAAAATGCGACGCGATCAGCAACCGATTGAGCGGCCAAATCATCGTGGAGCCAATCCATGTGAGAGCGATTGTCTTCGACACCTTTTTTTTGTCGAAATGTTTCCGCAATATAAAACCGGCCTTGCACGTCAACACAAAAGGCAACCGGATTTGCAAGACTTGGCTCTGCTGCGACAAGGCTGGGCTTCAAATATTCTGGAATCTGAAAGCCTTGAATGGCCTGCTCACCTTCCGCAGATGCGGCACTGATAGGAGGCTGATATTCGTCCTTCTGTTGAGGATCAGCCGCTTTCAATTGGTCTGTGATTTCCACAAAACAAACAGAGAACACCAACAATGCGAGCATCATTTTTCGGATCATAATCGAGACCACTCCAGGGAGGGGTGAAGGATAGACAGATGAAGCAATATCGTATTCTGATCGAGAATCACACACACGACAACTCACAGAATGATTTCCAACCACTTTAACCTGGGGCATCTTGTCGGATGACGGCAGAATCGGGCCCGGGAGGAGCTTCATCATGGGGAGATACGGGCCAAACGAGTGTAAATCGACTTCCTTGTCCGACCTTCGATTCCAAGATCAGTTCACCATCATGCTCACGAATAATTTTTCGGGAGACAGCCAGACCAAGCCCCGTTCCTCGTCCACCTTTGGTCGAATGGAATGCCTGAAAAATGATCTCCTGCTGATCCTCGGGAATCCCCGGGCCGTTATCGGCAATCGAAACAAACAAGCGATCAGCCTCCAAATCGTGACCACACTGAATCTTGATCAACCCACTTTCGACCTCTTCCATGGCGTCCAACGCATTGGTGACAAGATTGAGGACGGCACGATGAATCGATTCCTCATCATATCGACTTTCCGGGATATCGCTGGAGATATCACAGTTCAACTCGACCCCTGCATCTTCGGCTCTTTGTGCAACGATTTGCACAGCATCCCGTACTGTTTTTTCGAGGTCGTTGACGGTGTAGTCCGGTTCACGATCTTTACTCACCGAGAGCATATCCTGAACGAGATGATAAATTCGGTTTTGATTACGGTCGACAATCTCCCATCCGCTTCGAATCACCTCGGGCTTCGAGTTTTCCAAGCCGTTATCAATCAGATAGATACCACCTCGGATACCTTGCAAGATATTCTTGATGTGATGACTGATCGCCGCCACGGTTTCCCCCATTGCGGCCATCCGTTCCGCTCTGATCAATGCCTGTTGGTAACGCTGATTTTCGACCGTCAATGCGGCATGACGGCCAACGGCCATCAGCAGATGCAAGTGCGATTCAGTAAAATGATGTTCGTATTCAGCTCCGACAGGCTGAGATCTTCTCGTCGTATCAACGTAGATCACGCCGACTGGCTCGTACTTTCCCTGCATGGGAACACAAATTGCTTCGCGAATCCCTTCTCTTAAAATGCTTTGCCCAGAGGAAAATCGTTGATCCTGCTGAGCATCGGAAGTTCTGACTCCTCGTTGCTCTTTTTGAACAAAGTCAACAATGGTTCTGGAGACGGGAATTTGATGAGTGGAGTTTTCATCGAGTGTCACCACTGCAATCGCTTCCAGCTCTTCTGTCGTCGTGTTTTTCAATAAGATACAACCGCGATCCGCTCCGACAGCTTGCAACAGTTCATCAAGCACAACCTGTAATATTTGCTCCTGCGAACGGGAGGGACTCACCGTTTCTTCTGTAATTCGATAGAGAGCCTGCAAATTGGCGAGCGTGTTTTTCTCAGAAAGCTTTTCAGAAAGATTCTCGGGTGAAAATACAGATTGCGCCTCATCGAAACTCGCCTGCGAAAGAATGCTCGATCGTTCCTCTGCGGAAGTTTCACTGAAGAGATTGATCCGATTGTTGGCAGCGGAATCTTTGGATCCTTGTTGAGCAAACAAGACAGTCGTTCGACCAAGAAGCAGTGTGTCTCCATCCTCAAGATCATGATTCTTGACGAGTTGGCCGTTGACTATGGTCCCGTTTGAACTATTCTCATCAACGATGTGATAACGCCCATCCTCTTTCTTGATGGT
>Ga0055584_100004879_pt1 | contig 13143 bp, 11 predicted proteins | sample OSDHelmetaG_FD_58716 | JGI IMG/M metagenome (GOLD analysis project Ga0055584, IMG submission 58716) | Pelagic marine sediment microbial communities from the LTER site Helgoland, North Sea, for post-phytoplankton bloom and carbon turnover... | ecosystem: Environmental > Aquatic > Marine >... | reverse complement strand
ATAGCCCACCACCGTGATGACATTTTTGCCCGACGCCAACAAGCGGCAGATAACATCGATGTCCAAATCAGGATCTTCGCCATAAACCAACGACGGCAGCGGCGTGTGGATCACCACATCGGCCTTCATCCGCACCAGTTTTTCAACGTCGCTGAAAGCCTTGGCCCCCACTTTGCCGATGCCACAAATCTCGCCAATATCCTGGCCAGATTTAGCCTCGCTATAGGTATAGGCCCCCACCAATTTAGTTTTTGGGTTGTCGGCCACCGCGCGGACAGCATTGGCCCCCACATTACCGGTTGACCACTGAATGACGCGATAGACCATGACAGCCTCCCTCGATGATTAGACTTTCTGCTCTCGACCGGCCCAATAAGGCTCGCGCAATTCGCGCTTCAATAACTTACCAATGGTGCTGCGTGGCAGGCTGTCGCGGAATTCCACGTTCGAAAGCCGCTGGCCCTTGCCCAATTGGTCGTTGGCCCATTCTTTGATCTCATCCGCCGTCGCCGTCGCACCCTCTTTGAGTACGACCAGGCCAATAGGTGTTTCGCCCCATTGCTCACTGGGGATGCCGATAACACCAACATCGTGCACATCCGGATGCTTGGCCAAAACCAATTCCAGATCAGCCGCATAAACATTGAAGCCACCAGAGATGATCATGTCCTTAATGCGATCAAGCAGCGTGACGAAACCGTCTTCATCCATGCGGCCCATATCGCCGCTGCGTTGCCAGATCAGGCCATTTTCGTCGGTCCAGCGGGACTCAGACGTTTTACCTGGCTGGTTGTAGTAGCCCGTCATCATATAGTCAGAGCGACCAATCAGCTCGCCAATCTCGCCCTGGGGCACGGCGTTCATGTCTTCATCGACAATAAGGAAATTGTCTGGGTCCATCGGCAGGCCAACGGTGTGCAGCTTGTCGGGATATTCGTGGGCTTGCAACGCGCAGCCAACGCCGCCTTCGGTCATGCCATAAATTTCCGTAAAGCCGCCCTTCCATTTGGTAATGAGGATTTTCTTGTCCGGCGCTTGCAGCGGCGCAGAGGTGGAATATTTCCAGATAAACGAGCCAAAGTCGGTTTTCTCAAAGTCCGGATGGGCAAACAGTCTCCGATATTGCACCGGCACCTGAATTGTGTGGGTTGGCTTTTCTGTCTCGACCAATTCCAGATATTTTCCGGCATCTGATTTCGGCATCAAAACAATCGCACCGCCCCAGGCTACGCCCGGCAGCAACGCAAACAGCGTAGTGTTTGAGTAGATAGGCGTAGAAACGATCACGCGTGTGAAGGCGCTATAGCCTGCCGCATCGCGGTTTTCCCAATAAGACTGCCGCATGCCGTGGCTGTGCAGAATACCCTTGGGCACGCCGGTGGTGCCCGACGAGTAAATGATGTTGAAGTCGTCTTCGGGAAAAATTTCAATGCCGGGAGATTCAGCCGAGGCGCCATCAACCCAACCGCTGAAGGACTGCCAACTATCGTCAGCAAAATCGAACCCGATACGGCCACCCTCGATAATTTTGTTAAGTTCGCCATCAATGGGATCGATCAACTCACGCATGTCTTCAGACAGCATCAACACTTTGGCGTCGCAATCATTAACCATCAGGGCAATGGTTTCAGCGGTCGCCATGCCAGACAGCGGCACAACACAGGCTCCGGCGGCCAGCACACCAAAGAAGCTGTCAAAATAGTCCGCACTCCCGCGCGCCAGAATGGCAACTTTATCACCCTTGCCAACGCCCATGCCTAAAAGAGTATTGGCTACCTGGTTTACACGAGCGGAAAACTGGCCCCAGGTATATCGCTCACCCTCGATAACCAGGGCTTCGGCCTTGGGCCGGATCTGGCCATGATAGGTAATCAGGTCGACAATGTTGGAGGCTGGATTAAAGGCTGTCAGGGGCATAGTGGCACATTCCGTATATATTGCAGGCCGTATATAGTGTAGCAGGCGTGGTGACGTTGGTGTGAAAGAGCCGCCCATCAAGGCGGCCCTTTATAGAGTTGGATGACGGCGCTTAACGCCCGCCGGTCACAAAGATCGTTTCACCCGTTACCCAACCAGAAGCAGCTGACGCCATGTAAAGTACGGCCGCACCAATATCTTCAGGCTGGCCAAAGCGTTCCATGGGAAGCTGCATCATCTTCAACAGCTCTTCTTCACGCTCTGGCGTGTACATGTTCATGGAATCAATGAAGTTCTGTGTGGCGATGGGGCCTGGTGCAACCGCATTTACCCGAATTTTAGGGGCCATTTCGTTGGAAAAGCTGTTGGTCAAGTTGTTCACAGCAGCTTTTGACGCGCCGTAAGGGCCGTTTTTCATATTATTACCCTTGGAGGCGCTGCTCGAAATATTGACGATCGAACCGCCATCTTCATCCATGACACGGGCCGCGGCCTTACACCCCAGGAACACAGCCTTCAGGTTCAGGTCTACTTGTGCATCGAATTGTTCAGGCGACGTGCGCGTCAACCAACGTGGTGTACCATCGGGCAGGCCACCAGCATTATTGACCCAAATATCCAGGCGGCCCAATTTTGCAACCGTAATGTCCGCCAATCGGTCAACATCATCAGCATTGGTCACGTCCGTTGGTACGGCAATGGCTTTGCGCCCCAGTGCTTCCACTTCAGCCGCCACTTTTTCAATGTCGCCAGGGCTGCGTGCTGCAATGGCAACATCTGCGCCCGCTTCAGCCAAGGCCAGAACAATACCACGGCCAATGCCTTTGCCGCCGCCGGTGACAACAGCAACTTTGCCGTCGAGATTAAACAGATCCATAACACTCATAGAAATTTCCTTTAGTTTTAGACGCGATCAGAAGCCGGGCCTTAAGGGTCATATAAAATGACCGCTGCCGGGCTGCTGACCGAAAATTGAGGACAAAACGTTGGACGACATCTGGCCTTGATTAAGGGCCGATGTCAAATGGCTTTGTCACGATTAGCGCAGCGCATTCCACCAGTCTTGCATTATAACAGGATGGCTGGCCGCATAGGTCTTCATTAGCTCGTCCGCATCATCTGGCACCGCCATGTTTTCAGTAGGCACAAGTGCAGACGCGCCCTGGATGGGGTCGATCCATTCCAATTCAATTGATTCCAGCAATGAACCAAAATCTGGCGCTTCGTGGTGCGGGCTGGTCTGGTGCTTCATGAACGACATAAAGTTATCGAATGATTCCATGCAGTAATAAGAGCGTGGCGCGGCCCCGCGCCAATATTCATAACGTACGCAATTTGGCTCATGCAGGTGCGTTGCCTCGTACATCATACGGGCCACCTCTTCAAATTCTGCCTCTTTGCCCTCAAATATTGTTATTTTTGCCAAAAAAGTGGCCATTGCCCGTCCCTTTCCCTCGGTAATTCTGGATCATCCAGTCCATGGTCTACATGCACGAATGACTGTGGACAAGCACTGTGGAAAAAAGCGCCTTCCCAAGTCAAGCGCAAACGCCAAAACACACCTGTTGCATTATAGTGACACGTAGCCGGAAAACCCCCACTCAGCTTGGGCTCCAGCTTGACTTGCATTCAGCCATGACTGTAGCTTACACCCCGTCGGAAGAAGGGGGGCCTTGCATGCGTGTTGCCAAACACCATTGGGATACGGAAAACGGGCACTACCTGACACATTCCTGACACACTGAAGACAGCCGCTATCACATTGTTTTTCAATATGGTTTTGGTTATAGACGCACAAGAATATTTATCGCTCGATGAAATCATCGGGCGGGGAACGTTGAAGAGAACTTTTTTACTGGTAAGGGGAGAAACCATGAAGTTACTTACCAAACGATTTATGCAGACAGGTCTGGGTGCGGTGGTCGCACTTAGCATGATGCCTGCAGCCTTTGCGCAGGAAGCTGCGGAAGAAGGCGCAAGAACAACTCGCACAGGTATGGATTCCGTAACCGTGCAGGGTACGAAGCGCGAACAGGACTCACAGTCCGTTCCTATCGCTATTTCAGCCATTTCCAACGAAGCCTTGGCCAACACATTCCGGACCGATATCTGGGCTGTATCTGACTTGGCACCAAACGTAACACTAACGCAGATGGCCGGTTTCCGCGCCGTTGCTGGTGGTATTCGTGGTACAGGCTCCAACTCCATTCTCGTGACGCAGGATACATCCGTTCCTGTGATCGTTGATGAATTTGGACTTAACTCCGTGCAGTCTCAGTTTGTTGAACTGTTCGACGTTGAACAAATTGAAATCTATCGCGGCCCTCAGGGTACTCTGTTTGGTAAGAACGCAACGGGTGGCGCTATCGTGATCACCACCAAAAAGCCCGTTCTGAACGAATTCAGTGCTGACCTTGAAATGCAGCTTGGTATGTTCGATTCCAACAAGGGTAAAATTGCCAAAGGCCGGATCGCTATTAACGTTCCTGTCATTGAAGACAAATTGGCCATCCGCATGTCCCTCATCACCGACTGGGATGATGGCTACTATAAGGGCACGAAGGCCGCCGAAGCTGGCGCACCGTTCGGTCCAGGCGGCTTCCCGAACAATGTGCCTCTGGCAGGTTGTGACGGCGTAGCTGTTGATTGTGCTGACTTATGGCCAGCATGGTTGGACACAACAGCCCAACACCCCAACAACAAGAGAATTGGCGGCACCGACGTGTTGGCCGGCAACTTCAAAGTTCTGTTCACACCAACAGACAACTATGAAGCTTTGTTCAAATTCTCCATTCTGCGTGATAATTCAGAATCCGTGCCTGCTGTGAATGATTCACCAGCCGTTGGCGAGGTGGACCATGGTGTCGTTCAGAACATGCTTGTTCCTCTGCTTGGTTTCGGTGGCATCCCCGCAACAGGCGGCGACCCGTTGACAACCGCAGTTGATAACCAGTGTATTGGTGGCAACACCGCTGGTCTGTGTATTCCATCAGGTCACCAAGTGCATGCAGAAGAATATCATCTGCACCAAACTTTGACCCTGGAAAAAGTTACGTTGAAGCTGTTGACCGGTTACCGTTCGCACAAAGAAAGCCTGCCAAGCACCTATACAGGTGAAGCATTCAACTCTTTGTTCGATGCAAACCGTTCTTTGGAACGCGAACAGATCCAGCTTGAAGCACGCGCCATCACGTCTCTTGATGGTCCGTTCAACTTCGTTGCCGGTGCTGTTTACTCTGAAGACAATGTAGACATGCGCGCTCTTGCAACACTGGGCTTCCTGGGCTTGCTCCCAGCTGGCGTTGGGGATGATGGCAAGTTCATCCTGGCTCAGAATCGGTTCGACGATCCAACCACTGGCTCTGCCCAGCAGGATCGTAGCTCCTATGCATTCTATATGGATGGCACGTTCGACTTCTCTGATGATCTGCATTTGACCGCTGGCATTCGCTATACCAAAGATAAGAAGCACTATGAACGCTTCAACAATCCTGGTGGCGCATGTACAGAGTTGACACCATTGGGTGACATCGCCAGCAACACCGGCGATCCTGCAGACGCAACCCTTGAAAACTGCCTGCCAGGCGGTAACGGGTTGGCTCGTGATCCATTCTCAACCAGCCTGTCACGCTCAGGCCTGACACCTGCTGAATACAACCCGCGGGAACGTCCACTTCCTGACACATCCTATGCGCTGCAGTTCATCGGCGATGATTCTTGGGATAAAGTTACGTGGCGCGCCGTATTGGATTATTCCGTCAATGATGACACAATGGTTTACCTGAGCTATGCAACAGGCTTTATTTCCGGTGGCTTCACCGAAACCTGTTCAACAGAATTCAGCTGTCAGCCTTATCAGCCAGAAACAAACTGGAACCTCGAACTTGGTTTGAAGGCTCAGTTTGCTGACGGTCGCGTACAGACCAACCTGTCACTGTTCTACACCAAGTTCAGCGATCTGCTGCGCTCACAGGTTGTTCCGTTCACCGATACTGAAGGTAACACCACACAGGAAACTGTGAACTTCAACGCTGGTACCTCTGAAGTATATGGTATCGAAATTGAAGCTGTTTGGTTGCCTACTGAAAACCTGCGTATCGATTTCACAGGTGCTTACACCAGCCACGACTATATCGACTTCATGGTTGATACAAATGGTGATGGCTCGAAATCTGATCTGTCTGACCTGACCGTGCCTTACTCTCCTGAGTGGCAGTTCAGCGTTGGTATCACTTATGACATGCTTTTGGGCAATGGCGGTTCCATCACTTGGAACACCACTGGTCACTACCAGTCAGAAGTTGAACTTTCAGTGTTCAATTCCCTCTACACACAGATGGAAGAACGCTTCTTGTGGGATGCCAATGCAACTTGGCGTGACGCAGATGAAAAATATCGGGTGACTTTGTACGCCAAGAACATTCTTGACGAACGCTATCGCACCGGTTCGAACTCTGTTGCCGGCCTGTGGAACATGACCAACTACGGTCGTCCACGTGAATACGGCATCGATGTTGGGTTCTACTTCTAAAACCTGACTGTTCGATCAAAAATTAAGGGCGGCTGCTTCGGTGGTCGCCCTTTTTTGTCTAGCCACATTGTTAAAAGGCCCGTACCGTCACCGCCATGTCAACACAACCTGTTTCACCTTCATCACACGAACAGTCTTGGCCAAACCCGCAATATGCTTGGTTTGTCATCATCGTTTTATTCATCTGTTCCATTTTCTCATTCCTGGATCGCCAGATCCTCAGCCTATTGGTTGAGGAAATAAAAGCTGATTTGGACTTGTCTGAAATACAGATGGGCCTGCTATTAGGCCTGCCCTTCGCATTGTTTTATGCGGGCATGTCGATCCCCATCGCGCTGGCCGCCGACAAATTAAATCGCAAGAATATCATTGCTGCCGGTGTTGCCTTTTGGTCTTTGGCAACCGCAGCCTGCGGATTAGCCGGTAGCTTCCTAACGCTGTTTATGGCCCGCATCGGTGTTGGTGCTGGTGAAGCAGCCCTTAGTCCTTCTGCAGTATCAATAATTTCCGACTATTTCCCTAAAGAGAAACTAGCCATGCCAATGGCTGTGTTCACCATGGGGAATTTAACCGGCGTTGGGGTTGCTATGATATTGGGCGGGCCCATCGCCCTCTATGTATCTCAATTCGACGCCATTACACTGCCCGTGTTTGGCGAAATATTCCCCTGGCAACTAACCTTCTTCTTTGTTGGCCTTCCGGGGTTGGCGCTGGCCATGCTCGTTCTGTCGTTGCGAGAGCCAAAACGCAAAGGGCTATCCAACCTTGATGCGCAATCAGAACCCGCCATGGAAAGCCTGGCACGGTTTGCGCGTTTCTTTATGCAACATTGGAAAGCGTTTTCCACCCTGGTTGCCAGCTTCACCCTTTTGGTGTTGATGGCCTATGCCAATTTCGCCTGGATGCCAACTTTCTTCCGACGCTCATTTGGTTGGGACGTTGCGGAAGCTGGCGTAAATTATGGCATGATCGTACTGATCGCGGGTACGACAGGTGCTTTTTTTGGGGGTTGGTTTTCCAACTTCCTGGCCGGCCGCGGCTATCGAGACGCGCCGTTCAGAGCCACCATGTTGTGCACCATTCCCCTTGCGCCAGCTGCATTCGGCACCTTTATGCTGGCTGATAGCGGTATGGAAGCCGTGCTGTGGTTCATTCCTTGGCAATTTTTTGGTTCTGTCCCTGCAGGGCTTGCCGGTACCGCCATGATGACCATTACCCCCAACGAGATGCGCGCCAAGATTAGTTCGTTCTATCTGTTCTTCTCCAACCTGATTGGCGTCACCATTGGGGCGGCACTGGTTGCTTGGTTCACACAAGAGTATTTCGCCGACGAGGCTCGGATCAATGAATCACTCGCTATCGTTAATTGTGTATTCGCCCCAATCGCGGTGCTGATCATTTGGCGTGGTATGAAACATTTCCGCCAAAGCCGAGACGAAGTAGAGGCCGCCACGACAACCTAGCTCACCTCTATTCTGCTTTACCTGTTCGGCTACGCTTGCAAAGATGCGCGCCACACCAACATCAATCGAATTAGGAAACCCGTCATGAAGAATGATACGAACAATCAATGGGTACTGGCCCGCCACCCTGTCGGCATGGTGACCGTCGATGACTTCAAGCAGGTAGAATCCCAAATCACAGAGCCAAAGGATGGTGAAATCACCGTCAAGGTTACCCATGTGGCCTTCGAGCCTGCCATGCGAGGATGGATTAACGAGGGCGACAGCTACGTCCAGGGCGTACAAATTGACGAAGTCATGCGCGCGCAATCCGTTGGCGAAGTCATCGAGTCAAAAAACGACGCCTATAAAGCAGGCGACAAAGTGTCCGGCTTCTTTGGCTGGCAGGAATTTGCCACCGTCGACCCTGCCGCCTCCATGTTCCCCCTGCAGGTACTGCCAGAAGGTGTCACAGCCGACATGGCGCTTAGCGTACTCGGCCTCACTGGCCTGACAGCATGGGGTGGCTTGCTTGAAATCGGACAGCCTAAAGAAGGCGACGTGGTTGTTGTATCCGGTGCCGCCGGTGCCACGGGCAACATTGCAGGACAAATTGCCAAGATCAAAGGCTGCACAGTTGTTGGCATCGCCGGTGGCCCGGACAAATGCCAATGGCTCGTCGATGAGTTGGGCTTTGATGCCGCCATCGACTACAAAGCTGAAAATGTCTCCAAGCGTCTGCACGAATTATGCCCCGACGGCATGAACATCTTCTTCGACAATGTCGGTGGCGAAATTCTGGAAGCGGCGCTGAATAATCTGGCGACCGGTGCCAAGGTTGTTATTTGCGGCGGTATCGTTGGCTACAACGAGGAAGAGCTGCCCTCCGGCCCGCGCAATTACATGAACTTAGTACTGACCAGCTCCAACATGGAAGGCTTTTTGCTTGGCCAGTTTGGTCCCAAATTGGGTCAGGCAGGCATGGAACTGGGCCAATGGGTTGCTGAAGGCAAACTGAAATACACCGTTGATGTCCAAGAAGGCTTTGAAAACATTCCGCAGACGTTCCTGCGGCTGTTTGAAGGCAAAAACAAGGGCAAACAGCTCAGCAAAATCGGCTAGAACACTCGATGACAGTCATTAATATTGACCCTCATCATACCCGACCACTAGAGTAACGCCACAACAGGGCGAGGAGCTGATTCTCGCCCTATAAAAATTCAAAACACTATCCATATCCTAGAAGGGGAGACACATTATGGGACGTTTAGATGGTAAAGTAGCCGTCATCATCGGGGCATCTGGTTCCGGTAGCATGGGCCAACAAACAGCCCGCCGCATGGCAGAAGAAGGCGCCAAAGTTGTTGTCGCTGCTCGCCGTAAAGAGCCACTCGACGCTTTGGCGGCAGACATTGGCGCAACCGCCATTGCTTGCGACATTTCCGACGACGCCCAAGTGGCAGCCGTTGCTCAATGTGCCATCGACACTTATGGCGGGCTAGACATCGCCGTAAACTTCGCTGGCATTAACGTTCAGGGCGCTATTGCCCAGATTGATGCTGAACAGATGAAAGACGCTATCGACATTCATTTCGTTGGCTCGGTTCTATTCATCAAGCATATGGCCAATGCAATGGCTGCAAGCGGTGGCGGCTCCGTCATCACGGCATCCACGCTGACAGCCACACTGGGCTCTGATGGCATGGCTGCCTATGCTGGCACAAAAGCCGGTGTCGACAACATTGTCCGCATTGCCGCCAGCGAATATGGCAAGTCTAACGTCCGTGTGAACTCGATCACACCAGGCCTTGTGCGTTCTGAAATGACCGAAGGTGTTTTTGCTGGCATGCCCGCCATCGCCAAGGCGTTCGAAAACGAAACACGCCTGCCACGCTTGGGCACCATCGACGATATTGCCAATACATGCGTATTCCTGGGCAGCGATGAAGCCTTCATCACTGCGCAGAATATTCAGGTTAATGGCGGTGCCGACATGGGCCACGCCCCAACCCCTGGCGACTTTGCAGCCGCCGGCGCGGAACTGGGCTAAACCAACTAACCAAGCCTAGGTAAAACAACATGACCCAAAGTGAGGATGCAGCCACCACGCACCCGCACTTTGGGTTTTTCAATATGGCGGGGAGTGCCAAGCCTGTGACCACCGTTAAAGACGAAGCCCCCGTACCACCACGCGAACTGCATGACGGCCCCACCACTGGTGAGCTGATCCTGCGCGCCATTCGCCGCTATCGTAACAACACCGCCTTTGTCAGCGACACGGGCACCTATACCTTTGATGAAATGGGCAAATTCGTTGCCTCTATCATGCAGACCTTGAAGGACCTGGGCCTCAAGCGTGGCGACGGTGTTTGTATGCTGTCAGCCAACAAGCCAGAAGTGTTCCTGACCCGCCTAGCGACCAACCTTTTGGGCCTGCGCTATACGCCGCTGAACCCCATGGGGTCGGCAGATGACCACGCCTATATTGTTGATAATTGCGAAGCCAAAGCCATTATCACTGACACGAAATATGATGAACGCATCCCCGCCTTGCGCGCCGTCGCATCACGGGTTGAATATGCGCTGACAATGGGCCCTTCCGAACAGGGCACCGACATTCTGGCCCTCGCAGCCGAACAGGAACCCCGCGACGCCTAGAATGAGGCCAATGCCGCCGATGTCTGTAACCTGACCTATACCGGCGGTACGACTGGGCGTTCCAAGGGCGCCGTACAGCGCCACCACACGTCGCTGGCCAATGTGTTGATGACGGTCGCTGAATGGGACTGGCCTTCAGAAATTCGCACATTGTGTGTCACGCCCTTGTCCCATGCGGCAGGCACCTTGATTATGCCGACGCTGGTACAAGGCGGCACGGTTTACATTCATGATGGCTTTGATGCTAACCGGGTGCTCAAGAGCATTGAGGAAGATAAAATTACAGTCTTATGGCTGGTGCCAACCATGATTTATGTGCTGTTGGACCACCCCGACTTGGCCACCACCGATACATCAAGCCTAGGCCTGGTTGTCTATGGCGCCTCTCCCATGTCGCCCACGCGGCTGAAAGATGCTTTGGAGCATTTCGGCCCGATATTCATGCAGATCTACGCCCAAACCGAAGCGCCCATGAATGTCACCACCCTGAACACCCGCGATCATGACCTAAGTCGGCCGGAACGCTTGGCCTCCTGCGGGCAACCGCAAATTGGCGTACAAGTTGCCATGCTAGATGATGATTGCAATGAAGTACCCTTCGGGGAAGTTGGAGAGATCTGCGTGCGCGGCCAGCTGGTGATGGAAGGCTATTGGAAGCGCCCCGAAGAAACCGCCGAAGCCCTAAAGGGCGGCTGGTTGCACACAGGCGATATGGGCCGGGTCGATGAAGAAGGCTTTGTGTATATTGTCGACCGCAAGAAAGACATGATCATCTCTGGCGGCTTCAATGTTTATCCCAAAGAGGTGGAAGATGTGCTGACCAGCCACCCCGATGTTGGCCAAGCAGCGGTTATTGGTGTCCCCGACGAAAAGTGGGGCGAGGCCGTTAAAGCCGTGGTCATCCCCAAGCCTGGTGCTACGGTTGATGCTGATGCACTAATTGCCATGGTAAAGGCACAGAAGGGTCCTGTCTTGACCCCCAAAACCCTTGATGTCGTTGCCGAGATACCCCTGACGCCCGTCGGAAAGCCCGACAAGAAGGCGCTAAAGGCACAGTTCTGGCAAGGTTCCGACCGACAGGTTCACTAGGGTTGTGGATGCAGCGCTGCGTGGGTCATTTCTTCCCGTGCATGGGTGATGATTTGTACTGCTGAATACATGAACAGGCTGGCCATGATGCCGGCGACAATCAGGTCGGGCCAACCGGTGTTGGTTTGCCAAACAAAGGCCGCCGCAATCAGCACCGCTACATTGCCAATGGCATCATTACGGCTGCACAGCCATACAGAACGCACATTGGCATCGCCATCGCGATATTTCAGCAACAGCACAACACTGGCCAAATTCGCCATCAGGGCCATGAGGCCCACCACGCCCATCACCTCGGCTGTAGGCAACCCCAAAAAGACAACGTGATGCACCGTCGACCCCAGCACCCACAGGCCCATAAGCGCCAGACTAACCCCCTTAAACAAGGCGGCCCGCGCGCGCCACATCAGCGGTTGGCCGATCATGAATAAGGATAGGGCATAAGTCGCGCTATCACCGAAGAAATCGAGCGCATCGGCCTGCAAGGCCTGGGAGCGCGCGGTTAGGCCCGCCGTCATTTCCACCAGGAACATGCCACCATTGATAATGATCACCGCCCATAAGGCGCGGCGATAGCCGTCTGACATGCCGTCGAACACCTCTGCATCATGATTGCAATCCATTGACGCCTCCACTTGCTCTTCATCTATGACCATCCTAATCTCTATAGTTACTATAGGTTCAAGCCCTAAATGACCGAAAGTTAGATAAATGGCCGACTACACAATCGGGGCCCTGTCCCGCGAAACAGGCTGCAAAGTGCCCACTATTCGATATTACGAAAAGGTTGGGTTGATGCCTGAGCCCGCACGTACACAAGGCAACCAGCGCCGCTATGGCGAAAAACACCGACAACGCCTCGCCTTCATTCGTCATAGCCGTGACCTGGGGTTTTCTCCTGATGCAATACGTGAGCTGCTAACCCTCAGCGACAACCCGGATCAATCTTGTGAAGAGGCCGATGCCATTGCCCAACGCCAGCTGGAGGTGGTGGAGACACGCTTGGCCCAGTTGGCCGCCCTTAAATCAGAACTCGAACATATGGTCCACCAATGCAAAGGCGGTACCATTGCCAGCTGCCAAATCATTGAAATTCTCTCCGACCACGAATTGTGCATCACGCACGAACATGCCCACTAGACCCCTTCATTGACCCCGGACCCTCTGCCCCTCTAAGCTCATGGCCAAAGGCACAGCATCTTGGGGGGAATGAAACAGTGAAATTTGGCATCCTTTACGAACATCAATTACCGCGACCATGGAATGAAGACAGCGAGCTGAACCTCATTCAAGAAGCGCTGGACCAAGTAGAACTCGCCGATAAATTGGGCCTCGACTATGCCTGGGAAGTAGAGCACCATTTTTTGGAGGAATATTCCCATTCCTCGGCACCAGAAGTGTTCTTGGCCGCCTGTTCGCAACGCACCAAAAATATTCGCCTCGGCCACGGCATCATGCTGATGCCCCCTGGCTACAACCACCCCGCCAAGGTCGCCGAGAAAATGG
>Ga0055584_100004878_pt1 | contig 13145 bp, 14 predicted proteins | sample OSDHelmetaG_FD_58716 | JGI IMG/M metagenome (GOLD analysis project Ga0055584, IMG submission 58716) | Pelagic marine sediment microbial communities from the LTER site Helgoland, North Sea, for post-phytoplankton bloom and carbon turnover... | ecosystem: Environmental > Aquatic > Marine >... | reverse complement strand
AAATTGCCGTGTGAATGGCGACTCAGCTTGCTTCTGAGCACGTAATCGCGAAGGTCTGAGAAGGCGCCAAACGCGCCTGAGTATACTGGTCTAACAGTAACAAAGTGAGACACGCGACATGGGCACCGAACTACCCAATATACTTCTTATCCAGGCCGACCAACTGCAGGCGCAAGTCTTGGGTTGTTACGGTGGTAATGCGCAAACGCCTCGAATAGACGCACTCGCCGCGAGCGGTGCCGTGTTTGACAATGCTTATTGCAATTTTCCGCTATGTGCACCATCGCGCTTCTCAATGCTATCGGGTATGTTGCCATCGCGCATCGGTGCCTATGACAACGGTGCAGAGTTCCCAGCGCAAATACCCACCTTCGCACACTACTTGCGCCTAGCCGGGTATCGAACATGCTTGTCCGGCAAACAACATTTTGTCGGACCGGACATGTTGCACGGCTTTCACGAGCGCCTCACGCCGGAGCTATATCCAACCGACTTCGCGTGGACCCCTAGCTGGACCAAACCAAGGATGGAATCGAACAATGATTCCAGTGGCGTGACGCGCGCTGGTGTGTGTGTTCGGTCAGTGCAAATGGATCACGACGAGGCGGCACTCTACGGCGCAAAGACACAGCTACACAATTTCGCACGTGATCGCTCCAAGCCCTTCTTAATGGTTGCCTCATTTACCCATCCGCACGAGCCTTACTACTGCCAGCAACAACATTGGGATCGCTATCGTCATGATGATATCGAGATGCCAAGCATTGGACTAAGGCCTGCCGATGAGCGACTCGCGCACACGCAGCGTATGTTGGAACACCACGGTTTGCTCGACCCAGCACTCACGCCCGAGCACGTGCGCATCGCACGCCACGCCTATCTTGCCAACGTGTCGTATGTCGACGAGATGGTTGGCGCACTGATGGACACTCTTGCCGACACCGGCCTTGCCGACAACACCATCGTCGTCATCACTTCGGATCACGGCGACATGCTCGGAGAGCATGGGATGTGGTTCAAAAAACACTTCTTTGACGCATGTTTGCGCGTGCCACTTATTATCTGCGCGCCTAATCATTTCGCCTCATCACGGCAAGCTCAGAATGTGTCGCTGGTCGATTTACTGCCCACGCTTACCGAGTTCGCTGGGCTCGACGCGAATGCCCATGCGCCGGAGGCCTTGGACGGAGAAAGCCTGGTCGGCGTCTGCGCGGGTAACACCGCTCGTGACGACGCCACAGTGTTTGCGGAAATTACCTCCGAAGGGGTAAGCGCGCCGATGTTCATGGTCAAGCGTGGTGACTTCAAGTTACTCACCGGCGGCGGCGTGCCGAATGCGCTGTTTAATCTCGCAAGCGATGCACATGAAATAACCGATCTCGCCGCAGTAGCAAATATGCGCCCGGTTCGCGATCAGCTGGCCGCCATCGCGGCGCAGCGCTGGGACAGCGAAGCACTGACTAAGTCGGTCATTGCGAGCCAAGGGCGGCGGCGCCTGGTTGATACCGCTCACCGCGACGGCCAGCGAGTAAATTGGGGTATCGCGCCGTCGGAACCGCTGGCACCGTGGTTGCTGCGCGGCGAGGGCCTCTACAACGATTGGGCTTGGAAAGGCATTGATGAGTAAAGCTAGCTGACAACGCCCAATTGAGCCGGGGACGTCCGCGTCGGAGCAAGCTTGCTAGCGCTTAGACCTAGCCACGCTCGCGAGCAGCACCGCAACAGCACTGGCTGCCTGCTCGGTGCGCGCAGACCAATCCGAGCCACTGACAACTAGGTATCGACAAGCATGCGCTTCTAACAACGCTTTGCAGCTATCGAAAAAAGCCGCGCGCGTGCTCGGGTCGCCAAAGTAACGGGTGTTGTCATCATGCCAAGCGACCTCGGGCGTCAACAACAAATACAAGTCTGCCGGCTCAAATCTCGGCACCAGATTAACGAGCGATACCTCAGACTTGAGTGCCGCCGCCCAAACAGCGGTTTGGATCGCGTCGGTGTCCTCAACCACAAGACTGCGCCCACGCTCGGACAGTGATTCACGCATCGCTAAATGGGTTGTGGCTAGGTGGATAAAGTCGTCGTGCTGCCAATCTTCACCGCGCCGATAAAACGCATCATAAGTACGCCCGTATTCGGTCATCGGCGTACCGTCGAAACGCCGCGCGAGTTCGGTCGTGAGAGTTGATTTACCGGTACTTTCAGGTCCTAGGATGCAAACCCGACGTTGATAGAATTTGCGTACCGGCTGCGGCAACCACTGCCAGGCGCCAAGCGGATCAGCGCGCACACTGGAACCTGACACCGGCGTAAGCTCACGTTCGGGATCAAGCAAAACCGCGCGCGCGTCCAATTCAGCTGCCAGTCGGAAAACGTAAGGTTCCGAGCCCAACACCAAGTCGATAGGTTGCGGATGATACTCACGAATCGCCACACGCCAGATGTTCCAAAAATCCGCGTGCTCCGCGGGCTCTTGGGGAATATCACGATGCATGTGCTGGACGCGACACTGCGGCAACAGTTCGCGCATCCACTGTGCACGCAAATCACCGGCAAGCGGTTCAAGCTCAGTCGAGCACACCAACACTGTCATGCACTCGGCCAGCGCGGCCCCGGTCTCGCACATCAACTGATGGCCGAGATGCGGCGGCATGAATTTTCCTAAGGCAAAGGCATGCTTCGGGCGCACGGTCACCGCAGCGCCGTTCCGGCGCGAAAAGCGCGTGTCCAGAGGTACAAGCCGCTCACTGCCATGCACAAGAACACCGCATACAGCGCGGCGGTTGGATATAGTCCTTTCACGGCGAATAGACCAATGGCCAGTAAGTCGACCACGATCCACACCAGCCAGCTTTCCAATCGGCGCCGCGACAGCAGAAGCTGTGCGATAACGCTCAGCACGGCAATCGTCGCATCCCAGTACGGAAAGTCCGCGTCAGTAAAACGCGCCATCAAGAACCCAAGCACAACACCGCCGCCGAGTGCGCTGGCTGCATAGACAGGCCACACATGAGCCGGCAGCCGCGACACGATGATGCGGCCATCGCATGCGCGTCCGCGCAACCAATACCACCAGCCATATATTTGAATGACGAAAAAGTAAATCTGCAGCAAAGCGTCGCTATACAGTTTGTAGTCAAAGAATATCTTTGCGTACAGCACCACCATGACCAAGCCAAACGGATAGTTCCAGACCGATCGGCGAATTATCAGCAAGACATTGATCACGCCAAGCATCACGGCTACTTTCTCGATCAAGCTCGCGCCGACCATACCAATCAGGAATTCTTGCATAACTTCCATGCGCTGTTTATCAGGTAGTCAAATGCTCAAGCGTCGTCAGATTCTTCATCCTCCAGTGCCTGCGCATACTCCGCTAACAGCTCCGTCGGCATTTGCGCTTCGATGTCTTCGCGTAAGTCATCCGGGTCCGACTCTGTGCCAACGAGGTCTTTACTCCAGTTAACGCCGGCCAAGACAGCGTCCTCATCCATACCGGGCAGCCATCGATACAGAAAATCAGACAAGCTTAGTTTGTCCGCCGTATAGCCCTCGAAACCGTTGTGTTTGACCCGTTGCACCAAGCTGTGTTGCGACCAAAACATCAGCACCGCGGTGCTTTCATCGTCAACCGAGGCCGAGTTAGCCACACCGTCTTCGTTCGCTAAGAGCCAAACAACTTCGCTCGCGATGACTTCTTCGATGAAGCCCGATCGCACCAAGTCATCATCGTTACCGTGTGTAGTTTCTGTATTCAAGAATTTCGGCTACCTAATCCACTCTAAGGCCGAACATGAAGCGAGCGCCGCGTATCGTTCGAGCCCGATTATTGTAGCGGCATCTGCAATGAACGGCGCCATGTGCCGAAAAACTTGTTGCTTGTAGACAAGCTCGCCGGCGATATTTTCAAGAATCGTCGCAATATCTGACGCTTAGGGTATGGCGCGCATCGAGTCGAGAAAGTCTGTGACCCGTTCAATCCCGCAACGCTGCAGACCTGCGGCGTCTTTACTGCACGCGTAGCCGCTTTACTCAGCCTGGTCATCAGGGCTGAAGACAAGGTCAAAAGCGGCATCAATGGCCTCAAACTCACCGCGCACCGGCTGGCCAATGTACGGCGTTTCACCGCGCCATCGACCCAAGGCGCGGGTGCCTTCCTGAAGGTCAATGGTAACCAATGTGTATGGCAACTCTGCGCTAAAAGACGGGTGAAAGGCGTGATGTGCCACCGTCCAGCTATGCACATTGCCGCGACGGCTTAGCTCTTTCCATTCGACCTCATTGCTATAACACTGATCGCACAGCAAGCGCGGATAGTGACGCAAGGTGCCACAAGCGCCACAGGCTTGGATCAGTAATCGGCCTTGCGCGGCCGCATCCCAATAGGGCTTGGAAAGCGCAGTTACTGGCGCTTGCGGTCTCGGTTGTTTGTCGCTCATCGTTACCCCCTACGCATGATGGCAAGTCCGCCATCACCTAAATCACCATAGCCGGTGACGACACCCAGTTCAGCGTTCGGCACTTGCGCGCGACCACCGTCACCACGCAGCTGACGCGTCAATTCCACAATATGGTTGAGACCCCATACATGCGCTTGCGACAGCAATCCACCATGCGTATTGGTCGGTAAGGCACCGCCTGGTCCAAGTCTCCCGCCTTCCACGAACGCACCGCCCTCGCCTTTTTGGCAAAAGCCCATGTCCTCGAATTGGCGAATGACCGCATAGGTAAAGCAGTCATAAATCTCCGCGACGTCAATGTCAGCTGGTTTGACCCCAGCCATCTCGAATGCGCGCGGTGCGGCTTTAGACAAGCCAAGGCTAGTCATATCGGTGCGCTGGGTGATGGAAGCCGGCGAATCAGGATGTCCAGCCGCGACCCCAGAAATAAACACACGCCGATGGCGCAAATCTGCCGCGCGGTCAGAGGCACTGATGACAACGGCGGCGCCGCCATCACTCTCGAGGCTGCAATCAAACAAACGAAATGGGTCTGCGATCATGCGCGAATTACGGTGATCTTCTAAGGTAATGCGCTTTTTCATCAAGGCATTGTCATTCAGTAGTGCGTGCTCGCGGCACGCAACCGCGACCTCACCGAACTGCGCCACGGTGGTGCCATACAGCTCCATATGACGGCGCGCCATTGGTGCATATATTTGCGCAGGCGCACTATTGCCTTGCGGATGTTCGTACTCCGTCACGTAGTGGAACTGCGCCATGTTATGAATACGCGCGCCAGCCTTGTTGGCTGATGCGGTGACGCTACGACCAAAGGTAATGAGCAAATGGTTACAAATGCCTGAACCGACCACCGCCGCGGCACACTGCAGCGCAATGGCGGGGCTGGCGCCACCATGCGGAATAACCGCTGAGAAACGCAGGTCCGGAATGCCAAAGTTGTCAACAAAGTCCTCAGAGGTGCCGCTGACGATGCCGATTGGGATAACCCCATCGATGTCTTTAGGATCCAATCCTGCATCGGCAATAGCTTTTAGCGAAGCCTCGAGTTGCAACTCCAAAGGTGTTTGGGTTGACCCGCGCATATAGGTCGTTTCACCAACGCCACTGACGCAGGCTTTATCTGACAGAGACATATGCCCCTCCTATTTTATGCGTATTCATTATTAGCTTGTTGCGAATGCGCTTGGCGACGCGGCGCATGTTCCTAGTGCTCGCAACCTCAAGCCTTGGCACATGCGCGCGACATCGCATCAGCGCCGTGGCTGGGCACTGCGCGCCTGCTTCGGCAACAAGTCATTGGCAATAATCTGTTTCATCACTTCTACTGCGCCGCCGCCAATACGTGACATGCGGGCGTCGGCAAAAGCCCTAGCGATAGGGAACTCCCACATATAGCCCCAGCCGCCAAACAACTGCAAACAGCGATCCATCACTTTGCCTTGTAGTTCGGTTGACACCAGCTTCGCGGCCGCGGCGTCTGTTGGGTCAAGTGCGCCGTACTGGTGCAGGTCAGTACATCGATCGATAAAAACGCGCTGGGCCAGCACTTCCGCATGTAAGCCGCCCAATTCAAAACGCGTATTTTGGAAATCCGCCAGCGTGTGACCAAACATCTCACGTCCGCTGGTGTATTCAATGGTCCATTGGATCGCCGCCTCAGCGCTAGAAACCGCGCGAATCGCCTGGATCAAACGCTCTTGGGAAAGCTGCGTCATCAACAGCTTGAAGCCGGCACCTTCGTCACCAATTAGATTGCTAACCGGTACACGTAGATCGTTGAAAAACAACTCTGATGTGTCTTGCGCACGACAACCAAGCTTGTCGAGCTTGCGGCCGCGATCAAAGCCTACCCGATCGGTCTCAACCAGAATGAGGCTGACGCCTTTGCCCCGCGCGCTTGGATCCGTCTTACAGGCAAGTAGCAAAAGATCTGCCGTATGGCCGTTAGTGATGAACACCTTCTGACCATTGATCACATAGTCATCACCATCGCGCAGTGCTTGGGTGCGCATCGCTTGCACATCAGAACCACCAGACGGCTCGCTCATGCCAAGCGCCCCGACTACTTCGCCGCTTGCCATGCGCGGTAGCCATTGCTGCTTTTGAGCTTCGGTACCGAAATCGACCAAATAGGGCGCAACGATATCGGAATGCAAGTAGAACGTAGGCCCCGTAGCGCCAGCCAAAGCAAACTCTTCGACTAAAATTGCACTCAACAAGAAGTCACCACCCATGCCGCCGTACTGCTCCGGCACGTTGCAGCACAACAGTCCAAGCTCTCCGGCTTTGCGCCACAGCTCGCGTGGCACTTCGCCGGCCTGCTCCCAGTCGGCGTGAAACGGCGTCACGTGCTCGGCAATAAAGCGCTGCACCGTGGCTCTGAAAATATCGTGTTCGGTAGAGAATATCGTCCGAGGAATCATGCTGTTGTCACCCGCGACTTTTCGCACGCTAAAGAGAAACCGTGCGGAGTGAATGCCGAGAGAGATAAAAACCTCAAGGCACGCGCCTCAATACACTCAGCGGCCTTTCCATTGCGGCTTGCGTTTCTGCGCAAATGCAAGTGGCCCTTCAACCATATCTTCGCTTCCCCACAAGACTTTCACACTCTCGTATTCGGCTTGCATGGCATCCTCTACCGAAGCGTGTTTCAAGCCTTCGCGTACCACATCGAGACTCGTACGAATTGACACCGGAGAACACTCTTCGACCTGCGCAGCAAATGCCTTAGCCGCATTCAGCGCTTCACCTTCAGCTACAAGCTGTGTGACAAAACCTAACTCATAACCCTCTGCCGCTGGCACATGACGCCCGGTCAGGATCATGCCCATAGCTTGCTTCTGCGGAATCATGCGTGGCAAACGATGCAGGCCACCAGCCAAGGCGGCGAGGCCAACACGTGGTTCAGGCAACGCAAAACGGGCGTTTTCTGCGGCGATAATGACGTCACACGCTAGCGCCAACTCAAAACCGCCGCCCATTGCCACGCCATTCACTGCGGCAATGATGGGCTTAGTCCGATTAAAGCGGCTCGCTAGCCCGCCAAAGCCACTCGCCGGTTTCTCTCGGGTGCCACCTTCAGCCTGAAACTTGAGATCATTGCCAGCACTGAAGGCACGCTCGCCGGCGCCGGTGAGGATCCCAATCCACAAGTCGGGGTCTGCCTCAAAGTCATTCCACACTTGGTCCAGCTCAAAATGCGCTGGCGAATGCAAGGCATTCATACGTTCCGGTCGTTCTAAAGTCACAATGAGAACGTGTCCATCGCGTTCTACCTTCGAAAACTCACCCATCTCCAAACCTCTTTTCAGTTGCACTATCTGTCATCGCCCCACCTTAACGGCTCTCGGCTGCATTGGAGAGAGCGATTCTTGATTGCCGTCATCGTTGTTTGCTCTGGCTGGTAGCTACAAACAACAGCATCCTCTAGCAGCATTCTAGCCCCACGAAAGTGAATATCGAGCACGACCTCGATGCGAGCTAGGGCCACGTATTCGCTTACGAGCTAAAGCGAACTGAGCTTGCTGCGGGGTAACGCGGTAGGTTAAATGCAAAGCCTGTGGCAACAAATTGCTCATGTGTCACGGTTGTCTGAGCAAGCTTATGTAGGGAACATGCATGAACGAAACATCAGCAGGAATTGGCTTTGTCGGCTGCGAATTACACAGTCCAGCCGGACCTGATGGCACATTGGCCGGTGGCAGCGCACCCCATGTTCACCGCCGCGAGGTCATGGTCAACGGTAGCCGCGTAAAAACTGTCGATATTCACGCGCATTGCGTCATACCCGAAGCAATGGCGGTGCTTGATCAACAATCCAGATTGTCCGACTTGCTGATGGGCGATACCTCTAATCGCATCGCTGCAATGGACGCTCAAGGCATCGACGTCGCCGCGCTCAGCATCAATCCAACGTGGTACCACGCAGATTTAGATGCAGCGGCAGAAGTGATCCGCATCCAAAACAACGCCTTGGTCGAACATTGCGCCGCCTTGCCAGATCGTTTTACTGCTTTTGCCACCGTAGCGCTTCAACATCCGAAGCTCGCCGTTGAGCAAGTCACCTATGCCGCCAAGACGCTAGGGTTGCGCGGAATCAGTGTCGGCGGTAGCGTCATGGGGGCAGAGTTGGCTGACCCTAAATTTCACCCTGTTTGGGCCAAGTGCGAGGAGCTAGACATGCTGGTTTTCTTGCACCCCACTGGCACTGATGAGTTGCAAGCCAGCGGTCGGTTGTCGGGCAATGGTCTACTTTCAAACACCATCGGCAATCCCCTAGAAACCACCATCGCGTTGTCGCACCTCATATTCGAAGGAACACTGGATCGCTTTCCCGGCTTAAAGATCTGCGCGGCCCACGGTGGCGGCTATTTACCGTCTTACGCCAACCGCTCAGACGCCGTGTGTCGAACTTTTCCCAATCGCGTCGGCCCGCTACCGAAAAAGCCTCCAACTTCGTACTTAAGAGATGGCCAGCTGTTCTTCGACACCATCGTTTTTACCCCTGAAGCGCTACGCCATCTGATCGCGCAAACAGGGCCAGCACAAGTCATGGTCGGCACCGATTATCCATTTCCGTGGACCAGCACCGAAATCGACTTGGTGCTCAGCACACCAGAGTTAAGCGACGCAGATAGAATTGCGATCCTAGGCGGCACAGCGATGCGCCTACTCGGCATCAAGTAAAGGCCGGCGCCACTAACTGTGCCCGCATAGGATCCACCAAGAACGCTCAAGAGGTTCTCTTCGAATGATCAAGAAGATACTCATCAGCGTCATTGTCATCATCGGTGGGTTGCGGGTAGTAGTCGCCAAGCAACCGTCTAAGGTAGACATTAAGTTGGACTTCGCCGCGCCGATGGAATCCACCGCCAACACTACACTTGTAATTGCGCCAGCCGGGAAAGCCGTCAAAGTCACATGGACCATGGATGGCCGCAACGACTTCATCGGCAAGTTCTTCGGCTTAGTTATGGGCGTAGAGGACATGGTCGGCGAATCCTACAAGCAAGGGCTCGCAGACCTTAAAAAAGTAGCAGAACAAGACGCCAAACCGTAAACCGTTGACGCAACTAGCCGGACGGCGCGCTAGCGCGAACGGAGTTGGTTCGAGCGCAAGGCCTTGGAGACGCAGACGCTATGCGAAATGGCCTAAGCGCAATGCCGCTGGTTACTGCCACTAGACAGCGAGTCGAGCCCGTCGTTGTTGTGATACTGCGCTCCAATCCAACGCCGGCGTCGCTTAGGCGTGCTCGCTAGTAGCAAGCGGAAAGGCTCGACGATCAGCAAACTCGTACGGCAAGCGGGTGACATCGGCAGGCCCCCAATCCGGGGTGTCAATGATCACAATTTCGGCACACAGGGCCTCATAGATGTGTCGGAAATGTGTTTTTGAACGCAGCAAGATATAGCGAAAACTCGCCGCATCGAGATCGAAAATAGAAAAGCAATCCAGATCGATCGCAGACCATTGAATTGAGATCACACTGACCATAATCCCGTCGAATCGAATCAGCGCAGTTGCACCCAGATCGATGTATGAATCTGTGTACAGTGGCCCGGTAATTTTGTAGCGTTTAGTACCGGCCCACAAAACTTCAGCTTTTACCGCTATCGGCCCACCCGCTTCAGGTGAAGACTTGCCTGCAAGTGGAAGTTCAACCACCGCACCAGCGCCTGCGTCACAACATGCGAGCGCAAATTCCGGATCAAACATGAACGGCGCGTACACCTCTCGCACACCACGGCGACGTAAGGCGTGCAAGGTGTAAGTTGAATCGTTAAGTCGGTCAGCCTGCTCGAGCAAACACACCGGGGCGTTCGTGCGTTGCGCAACTTGCTGTGCGCGCTCAAGGCCCGTGTCGACCGAATAAATTATTTCGCGACGAAACAATGCTTCACGCAGGGACCAAGCTTTGTCCGACAACTCTTGCGCGACGCGGGCAGCAGCGCTTGCGTCAGCATCGCTAACAACCACCACCGACATGCCGCAATCAGGTACATCGGCATAAGCAAAACCACAGAAAATTGAGATGTCTAGAATCGTCTTGTTATCCGCCTCAATGCGCCGCGCATCGCGAATCAATTCTGCTAGCGGCTCAAGCGCAGTTGCGCTGAAAACGCTGGGCAAAATGATGCCTGGCTTATGTATCGCCATAACCGGATTGATTTCCGCTCGCAAGGAACGAATGAGCAGTCGCGCAGCGCGCTCGCCGGTTGCCGCCATATCGGTGTGTGGACTGTAGTAATACCCGGCAATAACGCTAGCATGCGCGAGATTCTCCGTACCAATGTTGCCATGTAGATCCATACCAACGGCAATCGGAAAATCAGCTCCCATGGTCGCTCTGATCGCGGCCAGGATCGTTGCATCTGCGCGGCGCTGCAATGGCGTAGCCAAGGCCCCATGCAAAAACAACAAACATCCATCAATGCTGTCTCGGCACGCATCTAGACCAACAACAATCTCACGCTGATACTTTTCGAGCGCGCAATCGCTCGCCGACGCCGCTGCACCAGCGTTTGCGTACAAGATGCCCTCTAACGCAACCCCTTCGGCTTGCGCGATACGAATCATCCCACCTAGCACGCTATTGGTGCCGCGTGCTTGCTCTATCACTGCGGCGCCGCGAATAGCAGTTCGCTCGAAGTCATCAACGGTAGTGCAATCAGGTAGAAACGTGACTGACTCCAAGCCGAACCCAGCAATAGCCAATTTCATACGCTCTCCAACTCATTCAAACCAGACCATAAACACAGGCGAATAACAGTGCCCGAGACCAGGTTAGCTAACAAGGCCCGCAGCCAGCTCGCGGCTTATATCCAGGCAGCATAGCTGCCTGCCTTGGCCGAATAGATTCAACCGACCGGCGCGGTCATAAAGGTTGCAGCATCAGCATCACGCGAGTCGGCGTGCGCGGGCTTGCACCCGGAGTAGTACGGATGGCCATCTCCCCTGGTCATATTGCGCCACGACCGGAAGACTCTTGTGCGCGGTTGGCTAGGAATACAGAGCTCGGCGATGCGAATTCTTCAGCAGACAAAACTCCAGTTTCAACAAGGCCGATCGGATAAAGTCTATGAAGTGGAGCTATGCGAGTTGAATGGAACTAACGCCAATCGCTTTGTTGTCAATTTTCGTTACGGTCGACGCAACAGTGCGTTAAAAGAAGGAAGCAAGACACCGACACCGGTCGACAGCGATCAAGCGCAAGCAATTTTTGACAACGTTGTAGTATCGAAGTTGAACGGCGGCTATGTGGATGTAAGCGGCGCACCTGCGCCGCGCCAAGGCCAACCAACGCCACCAGCAAGCAGTGGCACCTCATCAAATGCCCAACAACTGCTTGATAATTTGGCTAGTGCCGTCGCTGAAAACGCCGCCCGGGCCGTCTCGAACAACTGGTCTGGCGCGTGAGCGAGTGCCGCGTCGAGGCTGCCACTGAGGCAATAGAAGCGCTATCTGGTCAACACCACTCGCCGCTCGACTGATAGCCAAAGACAACCTGTTTGCGGAAAGTCTGGCGAGAGAACTCTTAGACCATCTATTTAGCGCCGAAACACCGCCCGGGCTGCATGCTGACATCTTGTCTTTGATGGGCAATGAGTTGGTAGCACAGCGCGATCGATTCGACACCGGCACCACGTGGCGATTATTGCAGGTGCAGTCGAAAAGAGCGCAAAGCCTTGGCCATCAACTACTCGAAAATAAAGAGGGCCGGATTTCACAACCCGCCAGGTTGCGCGTCTGTTTAGCCGAACATCCATCAGACAATGTGGAGCTGTTCGTGACTAGTTTCTTGCATAGCGAAGCGGCCGGAAAGCCCGACTGTATCGCCGCTTTGACGCCGTACTTCACCACCGTCGTATCGCGCGTAAACCGCGGGCGAGTGGCGAAAGATAGAGTGTTGTCGTTCTTGTCCGAGCAAGCGCTAACTAGCGAAGCCATCGCAACAATCGTGACACCGATGCTAACCCGGGTTTCTGGCAGCGCAGCAATCGGTGATCGCGCAGCTTGCGTTCGAATATTGAGCCACTTGCAGCACCTTTATCCGGCTTTATTAATACCACTGACTGAAATGCCACCGATTCGACCTGCCTCGCGGATTGGAGCGGCGTAATGGAATTTGACTACCGCGACTACGGTTCCAGCCAGGTTAGTGACTCGAACCGTGAAACGCAGATGAGTTTTGCACCGGATACGCTACGTGAGCCAGCGTTCTTTGTTGGCAAGTTGGTTAAACACCTGCCGTTTCGTGAAGCCATCTCCGCGCTACCTTCGGTAGTTGTGTCGGACCAGCGTTATCAGCCCAAGCACCGCACCGAATATCTCACGTGGGCCGAACAGAACGAACTCAATTTGCTCGCCGAGTTCATGGGGCAAAGCACAGAGATTTCAGCAAAGGCATTGGCAGCACGCCAGGAGTTCGATGAGTTGCGCAAACAGGATTCCAAAATTCTGGCGACCTACTACCGCGCCCAAGCAAACTACTTTCGCTACTTACACACCCACGACATGGATGCCTGGATGGTGTTGGATCCAGTGATCACTGTGCATCCAGATTAAGTCTTCTTTGAATGCTTAAGTCAAGACGAATCAAGCTACGGCAGATTGTCTTGCGACCACAATGTGTTTTCCCAGATCGGCGAACTCGCCTACGGCACCACCAACCACGACTACTCGGA
>Ga0055584_100004876_pt1 | contig 13148 bp, 16 predicted proteins | sample OSDHelmetaG_FD_58716 | JGI IMG/M metagenome (GOLD analysis project Ga0055584, IMG submission 58716) | Pelagic marine sediment microbial communities from the LTER site Helgoland, North Sea, for post-phytoplankton bloom and carbon turnover... | ecosystem: Environmental > Aquatic > Marine >... | reverse complement strand
CGGTTGAGGTCGCATCTATAAGCGGACGTTTGATTTTGGCATTAAACTATGTCCACTTTTCAATTTAACCATCTAACGTCGCCTTTTGGGCAGGAGCGGATATGGCGCCCCAACGTTCACGTTACCCAGAATAACAACGCGGTCGGAGCACATAGGTCATTCGGAGATAGTGTTTCCTACCAGAGGGAATCGCCCATTGGATTACGGGTGCATCAACGCACTACATTAAAATGAACGGCGCCATGGGAGCTGCCCAGAGCCCTAAAGCTCTTTAAGCCTCGGGAGCACTTCCTTGCTGAACAGGGTCAGGTTCGCGACCGTATCCTCATGGCTGAGGTGGCCGCCTTGGCCCATCATCAACAAGTGCCCCAGTCCGCCGACATGTTCGTGAAACTCTTTGATCTGCTCATAAACCGTGTCGGGGTTGCCGGCGAAGGCGATGCCCGCATCGATGGCCTCGTCGACGGTAGTCGTCGCCATTGGCGCTTTAGAACCGTCGCGCAGGGTGATGCTCCGGGTGCTCGAATTCTGTAACTCGCGGCCAATCACCTCCGGTGGCGCAAGGCCTGGTGGCATCTGGAGCTGTTTCAGCGCGCGCGGCGTCATGCGGCTGTAGTCAAGTATCTGATCTGCGCGCCGGCGTCCTTCCTCTTCTGTCTCGCCGACGCCGACCATGGCAAGATACCCGAAGCGGTCGTTGGCAGACTTCCGTCTGGCTTCCGTGGCCCCTTTGCGGTAGGCATCAAATATCGTCGGCGTTGACCAATAGCCCGAATTGAGCGCCGCAATAACGTAGCCTTTCTCGCCCACGTCCCCCGCAGAGTACGGGCCGGCAACCGTTATCCAGACCGGCGGATGGGGCTGTTGGTAAGGCCGTGGCCAAATGTTTGCCTGACGGTAATGAAAATGTTCGCCCTCCCAGTTGAACGGTCCATCATGGGTCGTCATGGCTTTGAGGATAAGGTCGTGCGCCTCCCAGAACCGTTCGCCCACCGTCGATGGGTTGCTGTTGGCCGGCCCAACCTCATAGGGCGAACCCTTTACGAAGCCCATTTCGAGCCTGCCGCGGGAAATCACGTCAATCATCGCAAATTCTTCCGCCACGCGCACCGCGTCCATCCGGTTCGCGATGGGCATGCCGAGGCAGAGGAGGCGGCTCTTCTTCGTTTCGCGTGCCATGATCGCCAACGGCACCGTGCACGCCGGGGTCGAGCAGGTCGCCGTCGCGTGATGCTCGTTCACCATTATGTTGATGCCGAGTTCGTCGCAGAGTGCCCATTCGTCGAGGTAGCGGTTGTAGAGATCAGCGCCAACCTTCGGATCGTAAACCCGGTTCGGTATGACGTTGCGAAGTGAATGGCCGAGTTCTTCCCAGCCGGGGTGATAAGCCATCTCACTGAAATGCCAGACTTCCATTACGCTACACTCCCTGCTTGGTGGCTACCACATGGTCCGGTCGAAATCGCCGCAACGGTCTCGTCGAGCAGTTCTAATTGTGGGTAGTGCCCTGCATTGGATAGTATGTCGAGCTTTGCACCGGGGATTAGCGCTAAGAGTTTTTTGCCATAATCCGGCGAGACGAAACCGTCCTTGTCTCCCCAAATCAACTGGGTCGGCACCGAAATCCGGTGCAGCCATCGGGCCAGTGACAGACTGTGCAAATACGGCTTCCAACCATAGTAGGCGACGAATTGACGGTCTCGTGCCGTCGCGGTCATCTCGTCGGCGCTGAAGTCGGCAAAATTCGGCGCCTTCTGTGCAAACAGAGCTGCGGCGGAATCTTCTTCCGAATAGGTCCAGAGATCGGCGAAGTCACGCTCAACGCGGTCGCCAAGCTTTGCGCCGACCGGTGAGACCAGGCAGAGCGCCTTCAGCCGGGAACAATTTCGTACCGCCATTTCAAGGGCGATCCAACCGCCAAAGGATGATCCGACCAACGTGATTTCATCGAGACCGATATGGTCGATCAGATCAAGATAGAGATAGGTCAGGTCTTCTATCCGCCGGAACTCGGAAGGGAGTTGGCGTCCATCGAACCCGGGATGACGGGGGACGTATACGGTCCATTCCTCTGCTAGCCGCTCGATGAAAGGGGCCTGCAGATGGAAATAGTGCTCTGAATGCAAGTACAGCAGAGGAGGCCCGTTGCCGGTCTTATCGAAATCCAATTCGATTCCGGACAGATTGATCTGTTTCATCTTTTTTTTATCCTTCGATTCAACCGCAACACGTGCCCGATGCATCATGAATAGTAATATTTAGTATCCACGGGTACTAGTGAGGGCGCTGAGGTTGAGTGTCTGATTTTGCCTAATATCGAACGGTCCATCCAGGGGCGCGCGTAAACTTTAATATTCCACCACGAACGTCTTGTTGTTTTGCCACATGTCGCCGCTCCAGTTCGGGAAGGCGGTGCTTTGGCGCCAGCCTTTGGAGCAGATGAGGCAAATCAGGATGTCGGGATATTCAACTGCGATACTGTCCACCATGCCTTTCCACCACAGCGGTGCGCGGACGGTGATGTGCGCGTTCTCGCCATTGGGCAGTTTGGCCGCCGCCGGATAGCAGGCAACATTGAGGACCGCCAGCTTGCCCGCATAGGAAAACATATCGCGGAGAACGGCGGGCACGTCTGAAATGAAGATATGCTCGAGCACATCGAAGGAGACTACGCAATCGACCTTCTGGCGCTCATCGCGGTCGCGCGCGGGGTCGTAGCCGTAAGCCGCATCGAGCGCGAAATAGTCTTTGGCGGATTTACCGGATCCATCGGATTTGTCCGGTTTGTCAAAACCTGCTTGTTCCCAATCTGATCCGCCGCAGCCGTAATCGAGGACGGTTTTGATCCCTTGCTGCTCGAACAGTTTGGCGATGGATTCCCGGTAGGGGCGAAGCTCGAAGTCGCTGAAGGCTTCGGCTACCCGGGTGCCGTCGGTGCGGTCATAGCCGTCTTTAGCCATTTCCGCGTACAGGTCGATAAGCGCTTGGCCCTTGGCGCTGAAGTTGGATTTATCCATACGGTGTTATAGGTCAACGCCGGTATTACTGGAACACAGCTTAAGGTTCCGTCACATTTTGTTGAAATGCCCATTGCCCGGCGATCCGCTAACTTGTGTGCGAAAGTTGGAGGGATACATGCGGTATTTGATTAGCGGCGTTTGCTTTTTATTCCTGTTGGTTGCCCAGCCCGTCGCGGCGAAGCCGTCGCTCATGCCGGTGCCGCGCACTGCGCCTGAATGGATTATCTCCGAATGGATCAACGGCAAAGGCAAGCCGCTTAAGGAATTACGGGGCAAGGTGGTCATCGTCGACTTCTTTCAGCTGTGGTGCCCCGGCTGCAATCAATTCTCCATCCCGCTGCTGAACCATTGGGAGAAGGTTTTCGATAAAGAGATCAAAGACGGCAAGCTGGAGATCATCAGCATTCACACCGTGTTCGAAGGCCATGATTATCAAAATCCCAAAAAGCTGAAGAGCTTCCTAAGGCGCAAAAAGATTCATCACCTGGTGGGTATTGACCGCCATGCGCCGGGCCAGCATACCCCGCAAACCATGCGATTATTCGGCACCATGGGAACACCGGAAATCGCGTTTATCGATAAGAAGGGCATCATCCGGTTTCAGGAGTTTGGTTGGTTTGACCCGGACGAGGCGGCGCGTTTGCTGCGGCGTTTGATGGACGAAAAAGCAGCTGCTAAGTAGCGCGTTACTGCTGGGCGGTGGCTTTGGGCAGGCTGAGCAAACGCCTGCACTGTTCCACATTCATAGCGGTTGCCTTGGGGGCATCTTCCACTGCGGCCTTGGAACCCTCGTTGCGCCAATCCTCGAAGTTGCGCTCGTCTGTTGAATCCTTCGGGCCGGTTTTGGCGAATTGCGTCCGAATTAGCGCCAGCCTGTTCGAGATCAAGATGCGATCACTCGGTGACTGAGCAGATAGATAGCCAACGCAAAAAGCCGGGTTCGCGCTTAGGTCATTTGCGGTGGTAGCTGCGCTGCCGAGCAGCAACAAGGCGCAGGCGAGGGTAAATTTCATGTTCATGGCACGCCATAGTATCCCATAGGTGCAAAGGCGGGGCGCTTAGCCCCAAATTTTCACCAGGCCGTCGATCACGATCAATTTCAGCGCCAATAGGGCGAGCACGATCCGAAAGATTTTCAGAAATAATTGCTCGTTGACCCGGTGCAGCATGGCGCGCCCGACGCGGGTGCCGATTATGACGGCGGGCACCATAAAGAGAATGGCCGTGCCATATTCCGCGAAGCTGAAGCCAATCAGCGTGAACCCGATAACCTTGGCCAGGTTTGTGATGACGCCGAAAAAGCCAAGGGTGCCGACCACGTTTTCCTTACTCATATCCTTGCGGATAACGAGCACGCCGAGGATCGGGGCGATGGCGCCGACGATCATATTGAGTATGCCGGCAAAAAAGCCGACCGGTATGAAACCCCATAACGGCAATTCCCGGACCTTAGTGCCGCTGCCCATACCGTTAAACACGGATAGCAGCACGAAGAGACCAATGATGATCCGCACCGTCTCGACAGATAATCCCTGAAAGAGCCACAGACCGATGGCTGCACCCACGGGCAACAGTAATGCGAACCGGATGATGATCGGCCAGCTCATATGTTTCCAGAGCAGCCAGCACCGGGTGACATTGGAGGCGAGATGGACCGCCCCGTGCACGGGGATTGCCGCCGCCGGGGGCATGATTTGCAACATGATTGCCATTAAGGCGGCACCGCCGCCTGCACCGGCGACGGTGGTCAGCACGGAGGTGCAGAGTGCTGCGGCAGTCAGGAAGGCTATTTCAAATACGGTCATTCTGAGCGGCTTTGTGGCGTGTTGGCGCACAATACAGCTTTATGCAGCCGATGCTATGGCCGCTGTCGCGCCGCGGGTGGTATAAAGCCGTACTTTGTAGAGACGGGCCCGGTTGGGCCAAGTTGGGGACAGATCATGACAAACGAAGCGACGAGAGACGGGGCCATTGCGCGGGCCTATGAGTGTATGGATGGCGGCGCCTATCTGGAAGATTTGGCGCGCCGTGTGGCAATCCCCACCGAAAGCCAGGTGCCCGAACAAGCCGACGAGCTTTATCGCTATCAAAAGGACGAGATCGGACCCAGCTTTGAGAAGCTCGGATTTGAGTGCACGCTGATCGACAACCCGGTGCCTGATCGCGGTCCCGCCATGGTGGCGACGCGACTTGAGGATGCGTCTCTGCCGACGGTGTTGATTTACGGCCATGGGGACGTGGTGCGCGGCCTGCAATCGGAATGGCGAGACGGGCTAGAGGCTTTTGCGGTCACCATAGAAGGCGACAAGGTCTATGGGCGCGGTGTGGTGGATAATAAGGGCCAGCACACGCTCGCCATGAACGCCATGGGCGCGGTTCTGGAGGAGCGCGATGGCAATCTCGGCTTCAACGCAAAGTTCATAATTGAGACCGGTGAGGAGCAGGGCTCTCCTGGTTTGAAAAAGATCGTCGAGGACCACAAGGAATTGTTGGCTTGCGATATGTTCCTCGGTTTTGATGGGCCGCGTAAATCCTATAGCCGCATGGACCTCAATCTCGGTTGCCGTGGCGGCGTGTTCTTCGATCTCATTGTTGATCTGAATCGGCCCGGTGGGATGCATTCGGGCCATTGGGGCGGTGTGTTGCCGGATGCGGGTATTATGCTGGCCCACGCCATAAGCACCATCACCTCAAAGCAAGGCCAAATTCAGATTAAGGAATGGTTGCCTGAAAGCGTGCCGGAATCGGTTTTACAGGCCTGCCGTGATTTGGTGGTTGATCCAGTGGAAGGCTCGCCTGAGCCGGACCCTGACTGGGGGCAGCCCGGGATTACGGCCCGTGAGAAGACCATCGCCTATACGAGTTTTGTCATATTGGCCTACAGCACAGGCAACCCGGACAACCCAGTCAATGCGGTGCCCAGTTACGCCAAGGCGCGTTGCCAGGTGCGCTATACGGTGGACGTGGACCGAGAGGCTTTCATTCCGGCGCTGCGAAAACATCTGGATGAGAATGGTTTTGGGGCTGTGGAAATTAACACCAATATCGGCCGCGATCAGTTTCCCGCCTCCCGCACGGATCCGGATCATCCGTGGGTCACCTGGGTAAAAGACTCCATTGTCGAGACCACCGGTACACCGCCCAATGTATTGCCGTGTTCAGCCGGCTCGAACCCCAGCGAGATGTTCAAAGCCGGTCTCGATGCGCCGGTCGTCTGGGTGCCGCATTCCTATAGCGGTTGTAACCAACATGGTGCGGACGAGCATGGATTGAAGTCTATGTTCCGCGAAGGTCTCGGCGTTGTTGCGGGTTTGTTTTGGGATTTAGGCCAGGGTGTCACGCCGAAGCGTTAGGTCAAATTGTCGGCGCTTCGCGTCGGCCAGGGAGCATGAATATGGTTGAAGAGAATGGTTTGGTGCATGCGGTCCTGCTGGATGGCGCGGGTGGCGGCAAAGACCTTACCTGGGAAGAAGCCAAGCAATGGCGCCCGGATCAGGGAGTGCTTTGGATTCATCTGGATCGCGGCAGCCCAGATGCACAAGAATGGGTGCGACAGGAAAGCGGGTTAGAGCCCCTCGCGGCCGAAGCGTTATTTGAAGTGGAAACCCGTCCACGATGTATCAATTTCCAAGACGGCATGTTGGTCATCCTGCGCGGCGTCAATCTTAATCCCGGCGCAGAGGCGGAGGATATGGTTGCCCTTCGTTTATGGGTCGATGAGAAGCGGGTTATATCGGTGCGTTCGGTCGCTTTGCTCGCAGCCCAGGATATTCGCAAAGATTTACTCGATGGTGGCGGCCCTCAAGATGCCGGCTGGTTGGTTTATTCGGTCGCCAATCGGCTGGTCGACCGTATGGGGCCTATCGTCAATGAGTTGTCCGATGAAGTGGATGGACTGGATGAAGAGCTTTTGTTGTCGGGCAATGGAGAACTTCGCAGCCGTCTGCTGCACATACGCCGCGAGGCCATTCTGTTGCGCCGTTATGTGGCGCCACAGCGGGACGCCCTTGCGAGCCTATACCAAGAAGAACACCCGATGGTTCAAATGGGGAACCGCATGCGGTTTCGTGAAACTGCTGACCGGGTCCAGCGGATTGTCGAAGAGTTGGATGAGCTTCGCGAACGGGCCGCCATTATTCAAGATGAGCTTTCGACGCGTATCTCCGAGCAGATGAATAAAACCATGTATGTGCTGACCATGGTCGCCAGCTTCGTGATGCCGCTCAGTTTCGTAACAGGGCTGTTGGGCGTCAATGTCGGCGGGATACCAGGGGCGAGCTGGGACTGGTCGTTTCCCATCGTGATCGCCATGCTGGTGGTGATCGTGGTCGTCCAAGTTTACATCTTTAAGCGCTTGAAGTGGGTTTAGTGGGCGCTTCGAACAGGTGATTTAATCAATCGGAGCCAAATAATGAGTGTAATTGAAGATCGGCTAAAAGAATTGGGGCTGACGCTACCGCCGCCGAAGAAATTCGATAAATCCAACCGCACCGGCTGCGTGCAAGTGGGCAATATTCTCTATGTCTCCGGACATGCCCGGGAGCTTGGTGATTTGCCCGGCTTGAAAAAGCGCGGCAAAGTTGGCTCTGAAATCTCAGAGGCCGACGGCTACATCAATGCGCGGGCGGTCGCTCTGGGAATCTTCAGCACCTTAAAAGCACACGCAGGCGATCTTGATCGCGTCAAACGCATAATCCGTCTCTTCGGCATGGTGAACGCCGCGCCGAATTTCGAACGCATGGCGTTTGTGATTGATGGGGCGTCGGATTTGTTTTTCGAAGTTCTGGGACCCGAAGCCGGTCAGCACGCGCGGTCTGCGGTAGGGGTTGCCGAATTACCCCATCGCGCGCCGGTCGAAATCAACGGCGAATTTGAGATGCAAGGTTAAGCGCGGCGGTCTTTTTGCCGTTCCCGCATCACGGTGTCTTGATGGTGCCGACGACCGAAAGTGCCCCATCGGGCGCGCGCCGGACGATTACCATTTCACCTGACGATGCATAGGTATTGGTGAGCGCTGAAATATTGACCTGATGGGTGACTAGAATTAGAGGGCCGGTAAGCGGCTGCTTGGCAATCCACTGCTTCAGCCTTTTGGTCTGATGTTCTTCGCGGTCGAAATGTTCAAAAAAGGAATTTAGGGCCGGCAGGTCCGGTGCGGTTCCCAGCTTTAGGAGCTTCGCCGTCTCCCGGCATCGGCACCATTGGCTCGTATAAATTTTTACGGCGGTGATACCGTTTTTGCGGAGCCGATCGCCGATGCGCCGTGCCTGAGCCCGCCCATCATCGGAAATGTTCCGTTGGGTGGCGCAATCGTCTAAAGCGAATGCCGCCGGGTCGCCGGTGCCGGGTGCCAGCGCGTGGCGTAACAGTGCAAAATGATTGCCGTCGCGCAGCGACTGCCAAAGTGCCGTATTATCCGCGGCAGCATTACCGCTCAAAAGTAGGCACAACGCCAAGACGGTGAGAATTCGGCTCATTTTAGGTCCTGTGTCGGGGCGACGTTTCGTGCCTGATGCCGCTTCCCCCGTTCTACCAGAGATTCTGCCGTCCCCCCTAACAGTAAACTATCCGTGAACGGGGTGAACCTTTTCGAACGCCATCCGTTCTTATCGTTGCAACAGTCGGCGATATCTTAAGGGGGGTGGCTTGGAAGATGAAGCGCAAGAATAGAAAAAGCAAGATCAGGAAAAATGGAAAACAGGCTGGCACTGCTGCAATACAGCCGAATTCCGAACCGGTTGGCCGGCGAGCCTTTCTCGATTTTGTTCGTAGTTGGGGGGTGGTCACGGTCGCGGTCGCCGGTGGCGGCTGGTATCTCGTCGACGATTTTGTTTCAACTTTTCAGGAACTTGATCTTTCTAAGATCGGCAACGGTATTCCCGCAGTCGTCCAAATTCATGATCCGGAATGTCCCCGGTGCCGCGAGTTGCAGCGCGAGGCACGGGACGCGATGGGATCGTTTGGTGGAGGCGAGCTTCAGTATCTGGTGGCTAACATCCGCCAGGACGCGGGACGAGATATGGCAGCGAAATACGGTGTCGGGAATGTAACGTTGTTGCTATTTGACGCGGATGGAAAACGACAAGATACCTTGGTTGGTATTACGCCCAGCGAGCGTTTAGTGTCGTCTTTTCGTCTTCATGTGGCGAGGCATAGCCGTCGCAAAACCGTAGGTGCCAAGTAACGATGCCACCGATCTTTAGCCAAAAGACACGCCCTGCATTCGAAGCCTTGTTGCGGCCCTGCATCGGGTCTCTCTATGGGGCAGCGTACAGGATGTGTGGAGAAAGGCAGGCGGCTGAGGATCTCGTGCATGAAACCTGTCTAAAAGCTTACGCACGGTTTTCGCAGTACCAAGACGGCAGCAATTTTAAGGCGTGGTTGTTTCGAATAATGACCAATGCTTTCATTGATCTCTGGCGCAAGGATGGCAGGTCGCCGGTTTTCAGTGCGGACGATTCCTATTTAGACGCAGCGTCTGCGAACGACGTGTCCTGTGCGGCAAACAGAAATTTGGATCCTGAAATTCATGTACTGTATCGAACGTTCAAGTCGGATGCCTTGAAGGCGATGGCCGAACTACCGGTCAAACTGCGTGTTGTCGTGGCCTTGGCTTTTCTGGAGGAGTTTTCATATCAAGAAATTGCGGAAGTCGTTGATTGCCCGGTCGGTACCGTGCGTTCGCGGCTCAACCGGGGTCGTGAAAAGTTACGGATTGCCCTCCGCGATTATCGTCCGGCTGAAAGGGCGGCGCCAGGGGAAGTGGTGTCAATCAGCCCGGACGATAATCGTAGAAAGTAAGGGGATGGCAAAGTTGATGGACCGAGAAAGGATAATGCGTTGGACGACGATACAGAGCCGGTAAAGTGCGAAGAGGCACGAACCGCGGTCGATGAGATTTTTGATCGTGAGTTGAACGGTGATGACGCGGCAGCGTTGGTGGCCCATTTGACCGATTGCCCGGCTTGCGCCGAATACGCGTCTGACGAGCTTGCGATGCGCCGTAAGCTTGCGCAGGCGCTAGCTGACGACGGGGATACTGATGCGCTCTGGCAGCGCATCAGTGCGGCTATGGACACACAAGACTTGGCGAAAGACCATCCCGGCGCGGCGGCGGAGCGGTTCCCCACCTTGCCTCGGCGCATGTTTATGAAAGTTGGCATTGCAGCGTCGGTGTTGCTGGTTGCCGGTGTTGCAGGAATATATACGACATCGCGCCGCACCAGCCCTGATCTCGTCGCTGAAACCGTCAGCGACTACCTGACGTTTCGCGCGAGCGGCCAAAAACTCCATGTGGACAATCAACGGCCGGAATTTGTAAAGCGTTGGCTAGAAGAGCGAATAGATTTTGACATCTCCGTCGGCACGGTTCCGCCGAAAGGGTTTCAACTGGCCGGTGGCCGCCTTTGCTCTTTTCTCGGGCGGCGGTTGGTGTTTTTGCAATACAGAAGCGGCGATCGGTCGGCAGCCCTTTACGTTATGAGTGGCGCCGGCTTGAGTTTACCGAACACGAAGAAAGTGCGTATCGGTAGCCGCGACGTCACGGCCACGTCTTCGCGCGGCATCACGAATATTGCCTGGGATGCAGGCGGGCTCATCTATGTGCTGGTGTCTGATTTGACGGAATCCGAAGCGTTTAAATTCGTCACGGATATTTAGGCCGTAAGGGGGCGGTCGCCAGCGGGTTACGTCGTCCGCAGCCGCTGGGCTCTATCACCGGGGCCACCGTCAATGGGGACCAGAGGGGCGTTGAGCGCGACGCCGGGAAGTTTCATGCCGGCAATTCGGCCATCCTCATTGTAACCCCGCAAGTTCTCGTAAACCGGCGGCAGGTCCGGGCCTTCCGCACAAGCCAAATGCAGCCGTAACAGATGCCGCCGCGCGGCCGGGTCCGCATGATCTTCGAAGCCGGTTCTGGAATGCAAAATGAAATGATTGCAGACGAACTGAATATCGCCCGGCTCGAAATCCATATCGAGACGGAAGGCAGGGTCGTCGGCGAGCGCATCAAGCATGTCCATGGCCTCGGTGAGCTCTGGTGAAATGCGCGGTATGTCGTCAAACCGTTGCGCCTTGCGGACCGTGCTTCGCACATAGGTGGTAAATACACGCCCTTGAAAGAGATTGAAGGCGGGGATGATGTAAAACCGGCCCTGGCCAATGGGAATTTCCTCACGCCGGTCGCGGTAGAGTGGTCCCATGAGTTCACGCAACAGATCGGGGCGGCGCGCGCGAATTTCATTATACAGCGCGACCGAACTGACGAGGCTGCTGAGCCCGCCTTGCTTCGCCTTGTTGACGCAGAGCAGCCCCACCATGTCGGCGGAATCACTGTGAAACGCCAAGCGCATATTGCTTTGATAGCCACGCCCAGTGGTTTTCTTGCTATCGACGCCGATGTCGCAAACATGGCCCAGCGCGTGGCCGGCGGCATTTTGCGGAGTGGCGATGCCGAAATGCGCGCCAATGCCGAAATAGCCGATGCCGCGTTGTAGAGCCGACAGCTCGGCGACGGGAAAGCCGCGCAGTACGTTAAAGCCACGGCCTTCGAACATGTCTCGCCGCACACGGTCGAGCAGCGGTTTCCAAGACGGCAGGGGAAAGTCTTTGGCGCGAATATCGACCACGTCAGTGCCGGCTGCCTCCACGCGCTCTATGGCCGCACGTAACTCTGTGATCTGTTCGGTTGAAAGCGGATAGGTCCATTCGTCGGGCTTGCCCATCAGCTCGGGGCCGCGCCAGGCTTGCGGCCCATCGATGGAAGGCGGTGGAAAATCCTCGGGCACCGGCGGAATAGGGACCGAAGGGAAGTCGAGAGATAGCGTCATGGTATGGCTTTCGAAGGGGACAGTATCAGGGCTTTGAGAATATAGGCGCCCGGAAGCCCGTCAAGGCCGCCCATCGAGATTGCATGGCCCTTGGGTTTCCCTTCGGCCTTCAGTAGGATGCGGGCGCAAAGGAATTCCTATGGCCATCAGAAAAATTGCCCGTATGGGCCACGACATCTTAAAGCGGGTGTCCGCTCCCATCGACGATGCCACCGCGCCTGAAATTGCACAGTTGGCTGCCGATATGATCGAAACCTGCGAGGATGTTGGCGGTAACGGGTTGGCGGCGGTGCAAATTTATGTGCCCCTCAGAATGTTCGTTTACCGGGTTCGCAAATCCGTGATGCCTGAAGGCGTCCAGATGGCGGAAATCCCCTGGACGGTAGCCATCAATCCGGCAATTACGGCGTTAGGCGACAGAAAGAAGTTTTATTGGGAGCGTTGTTTATCTCTGCCCGGGCTCTACGGACAGGTGGCGCGCTTTACGGATATTCGTTTTGAGGCGAGCGGGCTCGACGGTGAACGGACAGACATTACCGCACACGGCTTTCACGCGCGCTTGCTCCAGCATGAGAATGACCATTTGGATGGTCACCTTTATCCCATGCGCATGGAGGATATGGCGACGCTTGGTTATATCTCCGAGCTAGGGCCGGAAGCCTATCCGGCGCTGCCCCGCGATGCGGCGGATTTCATCGATCCGACGGAAGGTTAGACGGGTATGACGGACAATACGCTACACTATTCATTCGTTATTGCGATAATACTATCTTATGTAGTTCCGGTATTATTCGCGAATAATCCGATGAGTATAGATGAATTCAGAGTAAAATTCAAAAAACTTCTTATCATTGTAATCGCATTGTGTTCACTATTCTTTGTTTTACCGAATAGTACTGATGTATATTACTTTGAGATAAATGCATCATTGTTAATAGTTATTGTCGGCGCGATCTTTTACATCAGCGCGCGGCGTTACATAGAGATCGGCGGGTCGCGCTGGAATACCTTTGTCGCCTTCGTCCATTTCCCCGAATTTTTGCGGCTGTGGTGGGAAGAATCGCCCAAAGCTGAGCCTCCAACCAAGCAACAAGGCACGCCGTAAGCCGTGATTGTAGAAGGGCGGCGTGAGCAGCTCCAACATTACCGCCGAGCCTCATGCCGGTCTCAAGGCGATGGCACGGTTTCGAATTTCAGAATTTTAAGGGCCGACGGTTCTATCGGCGCTATTTCGTTAGGCTCTATTGTCGGAACTGTCCCTTGCGTGCATGCTCGTTTCAACTGTCAAAATTCGGAGGAG
>Ga0055584_100004875_pt1 | contig 13149 bp, 13 predicted proteins | sample OSDHelmetaG_FD_58716 | JGI IMG/M metagenome (GOLD analysis project Ga0055584, IMG submission 58716) | Pelagic marine sediment microbial communities from the LTER site Helgoland, North Sea, for post-phytoplankton bloom and carbon turnover... | ecosystem: Environmental > Aquatic > Marine >... | reverse complement strand
AACAGTTCTTTAACTGTCTTCTCTAATTCATTAGCCATATACTATTTTTTAGTTGTCAATTTTTTCTTTGCAATCTTAGGAGCCTTGGTTTGCACCTCCTTAATAGGCTTCTTTTTAACTGGCTTCTCAGCCGTGATTGCTTTTTCTGTACTCTTATTTATTTTTTTCTTTCCTTTGCCAGACAAATACGATGGTGCGTATGTTGCCGGGTCTACTCCTTTTCCAAAGAATAGTTCTGTTAATGTTGGCCACTCACTTATTGGTTTCCACATTTTATTTCTCCGTTATAGATTTAAAAAATCACCAGATTTTATACGCTTTACGGTGTCTTCAAACATATCATAGAGACTTATTTGAAGATACACTCTGGTTTTGTCATCATTTCTTACTCCATGAACTCTTTCTGTGTCCATTAAAGTAGGATGTATAGTTGAATATTGGCATGTTCCTAGGTAGAACTCTTCATCATGTCCCGGAGCCATTGCTTGGTCATCTGAGTGTATCAAATGTGCATCTTCTCCTAGTATCTCATCAGCATAGAAATCTAATCCTTTACCACCATCTTCTGGTAGTATAGGAAACATTATCACAGCCTTTCTGGAAAAATCTGTATGAGGGTGAAAATTAAAATAAGGTGAATAAACTGTTATTGCTATATTTCCATTTCCTATTTGTTTTTTCACTGGATTAAATAGTTCTACTAATTCTGATATTTCTGGATAATCAAGGAATTCTTTACCTTCAAACTCATCTCCGTCTAACTTTATAGAACTGAATAAACCTTTTGTTGCTCTACTTCTGATTGATGCATAATCTACTGCCAAATGTTTAACTTTTTCATAGAAGTCTTCCAATCGTTTTCGGTCATAAGTTATTTCAGTCATTTCGTAGATTCTGTCTTCAAACATTATTCTTTCTCCGTATTGAAGGATGTATCACCTGGATATATCGGTATCATTGCACCTGGTTTACGTTTAGGTATCTTACTATCTGCACTACTTACACAACTCTCACTAATACAAACTTTTGGTTTGTCAAATAGTTTAAAGCCACTCTCTACATATCCTAATGGTTCATCAGCACAACTGTATGACCGCTTAATAGACCCATCTGGTTCTCTGATAATGATACCTTTAAACCCACTTGTGCATTCCCATCCTTTGAACTTATTAAAGTTGAAAGCATTGAAACGTTCTGCTTGGTCCATATACCATTTCTTACCCTTACTATCTTGGAACTCTACTTGCATAATTGGTGGCACTGATTTGTCATCACCATTCTGTGCATCCATTCTCCACATACTGCCTGATTTAGGTTTTGGTCTTACTACTTTTATACCAGTTTCTTCTTGTAGAGTTGTTGTGTAGTCACGCTGAGGCATGCCATTACGCATAGTTTTTAGTTGGTCATCTGTATAACCATGTACTACAAAAGATGCAGTTGGGTCACTTTGAGGTTTTAGTGTAACATTTATACCACGGTTGTGAAAGTATAATGCTCTTTCCCAGTCTCGGTCAAACCACTCAGGAACAAGAACCATATTGATTGTCACTTGAATATCATATTCCATACAGAATAATAACTTATCTGCAAATTCTTCTTGCTTTGCATACTCACTGTGGAATGATGCTGTGATACTCGCTCTGTGCATCTTGGAGACGGTCTCACAGTATGTTTTATGCCACTTCATATTGCGTGACATATTAGTTGTCATATGAGTAGAAGTATAATTAGTATTATCCACATCTCCAGCGAGGTGATTGAGGATGTCCAAATAGCCAGGATGAAAAGTAGGTTCACCACCAGATAAAGAAAAGTGAAAAGAGTTAAATCCATTTTGTCTTGCTTGCCTTTTTATTTCGTCTATCGTTGCTAGACATAGTTCAGTTGGTCTGTGGTCTTTGCGGTCACTTCTAGCATAAGGCCAACAATAAGAACACTTATAATTACAGAATCTTCCCAGTAACCAACTCACTGAAAACAAATCTCTGTATAAAAGAGTTCGTTGTCCTACACTAACGATATCATCAAATGGTATCTCTGTGAAGTCGTACTGTGACCAATATAATTCGTTTTCTTTATCATTCATTTATGACTCATTCCACACGGCTCATCAAATTTAAAGTTGAAGAATCTTTGTTTTTTATTATACTTGTTTATAACTGTTTCATAATCTATACCAACAGTATCAAGGATAGTTTTGATATCTTCGGATTCATCTTCGTTTAATTCTTCTCTAATACCATCCCTTATATCTTGCTCAACCATATCATAAACACTTGAATAGCACCATTCACAAAACGTAACTGGTGTTATACCGAAATGTCCTTGTACTCCACCACATGTCTCATCATACTCATTGCCACATATAGTGCATTTTGATTCTAATTGTAATTCTAGGCTCATCGTTTATTCTATGTCTAACTCTTTCCAAGTTGAAAGATTATGGTTCACATCATAGTTAAATATTTCTGCTATTGCCCATTCTTTCTCAACACACCACCAACAACCTTTACATTCTTTTGTAAAGTTTTCAGTTTCTTCAATCCAGCCCTCACATGACCTAGTCAATGCACCAAGGTCAGCAAGTAAACCATATTTTTTATAAAGAGCCAGAACAATTCTCTTATCTGTATGAACGAAAGGAAGATATTCTGTATGATGTGGTTCTGTTGCCATAACATACGCTTCGCTTCTTTCAGCAACCCAAAACTCTTTTTTGTTCCAATCTCTAGTCTCTGCTCTACGGTTCCATCTCTTCTTCCAAATTGGTGCGCCAATTTCTTCAGGTGGATTAACAGTTACGCCATTAAATAATGCAGTAACCTTTTCCTCTTCTACTAGTGCCCAAGAATTCTTTCTTCCGTTGTCAATGTAATCTTTAGCAGATGTTCTTGTAATTCTATGTTTTCCAAACTTCACATTTGGAAACTCTTCTTTTACAAATGCAATTACTTTTTTGGCATGGATATGTTGCCAAGGCTTTTCTTGGTGAATACAAGACCAAATGTGTATGGTAGTGTCTAGTTTGTTCTCATTAATATGATGTGCTAATAGCCACAACAATATAGACGAGTCTAAACCACCAGACATTCCTAGTCCTATGTTTTCGTGTCCAAGATTAAGTTTAATTTTGTATTCTTCAGGATGCTCTTGGTCTGCATCATTGCCTCTACGGTGTACAACCACGTTGTCTTCTATAATCATTTTAGTATATTCCTCGTTTTGTTAGTTTTATTGATAGATTGGAGCACCTCGTTGTGCATACTTTTAATTTAGGATTGACTTCATCGTCAAACTTATTTGAAAAACTTTCTTCTAAATCTTTTGTAAAGAAATCATGTCTTATTATATCACTAAATGAATTAGAATGCAAGTTATTCCAACCTTCATTGTATCTTTTAGTGAATCTTTGCCAGTTTTCTCTTCCACCAGCATCGAATTGTGTTTTATATTGATAATTTGAATTCATCCAACAACATCTCCAGACAGAACCATCGTGTGATATCTGATATCTGTTAGCAGTTCCCCATTTACAAGTTATGCCTGTGTTTTCTCTGATTTTCTCCAGATTTGCTTCAGCATTAAGGTTAGTATCAACTGGTATATCTTTGATAAGATTTTTAGCCTTCTTTAAATTCTTTTCAACTAAATCATCGCTGATATTCATCAAATCTTCATCTTCTTCTTTCATCTTATCAAGTTCATTCAACTTTTCACTCAAAGCAATCTTAACTGCTTTTTGTTCAACCCGTTGAATTCTATTTCTTTGAAAGCCATAGAAGTTATGCTTCTCTGCTAACTCTTTCGCCTTATCTACAAGGTCTTCGTTGAAATCAAATGGAATCATTTTCCAAACAGCATTACCACCACCACTACTAAATGCTTCGGCATTCTGTATTATCTTATCATAGTTTGTATCAACTCTGTACATAATTTGTGTTTCATTATCAACACCATCAAGGTCAAACATCACATGATGGTTTTTTGGTAGATACTTATGTAATATCTCTCCAAGTTCTTTCCAGAATGCAGGTGGTTTATATGAACCATTTGTAGAAATAGAAAGGTCTTGTAACTTTGTACACTTTGATGCTGAATACTCTATAAGTTCTAAGAAGTCAGGATGGAATGGACTATCACCAAAACTACCATCATAAGTCAAGTGGGTTACTTTGTCATAAACTTCATCAATTAATTGGTTATGAACATCTACTGGAAGATTTAAGTTCTTTGGTGGATTAGAAACTAAATCAGTATCTGGATTAAATACTTTATGTCTTATACACCCAGGACACCCTGCTTGACAATTAGATGTTACTTCTATTGTTATTTCCATACGTAATCCCATACTTTAGGTGCCATTGTTTCGCACGATACATCATAAAGTTCATCTTGTAGTTTAACTAGTTCTCTGAATTGACATTTATTCAATGTTCTTTTACCTTTCAATCTTTGAGCAAACTCGGCAGTAAAATCATTTATAACCAGGTCCTCTAGTATTTTGTCTTTCGTTTCTTCTTCTAAGTTCACAATATCTAACGCCTGTGGCCAGTGAACAAATGTAGTTCTTATATTTACTGGCTTAGTTGGTATTAACTTTTTAATATCTAAAAAATCATTATATATTTCATTCATATAGAATGCATGATACGCCGATGTAGTACATACAAATAAGAAATTGTTAACTAAAGGTGCAATCTCAACGATATTATTTAGCACAGTCTGATAGTCACCATCTGTCCTAAAGTAGTTAAATAAGTCTCCGGTGCCGTCTAATGATACCGTTACGCTAACTCTTTTGAAGTGTGGCCATAATGTTTTAACTGTCCATCCTTTATACTCAAGTATACTCATGTTACTATTGTAAACAAGAGATATCTTTTTTGTATCAATTCTCGGGTCATCAATCATTCGTTGCAATGTCTTATACATATCTCTCGTATAGAATGGTTCACCGCCAGAGAATTCAATGTTCTCCACAGTTGGTAATACATTTTCAAACAAATCATCCATAACTCTATCATCTGGAATATCTATTTTATTTGTAGGTGGAGATATGTGACTGAAGTTAAAATCTTTCTTCAACTTTAATTCTATTGTTGGATTATCTTTACCAGTCTGTTCGAACCTAGAATTCGATGACGTATCACAATGTCTACACTTGTAGTTACATGCTCGTGTCATCTTTAATTGTAAATCTTTTATATGAATAATATCGGAATCATAATCTGGTTCAGTATGTATTGTATTCTCTAACGACCTAGTTCTGTATGAAGATAGACCAGACTCTTCTTGTATCTGGCAGTCAATACATCCAGCAGGCCATTCATCATTACGCAACTGCTGTCTAACTTTAACAAAGTCGGCATTGTTGATAACCTGTGATGGTAGTTTATCTATATCAGATTCTACAAAATCATTTCTTTTAAATCTAAAGCACGGTGCAAATCCACCAGACTTTAAGTCTAAATGCGACCATGCGTACTTACACTTCATCTGATTTATCCGCCTTTTTAAACTCTTCTAAGTTATAAAGAGTATCTTTTTCTCTCATTATATTTACTAATTCAGGATTATAATCTTCTATATTAGAATCATAATAACCATCTAGTTCTTTTGTCTTTCTCAGAAATAAATACCACGTATATTCTTTATCTTCAGTTTTTTTATTATTTGTTTTTAGTATACTCTTTGCTCTATCAATCTTATTTTGTGCTATCTCTGAATGCTCGTTAACATCCCATTTATCTAATATCCATTGTTGAAACCAATCTGGTGCATAATATGGACTAAGTTCGCCCGACTCTACTATCTTAAAAGATACGGACCAGTCAGGATGATTCTCAGAAAAATAGTCCATATCATCCGCAAAGCCATTTAGATTTAACGTACTATACGTGGAGTGTATGTGTCCCTTTTCTATGTTCTTTAACTGCGATAGGTATTCTTCATATATTTCTATTGATTCTTGCCAGCCAGGTGAACCCCAACGTTGATATTGATTATAATCATTACACCCATCTATTGACCCAGTCAATATGATTTTTCTGAAACGATTAAGTTTCTCAATCATCACATTATCTAGTCTCTGTGTTGTGTTTGTGATTATTTCTAATAGCATATTTTCTACATCACATTTTTCTATTAGCCAATCTATTAACTTTGGAAAGTTTGGTGAGAAGAATGGTTCGCCACCTAATATCTTAACTTTTTCTAAGTTTTCCCAGTCTACATTTAGAGACTTCAAATATTCAATTCTTTGTTTTGGTATCTTTGTAGGTTTGCGACCACGAAGGCCTAGTTTATTCATTAAGAAATCATCTCGGTAATACAGTTTACTTGAGAATAAAGAGTCACACATTTTACATTGTAAATTGCAAAGGTTATCTAAACTTAATTCAATTGAACGCAACTTATCAAATTCTTCAGTAAGATTTACTTCTTCTAGTTTGAATAGTACATTGTTGGCTGCCCATCTCATTGAATGCTTGCCTTCACTGTAACATAGTGAGCATTCTTTGGCTTTCTTGCCTTCGAGCATATCTCTTCGTAGCCATTTGTACTTGTCATCATACGGCTTCATAGCATCTTCTTCTAATTCAACTTCATCGTTTCCCACTATAAATCTACAACAAGGTCGTGTAGTGTTCTTCATGGAAACTGCCATATGGGTCCAAGGCAACATACATATAGCACCATTATCTTTCATATCTAACTTTTCTCCAATATATTATTCATTTAGTCCTCTTCCTCGACTACTGAACTCAAAATCATCACCACATGTTCTTCCACATGTAAACAACTTTGGATTTTTATCTTCTATGTTATTATTCCAACTGCTTACTAAATCAGTAGCATAGAAATCTTTTTTTAATACTTCTTCCAATGTATTTGTTCTTAATGAATTAAACTCTTTACCGTATTTATTCTCTAAGGATTTCAGTTGTGATGACTGTATATTATCTTCATTATAAAAGTATGTTGGTGCGCCTACCCAACAACATGGCCATAATTTCATTTGAAAATCAATATAAACAAACTTATCTCTTTTATATTTGCATGTTATAGGAGTCTGGTCAACATATGCATTGAAGTTGCCAAATTTATCTATGATTTGTTCATACTTGTCTGTGTTTTTATTTTCCCAACTTGATATGATATTATAATTCTTTGTCTCTAGTTCTAAAATTTGATTAAAGTCATTTAAGTTTATAAACCTACTTGTATTCTTAAAGTTAATATGTTTAAAACCCATCTCATCAGCCACATCTTTTACTTCTGCTAGTTGATGTCTGTTGTGGTCAAATATCAAATAGTCCCAATGTGCGTTACCACCAGCACCAATAAAAGCCTCTACGTTCTCTTTCAATTTTTGCCAGTTACTATTAATTCTATATATGTGGTTTGTGTCTTCTAGTCCGTCAATACTAAACTCTACTTTATCTGTATCTCTATCTAGTATCTTTGCCATTTTAATCCACCAGTCTGGCTTTTGGGCACTGCCATTTGTCACTACTGTCAGTCCTTTAACTCCAGAATGTCTTACAAATTCTAAACACTCTAAAAAGTTATTTGAAGCAATACTATCTCCGTAATTTCCACACCAGAATACTCTATCTATATGACTAGCAAAGGCTGGTGTTAGTAAACTTTTATAATCTTCAATTGTCAGTTCACCTATTGGTAGTATAGGATTCTTTTTACCATCACTGCCAACCCTAGCACATTGAGGACAAAGAAGATTACATTTACTTGTATGTTCAATATGTATGCCTGTTATTTCGTCTACATTTAAATAACTCATTTTTTATCCATCATACTAGTGAATCTATCATCTAATTTTATTATATCTTCGCCTCTTATCTTATCTAATTTTCTAGTTGCCGCTTGAAATTTATGAAGATTTTCGACATTAAATTCTGTATTTTTTAATACTTTTATTACATTGTTTGTTGTCAAAATTTTATTACGAACAGTTATATCAGTCGATTCTTTTTTTACTGAAAACTGTAACAACCAATTCTTCAACCATTCTACAGACTTGTTTTTTAATTCTGGCGGTATTGCTGAAACTGATAGAGGGAATGGATGATGTACGGGATTTACCTGTACATCTATATTAAAATCCATCATTTCATCCCACCACTTATCTATAGTTACTAAATTAATAGAAGTTAAGGTGCATTGAATATTAAGATGACAATTATCATGGCCGGCTGATGCTTCTTTATACTTTAATATGTTATTTCTAATTTTACTCCAGGGAATTTTGCTTTTTCTTTGATACTCTTGTGTTGGTCCAACAGCGTCAACTGACAATACTATCTGCAATTTTTTTCCCATACAAAACCTTTTTAAAGTGTTGAACCATGAATCTGATGCATTTGTGGCATTTGTTGTAACCATTACTGCTACGTCTGTATATTTTTCAGCAACGTAATCAATAAACTTTCTTACATTTAAATCAATTGAGGGTTCACCACCAAGAATGGAAATCTCTTTGCAGTCACTTAAGTCTAAGTCATAAACATCTGACGAATCTATATTTTTCACATAATTTAGTGTAGGTATACCATCGATTGTTGAAATCTGACTTGCAGGTCCGTGTTTTAGTGCTTCTTCTTCAAGTAATGATGAAGATTCTGGACTACACATTCTACACATCATATTACATTTATTGCCTGCTCTAAAATCCAATTTTATGATTTTAGTTATTCCATTGGATGAATTACAATTAGTATCAGAACAAACTTCTTCTCCAGCACAATGTGATTCCAAATCGTATTGTTCATAATATTTTCTAGTGGATCCAATTTTTGCATTGTTTTTCTCATTTGTTTCGCACTCAATACAATTGGCATGCATTTTATCAGAATACATTTTCTTTTTAAAGTTCTTTAGATAATCTGATTTTTGATATTCTGTGATTGTACCAGGAAAAACAGAGCCTTTCCATTCACAACACGGAGCACAACCTCTTGTTCCTTCAAAAAACAAACCTAACCAAGGTGCATTACAATAAGGAGTATCTCTCATATCAATTTTATCCAAATAAATCTTTATACTGCGGAACAATATCTAATATATTTTGTCCTCTTACTTCATCTAGTTTGCTAGTCATTTTTACAAATTCACCTAGCCATTCTTTAGAATAGTCCTCACTCAACATAAATCTAACAGTTGAGTCTAATACCGTACAGAAATGCTTCTTGGTTTTATTTGGATGGTCACTTGCCATTACCCATTCTTTATATTCTTCATACAATGCAACTACTTCTTGCTTGTTCTTTTCTGGTAACACTTTAATGTTATAGTATTTTGGAGAGTGACACATATGTTGTGTTATGGTTGGTCGTGGACTATGATGAGGATTAAACTTATCTAATCCAGACTCTTCTAACTTCCATTTCATAAACTCTGGCATATGATATACATTCATTGGAGTAACTGTAAAGGCAAACCATGCTTTTAAGTTTATTTGTTCATTATCATTTAGTGTCTTCATATGTTTGTACACTGCTGGAAACTTTGCTGGTGTTCTTTGATAATCGAACACATCATTACATCCATCAATACTAACACCAATACGTATCTGCTTAAACTGTTCCCAAAGATATACTAATCTATCTGGTACCATTGTTAGGTTAGTGTTATATTCTAATTGTATCTTATGTGCATTACCACTCGCAACGAGTTTCTCTAAACTCTCTTGGTGTTCTGCAATGATTAATGGTTCACCACCAACTATATACAATTTCTTAGCACTAGTACAATACTTGTCAAACTGTTCCCAATAATGGTCAGCATTCTTAAACCAATCATATTGGTCAGTAGCCCACTTGCCTTTGTTATTCTGTACTAACTGAATTTTGTCGTGTGTATCTTTATAGTGTGTTCTTCCGTGTACTTTTACGAAATCATCATACCACATATGCGAATCTGTTGGCCCACACATTCTACATTTTAGATTGCAGAAATTTCCATAACGGATATCAAAGAAATCGATGTTCTGTTCTTCAACATCTAGTGTACCATCTTCCTGTGTAACCTCATGGATTCTCTCTTCAGTAAGTCCCCAATCTTCAGTTTCATATTCTCTTCTCGACCTAATACCGTTGACTTCTTCTTGTCTGCAACGTTCACATTCTGGATGCCATTCGCCTTTCATCATAGTCTTACGAACATCTTTCAATATAATCGCATTTCTGGCTTCATTAAAATCATCACGTCCAGCGTTATAAGGAGTACCATCTTCTTTCTTCATTATGCCACGTTGAGGTGAATACGAATTCGTATTACAGCATATTCTCAAATCTCCATTATTTCTAAGATTGATTGAGTTCCAAGGCATTGGACAAAGTGTATTTCCTTTTGATTTTGGTACGTTCTCAAAGTCTTTACTCATATTATATCCTTTACTTAAATCCCCATTCTCGTTCTTTACACCACCAACACTCTCCACAATGACCCAAGTTAGGGTCTTCTATATCGTCAAAGTAATCACAAGTAGGGTCATATTCACAACTTCTTGTAACAGGGAATAAACTGGTCATCAAATCTTCTTCTTTATACATCTTTGCAATATCTCTTTTATCTATATTTGCCCAAGGATAATATATTGTACCAGAATTAACAAACAAATCGTTATCTCCTGTTGTCTTTCTTCTTGAATCAAAGTCTAGTTCTGGAGTAAAAGAATTTGCCACATCGTCAGGTGGATTCATTGTTACTCCAATTACTAATCTTTTTATCAAATTTTGTTCTAATGCCATAATTGGCGCTTCAGCAATTGAACTCCAAGTTCCCACATCTTTGTAGTCTATATGCTGTACTATATTTATATTGTCAGTTAGTTGTATACATTTCTCTACCACTTGTGGTGCAATTATGGTATTTCTTCTACGCTTGGCATTGAATCCTTGAGAATATATATGAATAGTAGACTTAGTATGTTTCATTAGATAATACAATAGTATTGCACTATCTAATCCACCACTAACACACACTCCTATGTCGTCATCAAAGATATGCAAGTCAGTTCCAGCACAAGATATTGTCTTACTAATTGCCACTTATTTCTCCAATCAACGGAAATATCTCTGCAATAACTTTAGCACAAGCATGTGCTATTTGCATATGTTCTTTTTGTGTACCGTTGGCACCACGTAATTCAATATAGTGTACCCAACTACGAATTGTACCATTCATGTATAATCTTGTTTTGGTCAATCCTTCTGGCAATACTACACGGGCTTGTTCTTTAGCAATACCATTTTCTATAGCCCAGTTATAAACGTCTCTTGCTTGGTTTATTATTCCATGTTGTTTTCTCTGCCAATTAGTAATCAAATCTATATGTGATTGAGACGATTCTGTTGCTGGGTCATTTTCTATTTCAATAGAGTTCTGTCTATTCTTTGTGTCTTGTAAACGACATTCACGTGTGACAAATTGCTCGCCCATTTCTGATGGTTCTGCATATCGCTGACTGAATTCCTGAAATGAGAAACTACGATGTCTAACCATTTGGTGTGCAATGTCTCGGGTTGTTTCAATTTCTAAACAAGCACTAACCATTTCAAGTGGACTCCAATGTTGATGATTAATCAAGTATCTAATTAATTTTGCACTTGTATCTTTATTAATCTGATTAGATGGATTGCTTACTTTGGCACAGTATGCTATTAATTCCTGTACATCGTTTAAATCACCTTCTAGTGTTTCGACTGCTTTGCTGTATGATATTAGTTTTACTTCTGGCATATCTTATTATTCTCCATCTCTATTTAATTCATCTGCGTTAACGTGAAATCCATCGTCTTCTAATTCTCTTAATAGTCTGTCATCAAATTCACCATCCCAGTCATCACCGTCATCTGGTGTCCAATCTAGTAATGGTGCCATCTCTGGAAATACATCTCTGAAGTTCGTATCTCTTATTCCATCCATCTTGTTAATGTATTCTATAAACTCTGGCATACGCTCTCGTGACCAATCTCCACTCTCTGAGAATGATAGCATACCTCGTAATCTTTTCACACCATATGCGGCTTCTCTCCACTCATCATATGTCACGCCTTCGCCTCTTTCTCCTATTGTACATAGTTCCCAGTTTGCCTCTAGCCATTCAATGAACTTATCAAACTTAGCGTGTGTCATCTCTTTAAACCAGTTAGGAAGAACTTTAACATTCAGATGTGGTGGATGATAAACAAAGTGATAGTTAATCATACCTGCACCCAACGGCCATAAGTTAATCTTCTTAAACTTCTGTTCTAATTTCCACTTGACAAAATCTGGTAAGTAGTATATGTTGAGGGCTTGAACAGCACAAGCAACAGTGACTTCTACATTAGGTCCAGTGTTGTCTAGTAGATGAAACATCTTAACTGTGTGGTCCCATTTACTTGGGAAACGAATGTAATCGTTCATCTCACCGATACTATCTACGCTGTAATGAAAACGCACATTCTTAAACTCATCCCACAAATCAAATAATCTCTGTGGCATTTCAACACCATTTGAGTTGTATCTTAATTCAATGTTCTTGGCATATCCTGCTTTGACAACTTCTTCAAGTAAAGTATAATGTTCTTCGATGATTGTTGCTTCACCACCAGCAAAGTATAACTGTTTCATATGTGGAATTTGTTCGTATAACTGTTCCCAGAAAGCAGTATTCTTTTTATGCCAGTTATAACTAGCACCATCAATCTGCCCTTTGTTGCCCCATTGCATAGTTTCTTTAAGGGATTCATTCTCAATAGTTGGATGTAATTTAATCCAATCAGGAACCCACAACGAACTATCATGTGGTGAACACATAATACATTTCAGATTGCACTTACTACCTAGACGTAAATCTAAGTAGCGAATCTTTGGTGGTATCTCACCATCTACTGATGTTTCTTCAAGTATTTCTGTTAAGTCTACACGTCTTGCCCAATATTCTGTTTCCCAGTATCGTTTAGACATATGACCTGCATCTTCTTCTGCATAACATTTCAGACATGACGCTGGTTTTTCACCATTCAGCATTTGCTTTCTGACATTCTTCATATAGTCGTTATTCCAACTACTCATTAGGTCAGTAACATTTAGATTGGCTGGTTTGCCATCTGCTTGTTTAAGAACTCCTACCTCGCC
>Ga0055584_100004874_pt1 | contig 13150 bp, 12 predicted proteins | sample OSDHelmetaG_FD_58716 | JGI IMG/M metagenome (GOLD analysis project Ga0055584, IMG submission 58716) | Pelagic marine sediment microbial communities from the LTER site Helgoland, North Sea, for post-phytoplankton bloom and carbon turnover... | ecosystem: Environmental > Aquatic > Marine >... | reverse complement strand
CTAGACATGGGATAACGTTTTCTTGCAGGGTACAATCCAAATTCATTCGGTCACCGTTGAATGAATTTGTATTGTACCTTTCTAAGTCAACTTTTTTTTTACTAGGTCGACCGTTCATAACTGTTAATTCTGTCTTAACCGACTTCTTTCCATCCTTCAAAGAATAACCATCTGACTTCTTCTTATCATCCTTATATTCAATACCATCTTTGACAATTGGTAGTTTGAATTTGATATTGAAGATATGACCTCTTTGAGTATCCTTACCTTCCCTAGTTTCACCCATGACTGGTGAAATAGTAGGTCAGGGTACTGGAGATTTATATGAACATTTGGAAAGTTTAAAGAATACAAATGCAACCATATTTGTCTCAGGAATGTCCGCTAAGGCACGCGGTTACGATGAGACACTTCTTGATGGATATAAAGCAGAGTTTGCCATGCCTGATAAACTTGTTGAAGAGTCAATTAAATCGGATAGCGTCCTTTGTTATTGAGATTATTAACCAAAGTCTTATTCACCACCTCCAAACTAAAATCAGACCATACCTCTGGATACTCTCTTTCTAACTTCTCATCTTTCAGTCTTTGCTTCTTCACGATTGAGTGAATGTGATTGCCTTTGAACTTCTTCCCACGAACAGATAGATAACCTTTGTTATTTAAACACTCTGCAATTTGGTCAAAGGTCTTTCCTTTCTCTCTATGAGCAGTGATTGTTTCATATAGGAAAAACTGATATTGTGAATATTGTGGAACAGTAAAAGGTGGACGGCGGTAAGTAATGGAGAAGTGGAATATGACATCTGCAGATTCTTCTACCCCCTTACACCACGCATCAGTCACTGTTGAGTAGTCCTAAATTGTATATATTTGATTAATCTTAAATTAGAAAAGAGACAAGACAGTGCAAAAAATTAGTTAAAAGTATTTATTTCCAAGATCTCTGTCTCCGCCAGAATAGTCATTTCCTTGTTCCAATAGCATAGAAAGCTTGTGGAATATAAACCCCAGTTTACTTGTTACTATATTGCTACTTCTAACCTTTTCTTTTTCATATTTTTTTAATAGACTCTTTAACATAACATAAACCCTCTCTTCAAGTTCATTTTTAGAATTATTTAATAAGACTTGAGATAAATCAAGATAACCATAGGATAAATACACATATATAGTTCTAATAATTTTTTCTTGACTTATTTTGGAGCTTGAAAGTATTTGTTCTGGACTTTTAAAATATAAGGCATCTCCAAATATAATTTGCCCTTTTTTATTACCTGTATTTTTATTATTTTTTCTTTTCCAAAAATATCTTTTAAGATCCACAAGAGTAAAACCATTTTCCCTTACATATTGATCAACTTCACTAAATAATGGTTGTCCAATGTATACTGGTTCAAACTCCACCTCTATCTCTAGTCCTACAACATTTTCTAAACAACTTGAGCACCCTTTTAGTATTGAAAGTTCATACCCCTGAGTATCAATTTTTATAAAATCTACTTCATCTATGTCTTCTCTCTTCAACTGGTTATCTAGTGTATCTGCATTCAAATGAATGATCTTTTTTACGTTAAATCTTTCAGAATCTGCAAATTTATTCAAGAAATTAAAGTTAGGAGGATAAACCGAGGATACTTCTTGCTTTTTACATAAATGAAACTCGATTTCTTTATTAGAATCTGATAATGCAGAATTTATGACAATTAAGTTTTTATCACTATTTGTCTTTAATGCATCAAACTCCCTAGGATCAGGCTCAAATAGAATGCCTTTATAAAATTCAGTTGTTTTACTCCATCGAGGGTGTATTCCACCACTTGCACCAACATCTACAATTACGATATGATTATTAATAAGAAGTTTATCCATTTTTAAATACTGAAATAGCTATATTGATTAATTTTTAACATTCTACTTGCTACCTCATGACTTCGCAGTCATTTTTGAACTAAAATTTTATTCTACTATTCAATCAATCAAAAATATAGTAATTGACCTAAAACTTTGAGATTTTGGTGGAGAAATGTTGATTTCTTAAGATGCAGTTTTTTTCTCAACCTTTAAGTCATCATTCTAGAAGGCTTATTAATTTCATAATATTTATTTTTATTACTTCTTTTTTTGCGTAAATCATTTCATAGTTCTTCTAGCTACCCCCTTAACACATTTTATTCTGGTATAAGTAATATCTTATTTATAATTTAAATTTAAATGATTAATAAATGCCTTTTTCCTGCCGCAGGCTATGGGACCAGATTTCTTCCTGCAACCAAAGCAGTTCCTAAAGAAATGCTTCCAATTCTTAATAAGCCTTTACTTCAATATGGAGTAGAAGAGGCGCTTTCTGCTGGAATGAATAATATGGCTATTATAACTGGAAGAGGCAAGAGAGCTATTGAAGATCATTTTGATAATGCTTTCGAACTTGAATCTCAACTTGCTGGCACAGATAGAGAGCATTATTTAAATACTATTAATTATGTAATAAAAAATGCAACTTTTACATATGTTCGCCAAAAAGAAATACTTGGTTTAGGTCATGCTATTCTCTCTGGAAAACCTCTTATAGGAAATGAGCCGTTTGCAGTAATTCTTGCAGACGACCTTTGTACTACTGATAAAGAGTGTGTGATTAAGCAAATGATAGCAATTTATAACAAATACAAATGCTCAATTGTTGCTATTGATGATGTTCCAATGAATCAAACTCATAAATATGGGATAGTCTCTGGAGAACCCATTAAAAATTCTAAAAACTTATTTCATGTGGCTGACATGGTAGAAAAGCCTGTTACTGAAAAAGCTCCAAGCAATAAGGCAATTATAGGTCGATATATACTTACACCTGATATTTTTGAAATACTAAAAAATACAAATCAAGATTCTTCTGGTGAAATTCAGTTGACAGAAGCCTTAAAAATTCAAGCAAAGATGGGTAAGGTAATTGCTTATAAAATTAGAGGGAGTCGTTTTGATTGCGGCAGTATAGAGGGTTATGTAGCTGCAACCAATTATTATGCTAACAATTTGTAATCTAAAAATTAAAATGTTTCAATTAAATTTGCTTTGAAATCATTAAATTGGAAACTTAGGATTAAAGCCATCAACTGTATCAACTAAAATTTTCCTTATTTGTTTTACATCTGAGTTTAATGCTGCATTCTCAAGCTTGGCAATAGTATTCTTTAATTCAGGCCATTCGATCATTTCTTCTTCTGCCCTCATAATTAAATTATTCTCTGTTGGTAAAACATTATTTCCCACTAAAAGCTCTTCAAAAAGTTTTTCACCAGGGCGTAAGCCTGTAAAAATAATTTCTATATCACCATTTGGATTTTCTTCATCTTTTGGCTTTAAACCGCTTAAATGAATCATTTTTTTAGCTAAGTCATAAATTAAAACTGGCTTTCCCATATCAAGAACAAAAACATCACCACCTTTGCCCATTGCTCCAGCTTGAATAACAAGCTCAACTGCTTCAGGTATTGTCATGAAATATCTTACTACATTTTTATCTGTGACAGTAACTGGACCGCCATCTTTAATTTGTTTTTTAAATAGAGGCACCACTGAGCCACTAGAATCCAGAACATTACCAAAACGAACCATGGTGAAACAAGTTTTGTGATTCTTTGAACTGAGCCCCTGCAAAACCAATTCCGCAACTCTTTTTGTTGCACCCATAGTATTTGTTGGCCTAACCGCTTTGTCAGTTGAAATTAACACAAATGTTTCAACTTTAGATTCTATTGCTGCTCTTGCAGCATTAAAAGTGCCAATTACATTATTAAGAACACCCTCAGGTTGATTTAACTCAACCATTGGGACATGTTTATATGCAGCTGCATGATAAATCGTTTGGACATTGTATTTGCCACAAATTTCTTTAAAATTTTTAAAGTTCCTGACCGAACCTAACAGAACAGTCAATTCAGTTTCTTCCCCAATGAATTCTAGTAACTCCTGTTGTATTGAATAAAGTGATGACTCACTAATATCAAGAAGAATCAACCGCTTAGGGAATAATGTAGCTATCTGTCGACAAAGCTCTGAACCAATAGAGCCTCCTGCTCCGGTAACCAAAACCACTTTATTTTTTATTTTTATATTAAGAAGTTTTTCATCAGAAGTTATAAGTTCACGGCCCAATAAATCAATAATATTAATTTCAAATAAATCATCTACTTTAATCTTACCCTCCGTAATACTTGACAAACTTGGCAAGCTTCTTATGCTTAATGGATAGTGACTTAAATTTTCTATAATTGATTTTTTTTCGTTTCTAGAGATTGAAGGCATTGCCAAGAAAATTTCTTTAACATTATTTTTATTTATAGCAATTGAAAGTTCAGAAGGATTAATAACTTTAATTCCGTTAATTAAAGACCCATGAAGAGATTTATTGTCATCAACATAAGCTAACTGTCTAAATTTTTTGGAGGTACTTAGCGCATTCGAAAGCTCGATTCCCGCAAAGCCAGCTCCATATATGATGATATTGGTGATATTTGTTAAGTCTCTAAATGTAAGTAATTTTTGTGCTAAAAATCTGGATGAACCTATTACTATAAGTGAAAACATCCAATTAATAAAAACAATAGATTTTGGAAGGCCATCAACATAAGTTAAACCCTCAATTGTAAATATATAATCAAACAAACCCCAAGCCATCGCATACATTGAAACCGCTTGAGTTATCTTAAAAAAACTATTTAAACCACTAAATCTTGTAACTGAATTATAAAGCCCAAAAAAATAAAAGATAGGAACTGCAATAATTGGAGAAGCAAATATGAGTAGTAAAATATCCTCTTGAGGCCAATAAAAATCACTAAGCCTTAATGAAATTGAACCTAACAAAATTAAAGTTACTGCAATAGAATCAAATAAGACCAGGATAATTTGCTTAGTTTTTCTATTAAAACCTATAAGTTTTTTAACTAATGTTGTATAAATTAAAGTATTCATGTTAATTAATGAGAAATGCCTTTAGATTTAACTACTCTTGATAATGTCATCAATAAAATTTTTATATCAAAAAATATTGACTTATTCTCAGCATACTCAAGTTCAAGTTTCACTTTTTCCTCAATAGTTAATTCATCTCTTCCATTAACTTGAGCCCATCCAGTTAAACCAGGCAAAGAAAGATTAATTCCAAATTGATTTCTCAAATCTATCAAATCATTCTGATTATAAAGTGCTGGCCGAGGGCCAATAAAACTCATATCTCCTTTGATAATTGAATAAATTTGAGGAAGCTCATCTAAACTTAACTTACGAAGAAATTTTCCAATAGGCGTAACAAAATTGTCCGGATCAGTCAATAAATGGGTTGCTAATGAGGGACTATCAGGCTTCATAGTTCTAAATTTTGGCATACTAAAAATAACATTATCTTTTCCATTTCTTCTAGACCAGTAAAAAGCTGGACCCTTGGAAGAACAAATAACCAGCATTGTGATTAAAACCATTGGTATAGAAAAAACACCAAGGAGAATTAATGCAAAAGATAAGTCAAAAAAACGCTTCATTAATAATTTTAGATTTGATAAAAGTTAAATAAGCTTAAGAATTCTTTTAACCTAAACTTTTTCAATAACAATTTCAAGAAGTTTATCAATTGTCTTATTTTTATTAAAAATAGTATCTAAAAGATAATCATTATTGATAGTAAATTCTTTTCTTTTTTCATGACTCATCTGAATAAACATAACAAAAACATTAGTCATATCGACAAGATTTGATGGATTAGCATATTGACCTAAATTGTTAGATTTTACTATATCTGCTGTATCACCATTTATAAATGCCAAAATAGGTTTTTTTGCAGCAATATACGTTTGTGTTTTAGCTGGAACTAAGACCGAAAAAATTGGCTTATCTATTAGCGATATAATCAAAAAATCACTTGCATCGAAGTATGAGTAAATATCTTCTCGTTTCTTCTTCCCGTGAAATACAACCTCAGGATTACCTCTAGCAACAGATTTTAGATTTTCAAGATGAGAGCCATCACCAATTATATTAAGTTGAGCTTTTGCTCTAAATTTAGAAGGAATAAGCAAAAATGCATTAATAACATTTTCTAAGTTTTGTACTTTACCAATATTTCCAGCAAAAGTAAATTGAATCAATTCTTTCGAACTTAGTTTTATTTTTTTTGAGTTTTTGCTTAAATCATCTGCCCAATTGGGCAGATAATTGAATTTGATACTATAATCAAAATATTGTTTTAACTTCTGCTCAAAACCTTTGCCAGAAATAGCAACTGAAGAAACATTTGAATAAATAAATCTAACAAAAGTATCAAGAATTATTGATAGGAACTTTGTTTTTTTGAATCCATACGCATAAACACTATCAGGCCATAAGTCCTGAACCCATAGTGTCAAAGGCTTGCTATAAAGCTTACGAATAAGCACTGCGGGGAACATATTTGTCAATGAGCTCATATTAAAGCCAAAAACATAGTCATACTTTCTTCCATAGAAAATGGCAAATAAAGAAGCTAGAAACATAAAGTTTATATATTTAATTATTTTTTTGAAAATACTATTTTTATATCCAGTTACAGCTCTGAATCTATAAATTTTAAGACCCTCATAGTAATCAATTGCGAGAAATTTATTTTTATAGCCATCAAACACCTTGCCAAATGGATAGGTTGGGACTAAAGTTAATATATCTACCTCATATCCTTTTTTCTTCCATCTTATAGCAATGTCATTTATTTTAAATTCTTCAGGATAAAAACACTCGGTAACAATTAAAATTCTATTTTTTAACATCTAAACTATTAATTCTATAATGTGGATATATTGAACTTTCGTTAAAAGTTTGTCTTACCATTTCAAAAATCATTTGATCATAGCTTGGTATTAAATAATCAATAAGACCTCGTGTATCTAAAAAACTTTTATTCAAATTGTTACCATCAATTGGATTGATTCTAATTTCTTTTTTTGTATATTTATTTAATAACTCAAGAATATCAAATTTACTTATTGAGCTATTATTTGTTAAATGGTATAGGCCAGTAATATCTTTATCAAGAAACCAGCAAGTAGCTTTCGCAAGTTCAAATGAGGAAACTCCTGACCAAATATCTTTTGTATATCCAAAAATTTCATCATTTTCAGACATAAACCAATTAAAAAGTTCTTCTCCATTTTTTTTTAGTTCGGGGCCTAATACAGAGGTCCTTATAGTTAGATGATTGTTATCAATAATTTCACCTAAAGATTTGGTCTTAGCATAATTAGATTCGCCATCCTTATAATCAGTCTCGATATAAGAAGTGCCTTTTTTCCCAGAAAACACACAGTCTGTCGATATGTGTACTAACTTTGCATTCATAACATCAGCTAATCTTGCTAGCCTATGAGGCAAATATGAATTTAAGTAAATTGCATTTTCAATGTTATCAATTGATTGCTGGATTAATACACCAATACAATTAATGATATATTTTGGTTTAATTTTATAAATCCTATTAATAAAATCCTCCTCGAATCTTGCATCTTGAATATATGAATCTGGTGTAAATTTTTTCCTATAGGATATATCGATTACAGTATATTTACTATTTTCGATTAGGTATTTATATATTTGATGGCCAATTAGACCAGTCGAACCTAGAACTAGAACTTTTTCATTCAAAGTCAGACCTCTTTATGCCAAACTGTTCTGTTCACATAATCAGTGTACGAAAGAATTATTCGTAATATCTTTTTTGAGACATTATCAACATCATAGTCCATAACAGGTTTAATCAATCTATCACCCCTCAAATTATGTTTGGAAGCTATTTCAACAGCTTCAATAACCCTTATTTTGTTTAAACCAGACATAATTACTGTGGTTTCATCCATTCCTTCTGGCCTTTCATGAGCTTGACGAATAGTTACTGCTGGAAGATTCAATATAGATCCCTCTTCAGCAATTGTTCCACTATCAGAAATAACGCAAAACGAATTCATTTGAAGATTTACATACTCCATAAATCCATACGGCTTAGAAAACCTAATAAGCTTATTAGAAGTCACATGATTAATTTCTTCAAGTTTTTTCCTAGTTCTAGGATGGGTTGAAATAATAATTGGTATTGAGTATTTTTTCGCTAATTCATCTATAGATTCTAAAAGGTCATTAAAATTTTTTGGTGAATCAACATTTTCTTCTCTATGAATGCTCATTAAAATGTATTTTTTTTCTTTAAGATTTTCTTTTTGTAATATATTTGAAGATAATATTTTCTTCATATTGGCATTTAAAACCTCTTTCATTGGTGATCCAGTTTTAATAACAGTTTCAGACCTAATTCCTTCTGCAATAAGATAATCTCTGGCTTGTTCGGATAATGGTAAATTTATATCACTCAAATGATCAACAATTTTTCTATTAATTTCCTCTGGAACTCTTTCATCAAAACACCTATTACCAGCCTCCATATGAAAAATTGGTATTTTTCTTCTTTTAGCTGAAATTACACTTAGACAACTATTTGTATCTCCATAAATTAAAAGAGCATCAGGCTCTACTTCTGCAAAACATTTATCTGCTTTTGAAATAATATCTCCAATAACTTCAGAAGGAGATCCTTTAACTGCATCTAGAAAAAAATCGGGTTTTCTAATACCTAGTTGCTCAAAAAATAACTCATTTAGTTCATAATCATAGTTTTGACCAGTATGAACCAGAATATGATCGATATATTTATCAAGTTCCTTGATAACTTGACTTAATTTAATAATTTCTGGACGAGTTCCGACAATGGTCATTACTTTTAATTTAGCCATTAATACCTAGCTCCCTTTTTATGAAATCTAATTTTAAAAGGACTTCTTCAACCTCGTTTATATTTAACAGTTTAGCATTATGTGAATGATAGTCATTTTGTTCTGAAAAGCTCAAATCACCTTTAGTAAAATATTGGTTATAATTCAAATCTCGATTATCTGCTGGGATTCGATAATAATCACCCATGTCAATTGCAGCTATCATTTCTTCTCTAGTTAGCAATGTTTCATATAGTTTTTCACCGTGTCTAGTTCCAATAATTTCAATTTCATTTTTTGCATTAAATATTTTCAATAGAGCTTTTGCTAAATTTAATATGGTTGAAGCAGGAGCTTTCTTAACAAAAATATCACCTGAATTTGCAAAATCAAAGGCATACTCAACCAAGCCAACTGACTCTTCAAGACTCATAATAAATCTGGTCATTTTTGGATCAGTTATCGTTAATTTTTTTCCCGACTTGATTTGAGAAACAAATAATGGTATCACTGACCCTCGACTGGCCATTACGTTTCCATATCTTGTAGCAGCAAAAATATTATTATTTGAGTTTAATCTTGATTTCGCGACCATTAATTTTTCCATCATCGCTTTTGACATTCCCATTGCATTAATAGGATAGACAGCTTTATCAGTACTTAGGATAACTGCCTTCTCTATGCCAAAATTTGATGATGCATCTAATAAATTTTGAGCTCCTAGAATATTGGTTTTAACTGCCTCCATTGGATAAAATTCACATGACGGCACTTGCTTAAGTGCTGCAGCGTGAAAAACATAATTAACCCCAACCATCGACGTAGCAAGACTATCATAGTCCCTAATGTCGCCAATAAAGAATTTAAGTTTTTTATTATTAAACTTAATTCTCATATCTTCTTGCTTCTTTTCATCGCGACTAAAAATACGAATTTCAGATAAATCAGTCTTGATATATTTTTTTAAAACAGCATTTCCAAATGAGCCAGTCCCACCAGTAATTAGTAAGGTTTTATTTTTCATAATTTAAATTTCAATGATATTAACACTCAATATACCAAATATTATAGTAATCAAAAAGTTATTCAATTTATTCAAATCTAAGTTGATTAAATAAATAATAAATAAATAAATAATTCTATTTAAATATCTATTTTCTTGATGAGACATTTATTTCATCATAAAGTTTGACATATTTTCTTATTATTAGACTCCAAGAAAAAAAACTTTCTACATAAGATTTCATTTGTTCTCCTCTTTCAAACAGATTACCCCTATTTGACAAAAGAACTCTTAAGCCCCTTTCTATTGAAAAAATCTCTGGCCTTACTAAATAACCACCGTTGATTCCAGCAAATTCTTCAAGTCCACAAGTATCCGTCATCATAACTGGAGTTCCAGAAATTGCAGACTCTAGAACAACTATTGACATAGCTTCAAATCTTGAAGGAATAACTAATAAATCAGCAGCATGATAGAGCTCTGATTTTAATTGGTTTTCGACAAAACCAATAAACCTGACTTTTTTTTCCAACTCATATTTTTTGACTATTGCTTGGAGATTTTCTTGTAAGCCATCATCTTTACCAGCAAAAATTAAAGAATAATTCTCAAAATCTCCCTCAACTCTAGAAAAAGCCTCTAATAAGAGATCAGGCCCTTTTATTAAATTTAAACGTCCAACAAATAAAATAAATGGATTTTCTCCAATCATTAATTTTTGTCTAATATTATTATTTGTATATTTAAAAAGTGTTGGATCAACTCCATTAGGTAATAATGTAATTTTTTTTTCATCTACACCATAAGATTTAAAATGATTAATTTCATCCTTAGTAATTGCAATATTAGCATTAGCAACTTTAATGTAATACCTTCCACCAAAAAAATTAAAGATTCTCTTAAATAGTTTTGATCTTCCAAAAATAGGTAAGGCGCCTGCTGGACAGACTGCATATGGTTTTTTATATTTTTTAATCCAGAAAAAAGATAATAGATTGATTAAATTCCAATGCCCCATAAGATGAATAATATCTGCATCTTTAATGCTTTTAGCAATATCATTATTAAAAATGGACGGTACTAAAAAACGTCTATTTAGGCATGGAATCGTAATTATTTTGACACCCTCCAAACTATTACAAACTTTTGAGGTAATGTCAAGATCTAAAGTGAGAATTGAAACATCAATTTCATTTTCAAAACATAAAAATCTACTCATTTGAATTGTACGTTCGGCAGTTCCTCCACCACTTGCTGGATTTAATAGAGAGTTAATATTTAATATTTTCATTCTTATCAAGCAGTATTAATAATTCACCAATTTCCTTTGAAAAGTCTACATTACTTGAAAAGCCAAAGTTATATAATTTTTGGCTATCAAAAATTTGAATAGTATTGACCTGACTTCTCCCTTTCAAGAAGAGTATCAACTTTAATAATTTAGGTGCAAGGGGTATATTTAATGAAAAATAAGGCTTGTGTCCTAACTTTTTTGCCAAATATTGAACTAGCTCAAAGTAGGTATTTAGTTTATTTTGATCCTGACTAATTATAAATTTTTCACCTGATAAATTTTTTTTTGATTGCAACAGAAAATCAATACACTTAACCACTTCTTTGACTGGCAAAAGATGCATATTTCTTTTTCCATAAATCATAATCAAAAAAGTATTGAAAAATCTAGATTTGTATTTAAGACAATCAATTATCTTTAATAAATTTAATCCTCCTTCTCCAAATACTGCTGTAGGTCTGATTATTATTAGTTCAATTTTATTCTTAAAAAATAATTCTAAATGCTGTTCAATAGCATATTTTGTCTGTTCGTATTCTGTTAGGGGATTACATTGAGTTTCCTCATTTATTGAGGAAGTTTTCACTCTTCCAAAAACAACTGCAGTACTCAAATGAACAAATTTGGAAACCTTAGCTTTAATACAAGCATTTGCGAGCTTTTCAATAGCTTTGATATTTTTATGATAATCATTTGGAATATAAGCTAGATTAACAACAATTTTTTGACCTGAGACGAGTTTATGTAATGCATCTTCATTTAAAAGATCGCCTTGAATAATTGAGATACCTTTAATAGGGTTATTATTTCTTGATAAAACATTGATTCCGTCTACATTTTTTGACACTAGAAACTCTATTAAGTTTTTACCAATAAATCCAGTTCCACCAAGGATTGATATTCCTGAGAGATTCTTATTCATACTTAGAAATATTAGAGTTAACTTCTAATGTTTTATAACGTATTACAGACAAAGTTAATCCAAGATAAATATAGGGAGCTACTGATCTATGAGATAAATAGGTTCCTAACAATATGAGCATTAGAACTAATAATTTATTTTTTAAAATTCTATTAATATTTAAACTTCTTATAGGAGCCACAAATGCAAGAATAAATAATAAGATACCAATAATTCCACTTTCATACAACATTCTTACAAGACTAGCATTTGGATTTAATAATTCAGACTCACCATAATAATAGTTATTTATTAAAGAAGCACTGCCTAAGCCATTCCCAAAAAATAAATGAAAGAAATTAAAGTCTTTTACCTCCTGCCATAAATGCCATATAGGATAAATATTATTTAAGGTAACCTTCAAAACATTATCAATTTTATTTCCACTTTTTAAATCTTGATAAAGCCCTATGAAGCTTTCAAAATATAATGTCATTCTAATTGAAAAATTGATATTTAGATAAACAACAAAAATAGCTATTAAAAATAAAAAAATCCCAAATAATTTTTGTTTGATGCTTAAGTTATTAAAACCAAAAACCAACAATAGAGGAATTGAAATGATTATTCCAATTATTCCTGAAAAGGACTGTGTAAGAAAAATAGCAATTAATATTATTATGACCCAAAGAAAAGTCAGCTTATTTTTATTTCCCCATATATCTCTTAAGGATAATATTCCAAAGCATAAAATTAAATAAACAAATGCATCTCTTGGCTCTCCAGCTATTCCGTGAAATCTATTACCTGGATATTGTTTATCTGCAATATGTCGACCTATTCCATTATATTCTTCAGATAAAATATTGATTAATAATAAGTCGGTAAAACCTATCAAAATGCATGCAACAAAAAACACATTAAACCATTTAAAAAAATAATTAATACTTTGTTTTGATATGAATATAAATTGCGACAATACAACAAAATAAACAAAGTAATACAAAGCTATAAAATATTCAAAAGCTGGACGAAAAATTGGACTTTGAACTAAAACAGCAAAACTATTAGTATCAATTAAGTTTTCTTTTATTGGATTATCAATTGCTTGATTGTAACTATAAGATCCAGTTAATAATCCAATCAATCCGACCAATACTAAATAAAAA
>Ga0055584_100004873_pt1 | contig 13152 bp, 6 predicted proteins | sample OSDHelmetaG_FD_58716 | JGI IMG/M metagenome (GOLD analysis project Ga0055584, IMG submission 58716) | Pelagic marine sediment microbial communities from the LTER site Helgoland, North Sea, for post-phytoplankton bloom and carbon turnover... | ecosystem: Environmental > Aquatic > Marine >... | reverse complement strand
CGTAACTTTATTGAGTCTAACGCTTTGAATGTGGCAAACCTGGATATCTGATTCTCGTATTGTCGGATCTCATTCAAAATGAAATGGCGTCTCATATGCTTGCAATGACGTCTCATTGAGAATGAAATGAAAAAAGCAGCCCTCCGTGGCTGCTTTTTCATTTCCTTACTAACTTATCGCGAAAAGCTTTATTGTTGTCCGTTTCAGCTAACGACAGGAAGGGATGTTAACCACCGCCTTGTTAGGAGGATGAAATGTTCAGAAATAAGGGCAGATTCAGATTTCGGAGAGCGGCTGACGCTACTTCCAATGACTTAGCGGTAGCAAAGGTTGTCGAAAGAGAGTGCCCGATTTTCAACGGACAAATGAAATCATCACGAACAACAACTAAAGAGGGTGAACTAAACGAACACGGTTCCTGTGGCTAAAGTCTCCCTGAATTCTTCAAATGTACCGCTTCGGTGTAGCGTACGTATCTGCCAAAGGTAGAACGCACGTAGCGACCTGACTTGAAATCCAAGCTCCTTACGGTAAGTTTTGCCACGGGATATAAGAGCCGTCCCACAGTTTCCACCAAACGGCTTTGGTCTCACTGATCCCCACCCAGCGTTCCAGTAGAAAAGGTTCGCAACTACCTGATCTTTTGCCTTGATCTCTAGGTGTTCGTTATGAGGTGTAATCTTCTGTGATCCCAGCATCGCCGGTATGAAAAGCCGCGACGGATAGAGATCATGTTGGAGATAGCCGATTCGGTCAAAGTCAATCGTGCCAGCTAACGGCCAAGCCTGAGAGTCCTTGTCCAACAGCTCTTCGTGCTTCGAAGGAGCCACGATGGTCGTTGTGCTGAGAGGATGTGGAGCAGAGCTGGTTAGCACACCACGCTGCGCCCAAAACGAAGAAAGGTGAGCTCCGAGGTGCCGATCGACTACCTTACTCCCTGGGTCCTGTGACCATCTCACCAGAGAAACTTCAACACATCGCTCCGCCGATATCGTAATAGGAGAACTAAAAGAGATCAGTTCATCGCCAGGATGCGCAGCCTCTACTCTAGCGATCAGGGCCCGAAATGCTGCTTCTACCGACTTGCTATCGCCGTCGAAGTCAGCCGATGTTGGAAACCAGAGCGGACGTTTGGGTCTAAGGAAGGCCAACGTTGGATGGACAGGCAGCGCCAAAAGTGACTTTTTGCCCGCTAAGCATGACGGCATGTCCCAACGCTTCTCTGCTATAGCCAATGTGCGAAGGTAGGCGGAGATGACGCGCAGAGAAGTGCGTGAGGAAAGAGAGCCAATGAAGCCGTCTCCCAGAGACTGCGAAAAATGCCACAAACCACCTTGATATGGAGCTTCCGGGTAAGCTGTTCGATTTTCAGCCCATTCAAAGGCCATCCGACGAACGAACGGAAGCCCAGAATAGATCTCGAGCTTGTGCAACGTTGTTATAAAGATCTTGGGTAAGTCCACCCCTTGTACGCTGTCAAAGTCATCAGGTATTTTGAAGTCCTCGGATACCTCCTTCAAATACATGTCGCCAGAACGAGCCGATAGTCCCAAACTCTCCATCAACAAGTTCGAGAGTAGCGAAGGCTTCGGGATATTCTTAGTCAGTTCAACAGCAGGCGAGTACCCGTAACCTTTTGAGGCCATCCAGAAAATACACAGAACCTCTACTACTTCTGCTTCAAGTTTACGCGAATGGAGTAATTGGAGTAGAGCAGACTCTGTGGCCCTCCTTGCCGTCTCTTCTCCGAGCCTGGCTGCTAGCTCCTGCATGGTCCACCAGCGTGCGGATGTGGAAGGCCATCCGAGGCGCGAAATAAGAATTCGCAGGTCGTTCATGAAGCCTCAGAGACACTAGGCAAAGCCAGCTCAGTCGCCCAGCGAGGTGGCGCTAGCGGGAGGGTACGGGTGTCCTCCACGACACAATTAACCATGGATTCTACGAAACTCACGGCCTCCTCAATACGCCCTTGCTGAACGTAGAAGTAAACTAACAACTCATTAGGAGCAAGACGCTGAGGTACGGGGTCACTGAACATACTGTATGTCGTTTCGGTCACAAATTTATCGCAGTCCTTAGGATAAAATTTGGCTACCAAATCAAGCCTATTACGGGTTTCTGAGTTTCTTTCGATGTAACCCAGCCACCCACCTTTGAGAATATGTGCTCTGGTAAGGTATCTCCATGCTGCTTTCTTGCCGCTCAACTTACGCTTTGTTTGAAAAGCAAGATCGAACATTTCCAGTACGTCGCTTAGCGGTCGATCTCCTGAAAACAGCCGGCAATCGAGTACTTTGAGTAAGTTCTTTCCCATCCCCTGTGCTTCCCAATGCCGGTACCAATCTCGAAGATGCATCTTTTTATCTTCGTAACCTACGCCCGAAAGGCTTTTGAGCAGATCATCCAGCTGTTCCGGTGCGAAGGCCGTGAGGTCTCCCTTGTATGGCTTGCTCTCAATACCATTCCCAGACGGCTCTTCACTCTGCAGCAAACCCAGGTCCCAACCGGTGTGCTCGTAAATAACACGAAGTCGCTCTGCAGCGCTCGCATTGCCTTCCCGAGCGAGTTGCTGAAGGGTGTCATGTATTTCTGGATGAAGCCCTGTCCGCAACAGGGCATCTAGGGACCACCCATCTTCCACCCCTTGCTTCACGTATGCTCGTAGGCTGTTCTCCGCAGCCCACCAGTCGCCCACGAAAGTATGTTCCTCATATTTGACTACCAATGCCGCAGGCTTCAACTTCGCTAAAAGCTCGTCGGTTTCTGCCAGTACATGTCTGGTGCCTTTTCCGTCGGTATATTTAAGCACATGGTGAATTTGTGGCGCGATTCGACTAAGCAGCCGACATGCATCCTCCGCTGCAACATCTACCAGGTAACCAATGGCATCGAGTGTGTTACTCAATGTCGGATCTTTTCGGTGCGCATATCCGGTTGTCAGCTCCCATGTTTGCTTGCAGAGTTCGCGAGCTTCGGAAATCAAATTGTGGTTTATCGCTATCTCGCAAAGCTGGAGAGGGGTCTGTAGGCGTACGCTGGTTTCTTCCCAAACCTCAGCATCGAGTAATTTACGTTGAGACTGAACAAAAGCTGCAGCGGCTTCATCGGACATTCTTGTCAATGAACCAGCTGCGTATTGGTCTCTGAAAGACTGGCCATCAAACCAAGCGCACTGCATGGCAGTCCCCAGAACTCCTTCTGTCAGCGTTACATCGTCTCGGCCGTCTAACAGTGCGCTGCCAAGGTGAATGTCACAAGCAATGCGATGCAGAGCGCTTCTGAAATCTTCAGCTGCCGAGTTCCGGTCATAACTCTGCCTAAACCGTCGGAACTCAACTGGGTCAAGCAGTGCGAAAAGTTCGTAGAAGTCCACGGACTCCCCTCTCCACCAGCGATAAGCGACTTGGGCCCCGATTTCAGAGAGTGCATTGAGGAAATCGGTTATGTTCTCTCTGCCTTCATAGACAGGTGCTCGCGTGTATCCAAAATTACTATGCCCTTCTGCGGCCATACAAAGGCCTAAATGCACAGCGCTGAAAAACCAATGATGCGCCAGTGTCGCCAGGTCTTTCTTACGCTCATAGTATTCGCCTTTCAGCCAATCCACAGGAAGTGGTTCATGCAGTGGTTTGAAGCTTTTCTTATGTGCCGCCTCAACTGAGGCTACGAAAGGTGTTCGTGCTAGCAGATTGAAGTCATCACGCTCAGTAACACTGACCCCGGCAACGACGGCTGCTCGGATGCACGCATCACTGATAATGTCCTTGCTTTCACCGTTAGCTAGCGACGCAGCAACCTCCATCAATTCGTCTAGGTTTCCCTCCTTAACCAACAAATGGACTTTAGGCAGCCAAACGTATATGCCGTTGTCAGAGACAAGCTTCGTGAATTTTTCGAGGGTATTGCCAATGGCTCCGAGTCGTGTAAGTACGCTGACCAAAAATTTGAATTCGTCAGTTCCATTGGCTGACGTGTACCTACTTGAGAACTTGCTCAAGCCTAGGAAACGACGACATACTTCTTCACCGCAGGCTTCTGCCGTAAACCTGTCGCCTCTAGAATTTAAGGCAAGCCCAAGCGCAGCAACTTGCAAGATATTCGTTTCATGCCTAGAAGCGACGGCTTCAAGAACGACGCTCTCTTCTTCGGTCAGTGCCAATGTGAATGATATAAGTCTTGCGAAGTCGTCGTTCTGCATTTGGAATTCGCTTCCACCAACCATTCGAGCCGTTAGGTGTCCCAAACGATAGGCATCTGCGAACGCGGTGTTCTCAAGCGCTGAAATCAGAGCTTCTGGCAGCAGCGTATCAAGCAGGGACTCTGGATACCCCTCTTCTAGTCGACGCATGACCCAATCCCGGGTAAGCCCCGTGATGAGATTTTTGGGGGATCCCAGCTTCGCTTGAATTGTCCATAACCAGTTCACGCGTAAAGCAGCGGGAGCAGAGTGCTCAAGCCAGCTTGCAACTGCGGGCATCAGTTTCTCGATGAAGTCTTCATAGTGAGCAGTCCCTCGTACAAAGACAGCCAAACTCTCGTGGAAGACTTTCAGGCCAGCAGCTGAAGAGTGCAGCAAATGCTCTATGCTCGTTACGTCGGGCTCTGCTGCCTTAATGTCGGTGGCTATCTCGGCGAACGCAGTTTTTGGCCAGAAGAATGAGAAAGCGCAAACAAGCCGTAGCGTATCTTTGAGGCTTGGAAGAAGACCTTCCCATAAGGATGCGTAGTAGAACTGTGCATCCTTGCTCAGGTCTCCCTTCAACCGATCAACGTCCCAGCTTGATAGATTATGGCCAGCATTCTCAAGCTCAGCAGTGGCGTAGATGACATGAAGCGGGTGACCATTGGTTCTTGAATGGAGCGCGGAAGCTGCACCTTGAAGTTGCTCTTCGGCCTGCCTCACATCCTCGAAGCCAGTTGTGAGCCTTCCCTCTCGAACCGCTTTACGAAGATAAGAAAGGACTGCGTTTTCGGACATTGCCGGCAAGGTGCGCCATTCGGCCTTTGGAGCAGAGGCAAGCAGATCAATCGGCAGTTGGGCGTTATCCACAGGTTGAGTACCGACGAGCAACACCATGTTGTTCGGGCAAGGTATCACCTGGGAGAAAAGGTCGTCTAATGGCCGTTTGTCTTCTGCGTTGATACGCCAGACGTGATCCAGACCATCGAGGACGAGTACAAAAGGTTTACCCAACTTTTTGTAATGGGATGCGCAGGCTTCCAAGAGAGCTCGTAGGTCTCCGGTTGCACTTGGGACGTCCTTGTGAAACCGCTCAACCTGTGACTTGATAGACTGTTCGACCACGTAGCTGTTCACCCGGTCACGGCTACGCTCAGTCGTTGAGAGGAAGTAGTGATGACGAACCGTTGGAACGTCTTGTTCCGCAAGTGTGTCGCACAAGGCGCTCAGGTAAGTGCTCTTTCCACGGCCTGGTGGCCCGGTCAGAACAAGCGCCTTGCCAACTGAGTTGATTACATCACAAACAAATTCCTTGTGGAACGTCTCATCGGGTACTTCATACCCCATGGGAACCATGAAGTCCTCGGGCAGCGGCGTTGGCGGCGACGACTGCAGGATTGGTAGGACATCTGCTAGAGTGATCCATCCGTCTGGGGGCGGGAGGCACTTCTGCGTCGCCCAGTTCAGTGCAGCGTTCTTGAGGGTTGCGATACCTTCGGTGGTGCCATGCTTTCGAAGTCTCGCATCGACCTCGTGCTCCAGCGTGGTGTACCCCTTGTCGCTGTGTTGAATGCGCAACTGGCCGAAGAATGCTTCGCAGTCCTCAGAGCTGCCAAGCTCGGCGATAACCTCTGAGCGTTTTGGCTCTGGAATCGTGGAGAACGAAATTTTACCGGAGGCTAGGCAGGTCTCGATGGCGGTGTCTGGCCGGCGGTTCGTTATAAGTGATATTCCCCCGATGCGAGAGGGCTCGAGCTTTTTGAATGCATCGAACCATTTGCGAAGCATTGATCGTGATCGCGCTGTTTTGCCGGATTTTTCGAGCATCCAATCCCAAGAAAGCAGGTGCACATTAGGATCTGGGGTGAACTTGACCTGTTGAAGGTCAACTAGACCATCTCTTCGCTCAATAACGATATCATCTAGCCCTTGCGGCCCTTCGTTTTCGTTGTCGCATTCGAATTTCACCCTCTTGTAGCGTGCAGGTGCATCGAGCCAATCACACAGGACCTTGAGGCCTTGCCTGTTTTGATAAATGTAGCCAGCTGAAGTGATTGCTGCGCTCTTGATGTTCTCAGACATAGATCCGTTACGTAATGAGTTCAGTTCTAATCCATGTGTCCAGCGCATCTACTCGGACGAACTGAGTTGGCACAGGATAAGGTGGATGAATCATCCAATAGTACACGTCACGGCTCACGTAGAGCTCTACATTCCTTGGAGGTTTGGTCTCCGGCTGTGACCAGTTCAGCAGCTCTAGAAGTCTTGAGCGGTTCTTATCGAGAAATTGCCTGCGGCGCAGAATTCGACTGAGCTGCCCGGCTCTATCGTCCTCAGCTTTTCCGAATATTTTGTCACGGAGTCGGCGACCGTCTTTCATTGTGTAGAAAGGCTGGTTGTACTTACACTCAACAGTTACGAGCAAGTTAGCTTCAGGCCAGTAAGCAAACACATCAAAGTCGCCAACATCCTCGAATCCCTCTTTGCGAAATTTTCTGAAAAAATCGATACCACCCTCAACGAATGGAGTATGTCGGCGGAATATCTGCTCTGTTTGCAGTTCCAGTCTTTTCTCAATGCTCGCTTTTACCTTTCGAATAACTGGTTGAACAGTTGGCCAATCGAAGTCTGCAGGTAAATACCCATCTCGTACTGCCGACATCCAGTTGTACATCGAACGACTTGCGGCCTCGGCACCCCAGCGCAGGGTTCCTCCATCGACGACTAAAGGTCTTATTGCATAACGATGAATTCGCTTACTATGCTCCCAGAATGGGACGTCGATTTCGTCGATATTTCTTTTTGCCAGCCTGCGAATGCCTGTCTCTGATAGGGTGAGGAATGCTACGATTCTTTCAGCTTCTTCGAGGTCGAGCTCTTCAAAGCAATTAACGAGAGTCTGGCTGATCTTGTCAGGTGTAGCGGCATATGAAAGAGCTAGGTCGTTCCCTAGGCCATATCTCTGAGCCTGTGATAACAGCGCAAGAGCGCTAACCATGTTCTGGAGCTCGAATCCCAAATCGGCTATGAATGCATTCTTGAGCTCGTTAGAGGACATTAAGTCCTGCGCTGCACCCTCTACCGTATCTTCGTCGTTTACATCAACCCCTAGCCGCGATTTTGCATACTCGATAGCGAATTCAGTCCCTTTTTCGCTCGAGTCAGTCGAGTAGAAAATTTCAGGGACGTACCATTCGTCAATTACGACGCCGCCAACGTCTATGCCATAGTGAAGAACATCGCTAGCTTCGGTCAGCACTTTGTACCAATCAACCAGCCCAACTAACTCACGAAGCACCTCTTCAGTGACTTTACCGATGCCTGTAGTCGATGAACTGACGGTTTTTTCCAAGAGGTATCGATAATGACGCGCAGCAGTGCCGAATTCTTTGCGAGCATCTTCGACAGCTTCTAACCTATCAAAATCCACATCATGATTTAGGCTTTGCCGTACATACTGGATCCGTGTTCTTTCGGTAATTAGACACGCATCGTGCTGCTCGACGAATGCTCGGATAAGTGCATTCCGATCTAGTGAACTAAGTCGATTCTCAATGTGCTGGCGCAGCTGGGTACTGGCTGGGTCTATCTTTTCTTTTGCTTCTGATAGTTCATAACGCCCAGGTTCTAAACCTAGACCCATTATTTTAGAGGCCAGTTGCTTGCGCGCAGTTTTATAATCAAAGGGTGAAGGACGTATGGGATTCACAAAGTCAGGTACGTCAACAACTCTGTCTACGACTTGTAGATAGTAGCGTGCGGGTTCTGTCGCGATGTCACGAAGACGGTCGTTAATGCTGCTGGGTAACTCCGAGCCGGATGCCTCGTAACAGGTTACTAGGGTCTCCAACAAGCAACGCACATCAAATGACCGATCTTTGGCTGTATTTAACCCTGAAAGAACCGCTCGAGTGTCGATTTGAAGAATAAATTGCCCCTTGTCCTCGGTCTCGGTCTTCTTAGCTGCAGTTATCACGTGCTTAATTGCTTCTAATGGCTGAGGTGTTTCATCAGCTCTTACCGAACCAGATGGGTCGCGCGTGCAGATAAACAAGACGTGCGGCTGCTGAAACAGAGGGATGTCAGCCATATGTTCTCGACATCGGTAGATACAGTCCGCTAATAGCTGGGCGAAGAGGTCTAGCATACGTGCATCGTCAACCTCTAAATCTGGTGGCATGTCTAACAAGGTTTGAACAGTGCAGCACCCTAAAGATGTTGAGTAAGCGAGGGTCTTACCATGCCGTGACTTGAGATCGACGACCCCTTCTGATCCTCGGTCCATTCGCCAGCCAGGGGAGCCGTCCGGAAACACTTTCGGGGCAAGTGACCAGAACGCAGCAAGTGTTTTGAAGCGCCATGATGTGCCCCAGTGAGGGTCGAGTCCGATAAAGGTTGGTGAGATTGCCCCATCGACAAGCACCCCATCAGTGTCTTTGAACGATGCATATAGATCAGCATGCCCTGTAGAGAACGGGCTGAGAGAGCCCCATTGAGAGTCGGAGAATTTCCAATAGCTTTCTAATTCATTTAGGTCGTCTAAGCTGTCGAAAATGGTGATGAAATCAGCGAGCGGTAATAAGCGCACGGGCTTTTTTGGAGCGCTTATGGTGCCAAACGCCGTGCCTCCTTGAGTGACCACAATTAAAATCTTCAGCTCCTCAGCAGTTGGACCTGTAGATCCATCTTTAGATAATATGAGGCCACGTCCATCTGGTAGCTTGAACCTGATGGGTACTCCGAGCTTTACCTTGGAATATACTTTTTTAGCTGCGTTTGATATCTGATCATTGGATTTATGGTCGCATGTGCAAACCAGATATACGCCGGAGTCGTTAGAAATGATGCAGCTGACTGGAAGGTCTTCACATGCCTCATTTCCGACGAAGAGTGTCAAGGGACCTATAACTGTTCGACGGAATCGTTCTGCAACAAATCGAGCAAGTTTCTGATGTGTATTAGAGCTGACCTCAATGGCTTCTTTGTTAGCCCAATGGTCAATAATGAGTCCAGGGGCACTGCGTACTGACATTGGTGTCCAATAGTCATCGTTTCTGACCGCTAAGAATGGGAGAGCTCTCCCCTGCATTACATCATCACCGAATGCTCTCCATGTTAGGGGGGCATCGAAAGTACCAAAGTGAACATCGAGCGATTCGTCAGCCTTCTCTCGCCAAGCAGAGATATTGCTACCAAGCTTCTTAATATTTGATCTACAAGCCTGCCAGAAGTTTTCAGGCGGCACTTCAACATACCCTTGTTGTGCTTCGCATGCGGTATTGGCACTTAGGTCTGGTATCGATTCAATGATATGTGCTTGCATAGCAACGGCGAGGTCCATCTGCGCTAGAGCCTCTGGAACATGGGCATAAGTTATGCGAAATGCTTCTACGAAATCTGGCGTGCGCTCAATGCAACTACCATAGAACATTGGAACGAAGGCTTTGCCTAGTCGGGTTTTTGTTTGGCCCCAGTCTGCTTCGGGAGAGAAGTCCTCGAGCATCGGGAACTCAGGCCATACTTTGTAAAGTGACGCTGCAAACTGTTTGAATTCATCGTAGCTAGAAATTGGAGTCCGACCGTGCTCATCGTCCTTGAGGCCTAACAAAATGCGCCATGCAAAGATGTGTTTGATCGGGCTCCCAGTATTAGCTGGCCATAATTCAGAGGTGCACAAGGCAATTGCTAAGTCGACGCGATCATACTGGCAGAGAAGATCTCGAGTGGCTTCTAGACGCTTTTGGAACGAACCAGTTTTGCCTGCTTCTGAACTGGTTCGTTCGTGAAAATTGAGCATTCCACGTAGCAAATCGCTCGGATCAGCGGCCATACGTGCGAGCCTGCGTTCCAGTTTCTTTCTGGATTTCTTCCCCATGCCATCCTCTCCTTGTTTGATGGTTGGCTCACTACAGCACCAATCACTATTTTTCCGATAGTAGGAGCTATTAAGCCTATTCCTGCGCGACCGCTATGGTACCAAGGATCTCTTGTAGTGGCATAGTGGATCTGGCCATTGAGCTGCTCAACAAAGGACATCGGCTGAACGACAAGTCTGAATGGCTCTGGGCTTATGGGTCACTTTTGGGCTTGATCGAATAGATAACAACATGACCTATTCTCTGACGTACTAATCAAAATGTAATACCTTGATAATCAAAGCATATCATTTTGATTTTAAAAGATAATTTTCTTATTTATCGTTTGACCGTTCTTTACTATTTTCTATATTCTGTACGTTAAATGCACAATATTGGACCGTGTGTTTATGACCCCCTTCGGTATCTATCTTGAACATCTCCGGCGGAGCCGCCGCATGCAGCAGAAGCAGCTCGCCGATCTGATGGGCATCAACCCTTGCTATGTCAGCACCCTGGAAAGGGGGCGTAAGGGACCACCGTCGAAAGCTGTACTCAAGCGACTCATTAAGAATCTGAACTTGTCTCAGGATGAACAGGAGCGGCTTTGGTACTCCGTAGAACTGTCCGAGATGACGTTCCGTTTGCCGGATGGCATGTCGCAGGACGAGTTTGAGTTTGTCCACGATCTAAAGAGCCACCTGGGAACACTGAGCGGAGATCAGGTGCTGATTATGCGAAAAGTGTTGGGACTGGGTTCTGGCTCACTGGAGGGTATCGCAATGTAGATATAATGGGACGCACCGGGTGGATTGCCCCGCTATTGACGCAAGTAAGGCTACTTACGACCTCAGAACCTTAAGTATCCTTGCTCGTTCCCTGCCCGTCAATCGACCCACCTAGACATTAATCCAGTCATTTAACTTCGTTACTCGCTAGAGTAAGGGGTACACATGCCTTCAAAAAATACTGTCGTGCCGTTCGGCACACGGCAGGAAGCGCAGCTACGCCTGAAATCAGGGCCGCTACGTAAAGAGATGCGAGTTCGGGAGCCTGTGCGACCGACAACGGGACGAGTTGTAGGTTACTACCCATCCACCAAGAACAACCGGCTTGTGGCTTGGGAATCACAGCTTGAACAGAAGGCCTGTGCTCTCTTCGAGTTCTCGCCGGATGTCGTCCGATACCGAGAGCAGCCTATCTCGGTCTACTTCGAATGCGACGGCCAGATGCGCCGATACACGCCCGATTTTGAACTCCAGCTCCAAGATGGCAGATCGCTCTATCTGGAGGTTAAACCCTTCGCTAAGCTCCAAGGTAGGGACATCAAACGGCGGCTTCAGCAGATAGCCAGGTTCTGGGTGCTGAATGGTCGGCAATTTGGTGTCATCACTGATCTAGAGCTTTATCACCCTGCCTTGCAGCTCAACCTGAAGCTGCTAAGAGCCCACCAACGGGCTCATATCTCCGATGCGGTTCGACAGCGCGTAGAGCATTGGGTCGGCACCGCAGGCCCTGTCACTTTCGAGCAATTAGCAGAGCTACTGAACTCACCAACACAGGTCTATGCGCTGATCGTCCAGCGAGCGCTGCACGTCGATCTATTCACACCTTTTTCGCCTACCACAACACTGCATTTACCGGAGGGTATCGGCCATGAAAGTTGCCTCTTTTCATACCGGACTGCGCCTGACTTTGAATAGCACGCGATACCGTATCGATAGGATTCTGGTATCAGGAGAGTGTTACCTGGAGCGGTTGTCCGATTGCGGAGTGCTTGTTAAGACTAAGCCCGAATTGGCCGCTTTACTAGCAACAGGAGAGCTGATCCTTGAGTCTCCCAACAACCGGGAGTCGAATTCCGATGCTGGATTGAGCTCCCGGGCTGCACGCGATTTAAAGGCGTTATCCAAGTCACAGCGCGAGGAGGTTCTGCGCAAGTACGAATACATCAAGGAGTCTATCTGTCGGCTTGGAAAGGAGCCCAAAGCGGCAGGCCTGGAGCCCGTTATCGGATCTGTTTCCGCCAATATTGGGGAAATCAGGCCCCCTAGCGTGACAACGGTTTATCGTTGGTGGAGGCGGTGGCTAGAGTCCGGCCAAGACCTGATGTGTTTGGTCCCCCAATACCAAAAGCCTTCTCCTCAAAGAAAATTCTCCAAAGACCTGATGGATGAACTATATGCACTCGTTGAGCGCTTATGGTTCTCCAGGGAAAAGCTACCGATACAGGCTGTCTATGACGCCTTCCGCCACCGTATCAACGAGCTTAATGCGGAGCGGCTCAAGCCCTTAAAGATTCCGAGCCGAGCCCAGTTCTACCGAATCGTAGATCAGATCGATAAATACGATGCGATGGCCGCCAGAGAGGGAAAGCGTGTCGCCGATAAGCATTTTCGGGCAACCGGTGCCGGGGCGGTTACACACCACATCCTAGAGCGGGTGGAAGTCGATCATACCCCTCTGGATGTGATCGTTATAAATGAGCGGACAGGCCTGGCGGATGGGCGGCCCACGTTGACCCTCCTGTTGTGCCGCCATTCGCGTATGGTGTTGGGCTTTTCCATCGGGTTCGAGCCACCCTCGGAACTGTCGGTGATGAGGGCCTTACGTCACGCGATTCTGTCCAAAGCCTACGTTAAAGAGCAGTACCCGGATATTCACCATGAATGGCCAGCGTACGGGATTCCCCACACGCTGATCTGCGATAACGGCTTGGAGTTTCACTCCCATCAACTGAAGCGCGTCTGTGCGGAGCTCAATATCGAGCTTCAGTTCTGCCCCAAGCAGCAACCCCACTACAAAGGGGCCGTGGAACGCTTTCTGGGCACGTTAAACCGTGCGGTCTGCCACCGTATTCCCGGCACTACATTCTCCAACATCGCGCATCGTGGTGACTACAACTCCGCCGACATGGCGCGGATCACCTTGGCTGATCTGAAATCACTCATCCATGAGTGGGTTATCGATATCTACCACCAAGAGGTGCACAGAACCACGCATCGGATGCCTTCAGCCATGTGGACGGATGGACTCGGTATGGTGGAGCCAATGTTGCCTGAGAGCCTGATGCAGCTGAACTTGATCCTCACCAAGGAAACGACCCGCCGACTTTCC
>Ga0055584_100004872_pt1 | contig 13153 bp, 16 predicted proteins | sample OSDHelmetaG_FD_58716 | JGI IMG/M metagenome (GOLD analysis project Ga0055584, IMG submission 58716) | Pelagic marine sediment microbial communities from the LTER site Helgoland, North Sea, for post-phytoplankton bloom and carbon turnover... | ecosystem: Environmental > Aquatic > Marine >... | reverse complement strand
GCTTCATCATCCATCTCACTCGCTCCTGCGCTGTGCCGCGATAATATAATGTCGCAGCGCTAATAATTTCATTCGCGATATTGTCTATCGCTTGCTCATTACGACACTTAATGTCGATCAAGGTTGCGCGATGTAGCATTTTAAGGCATATATGTCAACATGACTGACGTATATTCCAAAGATAAATCTGGCGGCACACAGAATACCGATGCCCTCAGCGAAGAATCTCTGCGCCAAGCCATCGAAATGCTGTTCTTTGCCTATCGGGATTTCACTTCCGGTCCGGACGAAATTTTGACGGAATACGGCTTCGGTCGCGCCCACCATCGCGCCATCTATTTCGTCGGCCGCAATTCGGGTCTGACCGTATCGGCCCTTCTCGATATCCTGAAAATTACAAAACAAAGCTTGAACCGCGTCCTTAGTCAGCTCGTTCGCGAAGGCTTTATCGAACAGACACAGGGACTCCGTGATCGACGACAACGGTTGTTGAGTCTGACCGAAAAAGGGAAAATGCTCGAGGAACGCTTGACGGAAAACCAGCGCCAACGGATTGCCGGAGCCTATGCGGCAGCGGGACTTTCGTCGGTCGATGGGTTTCGCAAGGTCCTGCTCGGCGTCATGTCGAGCGATGACGATCGCCGCCGCTTCGAATAGAACGGCACGCGGACAGAGAACCGGAAGAAGGAGCCGACGGGCGGATGCTGACGGACGATACACCGCATATCCTGGTCATCGATGACGACACGCGCCTGCGGGATTTGCTCCGCAAGTATCTCAGCGACAATGGGTTTCGCGTCACCGTCGCGGCGGAAGCCGAAGAAGCACGCCAGCGCATGTCCGGCTTGCGGTTTGATCTGCTCGTCCTTGACCGCATGATGCCGGGGGAAAACGGGCTCGATTTCGCAAAATCGCTACGCGTCTCCGATAGTGTTCCGATCCTAATGCTCACCGCGATGGGCGAGGTCGATGCCCGGATCGACGGATTGGAAGCGGGCGTTGACGATTATTTAGCCAAACCATTCGAACCGCGAGAATTGTTGCTCCGAATTCGAATGATCCTACGCCGATCGGAGGAGACCGTGATCCCGACGGCACGCATTCGCCTCGGCCGTGTGGAATACGATCCGGCACGCGAATCCTTAACGCTTGACGGCGATCCATTGCGGTTGACCAGCGCCGAAGCCAGCTTACTGTCGGCCCTCTCTGAAGAGCCGGGAGCGATCTTGAGCCGAGACGAATTGACCCAGCGTTGCGCGATCGAAGGCGGCGAGCGAGCTATCGACGTGCAGGTGACTCGCTTGCGCCGCAAAATCGAGCCTGACCCGCGGGTCCCGCAGTATCTGCAGACCGTGCGCGGCCGCGGTTATGTCCTGCGGCCGGATTAGCAATCCACATGCGCCCCGGACAAATGATCAAACGCGTTTTGCCGAAATCGCTTTTCGGCCGCTCACTGATGATCATCATTACCCCGTTGGTCTTGTTACAGGTCGTCTCGACATGGGTCTTCTTCGACCGTCACTGGGACACCATCACGCGCCGCCTCGCCAGTTCCATCGCCGGTGACATTGCCTGGGTATTGCAAGAGATGAACGATGGATTAGGGGCGAAAGAAAGAGCTGAACTGTTTACTCGGACGCGCCTTCATAAAGGTCTGCAAATCGTCCTACGCCCGAACCAAATACTGCCGAACCAGAAAGCGGATTACTCCGGTATTATCGATTCGACCATGGCGCATGCGCTCCAAGAACGCATCCAGCGACCTTTCATGCTCGACACGTCCTCCTTCAAAACCCGCGTAATTATAGACATTCAAATGCCGTCCGGCGTGCTTTCGGTCATCGTGCCGGGCAAACGGCTGTTCAGTTCGACCACCTACATTTTCATTCTTTGGATGGTCGGCACCTCCTTGGTGTTGTTCGCCGTCGCCTCGATCTTCATGCGCAATCAGGTTCGCCCTATCCGGCGGTTGGCGGAAGCCGCCGACGCCTTCGGCAAGGGTGGCGAGATGAGCCAGGATTTCCGTATCCAAGGTGCCACCGAAGTGCGCATCGCTGCCACTGCCTTCAACCGCATGCGGGAGCGCATCAACCGACAAATTCGGCAGCGTACGGACATGCTATCGGGTGTCAGCCACGACCTCCGCACGCCAATGACACGGATGAAGCTGCAATTGGCGATGGTCCCCGACTCACCCGAGATCGAAGATCTGAAATCCGATCTGGCCGAGATGGAGCAGATGATCGAAGGGTATTTGACCTTCGCGCGCGGCGACGGCGACGAGAAGGCCGTGGACACCAATCTAGCCGACGTAATCGGCGAAAGCGCAGCGACGTGGCTGCGTAATGGAACGCCGCTCGATCTTCACATCGAGGATGAAATCAACCTTCCGCTGAAACAGAAGGCCTTTGGGCGATGCATCGATAATCTCATCGCCAATGCCTCTAAATACGGCAAGCATATTTGGGTGCGCGCCGGCCGGCGGCGGAACGATATCGAAATTACCGTCGACGATGACGGGCCCGGCATCCCGGAATCCGAGCGGCAAAATGTCTTCCGGCCGTTTTACCGCATCGACGAATCACGCAATCGCGAAACCGGCGGAACCGGCCTCGGCCTCGCTATCGCGCGTGACATCGCGCGCGCCCATGGCGGTGACATCGCGTTAGACACCTCGCCCCAAGGCGGTCTTCGAGCGCGCATTCGCCTGCCGGTGTAACCCGCTCAGAACAATCGCCCGCCGTTTGGAATCGTTTGGTCCGGTGCCACGAGCACGACTTCCCCTTCCGCATCCGGAAAGCCGAGAATCAATATCTCGGACATAAACTTACCGATTTGTTTTGCCGAAAAATTTACCACAGCCGCGACTTGCCGCCCGACCAGGGTCTCCGTCGTATAGTGTCGCGTGAGCTGTGCCGATGTCTTTCGCTCGCCTATATCCGTACCGAAATCGACCCAAACCTTGATCGCCGGTTTTCTTGCCTCGGGATAGGGCTCGGCGCGAACCACCGTTCCAACACGCACGTCGACACGCGCGAAATCTCCAAACTCAATGGTTTCCGACTCTACAGATGCAGCCATGCCTTCGTTCTTTCTGTCGTTTTTTATGAGGTCCGCGCTCGTTGCGGCGGCGAAAATCGATCCAGCCCCATGGCGGCCCGCTCCGCCCGTCTCAAGTGGCGATCTAATGCCGCCATCGTGCGCGAGAGGTCCGGACTATCGTCTTCGAGCCAAATCTTTAACGTCGCAAGCCATACGGCCAACAAACCTTTTGCTCGCAAACAGCCGAACGGGCCGGTAGCCGATATGCCCGCGGCGTCGAGCATTCCACCCGACGACATCAAAACCGGTGAACCGAGGCGAAACAACGATACCGGATCCGTCGGCATCTCACGAAACCACGCCGCGACGGCGGCTCGATGCCTTCCAAGCACGTCAAAGCGGCTCATCAATACCTCAAACAATCGATCTCGGGGGGTATCCTCGTCTTCAAATTCAAGATCGCGGGACAACACTTCCCGATCCACATCGGCGATAAACGCGGCCAAGATTGCCGGTTTGTCGGGAAAATGTCGGCGAAGCTCGTCCAACGACACGCCCGATGCCTCCGCGATATCACCGAGGGACGCGACGCGCCAGTCACCGGTCGCCGCAATTTCCAATGAAGCGGCGACGACTTTCGCGCCCGTATTTTTAGATGAGGTATCCATAGCGCCGCTATTATCCAATTTCGGCGCAACAGCGCAATGCGAAGACGCGTATTAGCCCGCAAGTTCGCGGCTGCGCTCCGTCGCGGCCGCGATGGCCCGCGTCATCAACGGTTGTAGTCCGTCACCCGCCATCAAGATCTTCAGCGCTTCCAAGGTCGTACCGCCTGGGCTGGTGACGTTCTCGCGCAAGGTCGAAGGCGGCTCGTCACTGGTGAGCGCGAGTTGCCCGGAGCCCGCGACGGTCAATAATGCCAAGCGATCAGACAATTCGCGCGGTAAGCCTGCTTCGACACCGGCTTCCGCAAGGCATTCGATCAGCAGGAAGACATAGGCCGGGCCGCCACCCGAGACCGCGGTCACCGCGTCGATCAATCCTTCGTCATCGACCACGACGGCTTCTCCGGTCGCCGCCAGCAACTGGCGGCATAATTCGCGTTGCGCCGTGCTGGTCGCCGCATTGCTGCAACACACGGTGATGCCTTGGCCAATGGCCGCCGGAGTGTTCGGCATGGCGCGAACGATGGCGGCGGCGGCGCCTAATTGCGACGTGAAATAATCGATATTCTTGCCGGCGGCGATGGAAAGGAATGCCGTATCGCCACCTGCGAACCGCTTATAGGCAGGTGCCACCGCGTCCATTTGCTGTGGCTTCACCGCGAACACCACGACTTCCGGGTCAAAATCCGCCGCCAATTCGTCAGCAGACGCGATCACCCGCACATTCCCGGCATTCGCGAACTCACTGGGAGCGCCCATGGGTTCAACGGCGACAACGCCTCCGCCCGCAATGCCGCTTTCCAGCCAGCCCGACAGCATTGCGCTACCCATCTTGCCGCAGCCGGCCAATAGAAGTGGACGTGTCAATTTATCGCTCATTTTACCTTACGCCTCGCCTACCGTATCCATGATTGCCATCGACATTGCATCATGCGGCGCATGGCCCGCCCAAACCACGAACTGAAATGCAGGGTAAAACCGCTCGCATTCGCTGAGCGCTATATCGACAAGATCTTCCAATTGTTCGACGCTCAACCGCTGCCATCCCCGCGTCAGCAAAGTATGGCGGAACATCGGCATGTTGTCGTCAGAACAAAGGTCGAAATGACCCAGCCACAATTTTTCGTTCACCAGCGCCAGCAAATCGGTGATTTCGCTGCGTCGGTTGGCCGGAATGCGCATGTCGAACGCACAAGTGAAGTACAGCGCATGCACGTCTTCCCGCCAAACGAAGAACATCCGATAATCGCACCATCGGCCACTCGCTTCGACCACCATTTCGTCGGGGCTGGACCGGTCGAACGGCCATTCGTTAGCGGAAACCAACTCTTCCAGGATGTCCAAGGGATTGTTGACGGCGGCGTCTAATTCGATCGATGCAATCGTCATGGATTCAAATCTCCCCCTAATTTGCCGAATCCGCACGATCAACCACGATTCCGACACTGGCTTGCACCAGGAGCAGACGGGTTCAATGCCCCAAATTTTCCGCCAAACCCCGATATCTAGTGGAAAGCGACCTCGCGCAACCACTAGATTTAGATTGCCAGAAGAGAGTCGACGGAAGCAAGCGGATAAATCTTTGCCCGCCGGATAATTTTGCAAAATCGCGAATATGAGGCCGAATTTTCTCTTATTCGGATGTTTTCGGCGCGGCCTTCTTGCGCGGGCTGCGCCGGGCCGGTTTTTTGAGCGCAGCGATTTCCGCCTCCAATGCCGCGACCCGAGCTTCGAGCGCTTCTTGCGCTTCGCGCGCCTTTACGGCGACCGCCTTGATCGCATCGAATTCGTCGCGCGGCACCATATCGGCCTCAGCCAGATAGCGCTCCAGTTTCTGGCGAAAGGCTTCTTCCATTTCGGTGCGCACACCGGCAAGCGCCCCGGCGGCGCCGGACGCGACACGGGCCAGATCGTCGAAAAGGCGATTTTGCGACTGCATGAGCGATCTCCCAAAGAACGGACCCAACGCCCGACACATCTCATATAAAGACGGCGGGTTTGTCGCGCAACCGGTACAGCGACTCAGTAAGTCACCGATTGTGTCGACCCACCATCGACGGCGATGGCTTGCCCGGTCACCGCCGATGCCCCCGGTGAAGCCAGGAACAGCACCATCGGCGCGATGTCCGCGGGTTCAACAATGCGGCCAATTGGGAAATTTGATGCGAAATCCGCTTCCGCTTCCTCAAGACTGACGCCGAGCTGCTCCGCCCGCGCCTGCAAGCGGGCCGGATAGCGGTCCGTCTTGGTGAAGGGTGGATGCACCACATTCACGGTGATTCCCTCGGGCCCGACATCGTTACTAAAATGTTTGACGAAATTGACCAGCGCGGAATTGCCGAGACCACTTGGCAAGGAGGTTTTCGCCGGCGTTCGAGCGGCGGTCCCCCCAATGCAAATGATCCGACCGCCCCCGGCCTTCCGCAAATGCGGCAAGGACGCGCGGGACAAACGCATCGCCGCCAAGGTCTTCCCCATGACACGCTCCAGTGCTTGCTCGTCCGACAACGTCTCCAAAGTGCCGCCGATATTCGTCGAGGCATTGCTGACCAGAATATCAAGACCGCCCAGCGTGGATGCGGTCTCCTCAATAGCTTGAGCGCAGCCTTCGGCGGTGAACAGATCAGCCGCAATCGCGTGCGCTTTCACGCCGAGCGCGGCGATTTGTCCTTTCGCCGACTCCAACGCCCCTTGGTCGCGGCCGCAAATCGCCACATTGGCGCCCTCGCCCGCAAAGCCCAATGCAATCGCCAACCCGATACCCCGGTTGCCGCCGGTCACCAACACGGACTTGTTTTTCAGATCGAGTTCGATGGTCTTCACTCCCGTTCGATTGATGATGTTTGCAAGAGATATTGGCGGCGGCGGACTGCTACCAAGCCCCCTGCCTTTTTCGCCACAGCATCGGGTGTATATCACTGACTAACCATACAGTGTTGACTTTAGGGGAGATGGACGATGTCCGACTTGTGCTCGATCCGGGAATGCGCCGATGCGGTCCGCCAGGCGATTGCCGATAACAAAGACGATCTCGAAGGATTACGGACCGGATTGCTGGAGGCGGCGCGGCCTTTTATTTCGCGCCCGGACCTGTTCGAACTCGGTACCAAACGTCCCGCCAATCACATCGATAACTCGAAATACATCTATTACGACGGCGAGCTTTCGATCACGCTCGACCAGCTGCCAAAAGACATGGTCGTGCCGCCGCACGATCACGGCATCTGGGAAGCACTGATCATCTTGAAGGGCAGCTTGCATCACGCCGTCTACGACAGAACAGACGACGGCGGCCGGGACGGCCACGCGGACCTCAAATGTATCGAGGATAAAACCTTCAAACCGATGGAATTGGCGATGGTGATCCCACCCGCCGAGATTCACAGCTTCACCGCCCTCGACGAAGAAACCTTTATCCTGACCATCGTCGGCGGAGATTACGCGGCGAACCGGCATTACTACAATGTCGACGAGAGCACCTATGTGGTCGCAAAAGCGGGCGCGGTGAAACCGAAGAAGAAAGCCGCCTGACGACGGCGACCGGCGGCGCTTGTGATTGCCGCGCCGCCCGGCTTATAACGGGCGGATGATCGATACAGAAGCCAAATAGGCATGATCCTGGTCACCGGCGGCGCCGGATTTATCGGCTCGAACTTGGTAGCGGCGCTCATTGAGCGTGCCGGCTCGCCCGTCCATGTCTGCGATATCGTCGACAGCGATGAAAAACGCCGTAATCTCGAGAAGCACGACATCGCGGGCGTCATAGCACCCGAAGACATGCTCGGCTGGCTCGACGGCGAAGGCGCGGCCACGGAGACGATTTTCCATCTCGGCGCCATCTCCTCGACGACGGAACGCGATCCGGTCACGCTTCTCGATAATAATGTTACGCTTTCCACCGCGTTATGGCGCTGGTGCGCGGCGCAGAATGCGCGCTTTATCTATGCTTCATCCGCAGCGACCTATGGCGATGGCGAGAAGGGATTCGATGACGACCCCGACCCCTTGGCGCTGGCCGCCTTGGAGCCGCTCAACGGTTACGGCCAATCAAAACAGTTATTCGATATTGACGCCGTCCTGATGGCCCGCATGGGCTGCCATCCACCGCAATGGGCCGGGCTGAAATTTTTCAACGTCTATGGCCCCAACGAATATCATAAAGGTGGCCAGCGCTCGGTCGCCGTGCAGATATACGAACAAATCCGGGACACCGGTCGGGCGCGACTGTTTCGCTCCCACCATCCCGATTACGAAGACGGTGGGCAGCTTCGGGATTTCATCTGGGTCGGTGATTGTGTCGAGGTCATGCTATGGCTCTACACGAATCCGGCTGTCTCGGGCATTTTCAATTGCGGCACCGGCGAAGCACGCAGTTTCGCCGATCTGGCGCGCGCGTGTTTCGCCGCCATGGACCGAGAGTCGGCGATTGATTTCATCGATACGCCGAAGAGTCTCCGCGAGCATTACCAGTATTTCACCGAAGCCCGCATGGAACGCTTGCGCAATGCAGGCTACGACCGACCGTTCACCACGCTTGAAGACGGTGTGGCCGAATATATCGGAAATTTTCTTGCAACCAATGACGGGTATAGGTGAACGAGCATGGAATTTCCAAATATCGATCCCATCGCTCTGCAGATCGGCCCGATCGCCATTCGCTGGTATGCGCTCGCCTATATTACCGGGCTTCTTTTGGGTTGGCGCTATTGTGTCTATTTGACGAAATTCCCGCCAAAAGCGGTGACGCCAGTGCAACTCGACGATTTTTTGGTTTGGGCGACATTGGGAATCGTCCTTGGCGGACGCCTTGGTTACGTCATCTTCTACCAACCGCTCTATTTCCTCGAACACCCGTTGGAGATACCGCAGATGTGGAAGGGTGGCATGTCGTTCCACGGCGGATTGCTCGGCTTAATCGCCGGCGCGTTCTTCTTCGCGCGGCGGCAGAAGATCGAAATCCTCCGCCTGTTCGACCTGATCTCCGCCGTCGGCCCGATTGGCCTGTTCTTCGGCCGCATCGCCAATTTCATCAACGGCGAACTTTGGGGCCGGGCGACGGACTTGCCGTGGGGCATTATTTTTCCGCGCGGCGGCCCCATTCCGCGCCACCCAAGCCAGCTTTACGAAGCCATGCTTGAGGGCCTTTTAATCGTAAGCATCTGCTATCTGCTGATCGTGAAATGTCAGGCCCTGACCCGACCGGGCATGATCTTCGGCACATTCCTCTCCGGGTATGGCCTCTCGCGGATTATCGTCGAGACTGTGCGTGAGCCGGACGCCCATATCGGCTTGCTGATCGGCGGAACGACCTGGGGGCAATGGCTCTCGGTGCCGATGGTGCTGTTTGGGCTTTATATGGTGCACCGCTCACGGCAAAACCCAGCGGTGAAGTAAGAGTGACGGCGCTCGCGGAGATTCTGCGCCGGCGCATCGCGGCGGAAGGTCCGATCACCATCGCCGACTTCATGACTGCCGCACTTCTCCACCCGGAACACGGCTACTACACAGGAAAAGATCCGTTTGGGGCCGACGGCGATTTCATTACCGCGCCGGAAATCAGCCAGATGTTCGGCGAGCTCATCGGTCTGTGGTGCGCCGCTACTTGGCAGCAGATGGGCATGCCCCGCGGTATCACGCTTATCGAACTCGGCCCGGGCCGGGGAACATTGATGGCCGATGCGCTGCGGGCGCTACGCATGGCGCCCGAATTCCTCGAGCACGCCACCATCCATCTGGTGGAGGCCAGCCCGGCCTTGCGAGCAGTCCAGAAGTCGACGCTGTCGGCATATGACGTCACCTGGCATGACGGCCTGGAAAGCCTACCGGAGGGTCCCTGCCTCCTCATCGCGAACGAATTTCTCGACGCCCTGCCGATCCGGCAAATCGTCAGACAGGACGATATCTGGCATGAGCGTCTCGTCGGCCATGACGGCGACGGCTTCGTCTTCATCCTCGACAAGGCGCCCTCACCCTTGGCAACACTGCTGCCGCCGCCCATTGCCGAGAATACCGCTCCGAGGAGTTTGATTGAAATGGCGCCGGCGGTGCTCGGCGTCGCCAAGACCGTCTCGGACCGGATCGCCCGTGACGGTGGCGCGGCACTCTTCGTCGATTACGGCCATGGGGAGACCAGCCCGGGAGAGACCCTACAAGCAGTCCGCGCCCATCAACCCGTGGACGTCCTGGACGCGCCCGGCACCGCCGACGTGACCGCGCATATCGACTTCGCCGCGTTCGCCCGGGCCGCTTCGAATGCATCGGTCCACGGTCCCATCGAACAAGGTGACTTTTTAATGCGTTTGGGGATCGAAGCGCGACGGGCAACCCTTTCACAAGGAGCGACCCAACAGACTAAAACCGAGATCGATCAAGCGTTCCGGCGCCTGACGGCCCCAGAGGAAATGGGTCGCCTCTTCAAGGTCATGGCGCTCGTGCCGAAAGACGCCCCGGTGCCTGCCGGATTCGAGACGGAAGATTAGAGTTTGCCGATGCCAATCCATCCCCTTCGGTATATTATCCATCCCCAATCGCAGCTAAGCTTTCGAAACACATGAAACCGAACGAAATCTCAACCCTCAAAGCGGAAAACCTCAGCGCACAGAGCGGCATTCGACATGCCTTCTTCACGCGCGAAGGCGGCGTGAGTGATGGTATATACGATTCGCTGAATGTCGGACTTGGTTCCGACGATGCGCCGGTGAATGTCCGCGAGAACCGCAAGCGCGCGATGGCGGCGATGGATATGCCCGCCGAGGCACTGCATACGATGTACCAGGTGCACGGCGCTAATGTCGTTCAAGTCGATTCCGACGCTTGGGATCCCGCCCAGGCGCCGAAGGCGGACGCTCTGGTAACGAACCGCACGGGCGTCGTCCTCGGTGTGTTGACCGCCGATTGCGTGCCGGTTCTCTTCGCCGATCCGTCCGCCGGCATCGCCGCCGCCGCGCACTCGGGATGGCGTGGTACGGTGGTCGGCGTGTTGGCCGCCGCCGTGGAGGCCATGGAAGGATTGGGCGCCAACCGTCGGAATATTCACGCCGCGATCGGCCCCGCCATTGCACAAGAATCCTACGAAGTCGGTCCCGAATTCCCCGCGCCCTTCCTGGAGCGGGATGCGGATAACGCCCGGTTCTTCCGGCCGTCCGCGCGTAAAGGTCACCACATGTTCGATCTGACCGGTTGCGTGGTAAGCCTTCTCGAGGAATTGCGCCTCGCATCGATAGACCATCTCGCCTTGGACACCTGCGCCGCCGACGCGCAGTTCTTCAGCTATCGCCGTTCAACCCATCGCGGCGAGCCCGATTACGGCCGGGGCCTCTCCGCCATCAGCCTTGGTGACTGACCCGTGCCCTATTTAATGCAATTGCTCGCGCTGACGCTCATCGGCAGCCTCGTCTGTTGTGTCCTCATTCTGGATTAAAGCTCTCGCCGGTTTGATCCTGGTTGCCGTCGCGGCATGCGGGAAGTTACCGCGACCGTTCGAGCCGGGCGCGAAGGACCTCAACAACCCGCTCCTGACGCTTCAGGACAGCCCGGGCGTCGTCGTGGCGCCGATTTATGACGCCCCGGCCGACTTAGCCGCCCCATTCGCGGATGCCATCGCCGAACTTCTCCGCGCGCAAGACATCCCGGCGACTGCCGCCGATATTCTCAATTCGGGTAATCTATTGGAAGGCTGGTATCGTCGGCAGGATACGACCACCGGGCAATCCGTCATCGTCATTGAGTGGCGCTTGTCGAACAAAGCCGGTGTGGAATTGCTCGCGTTGGAAAGCCGCGTTCGCGTACCCACCGCCGCGCTCGTCGGCAATCCGCGACCCTTGATTAAACGGATGACGGCAAACGTTGCCCCGAAAATCGCCGACGCGATGATTGGTGAGCGAACGGCTCAAATCGACGCGACGGCCCCATCATTAGCCGTTGGGGACATAACGGGAGCGCCGGGCGATGGAAACGCAGCCCTCCGGCACGCCTTCAGTGCGGTCTTGCGCCGTACCGAAATCACAATCGCCAAATCTCCGGAAGGGGCGATGGCGCGGCTCGACGGAATTGTCCAAGTAACACCTCACTCCGATAAGGAAGACGAGGTCCGACTCGTTTGGACGATTCGGGATTCCGAGCAAAAAACAGTCGCTGTGCTGAAACAGGATAACCGTGTGCGAAAGGGGCGCTTGGCCCGCCGCTGGGGCTCCATGGCGTTCGATGTCGCGTTGGCTCTACGTCGCCAAATCATTGAGACAATGCGACGTTTGGGTAATTCGACGTCAGGCGGCTTGGCTCTACCACCAACCCTGAAGTGACCGTCAGAAGAATTAGTTTGGGTGAATCTTTTCGCGCCGTTTACAGGACGAAATGCCCTTGTTATAGAGACCCGCGCCGAGCAGCAATGGTCGTTGGGAGACCTTCCGTATGAAAATCTTGCCTTGCAACAGCAATCGCCCGTTGGCGGAAGCGATCTCGGCCTATTTAAATGTTCCGCTCACACAAGCCGCAGTGCGCCGATTCTCGGACATGGAAGTCTTCGTCGAGATTTTGGAAAACGTCCGCGGCGAGGACGTCTTCGTCGTCCAATCGACGAGCTATCCGGCGAACGATAATCTGATGGAACTTCTGGTTGCGATCGACGCCTTGAAACGCGGATCGGCGCATCGGATCACGGCCGTCATCCCTTATTTCGGCTATGCGCGGCAAGACCGTAAAACCGGGCCGCGCACGCCGATCTCGGCGAAGTTGGTGGCCAACCTAATCACCACCGCCGGTGCCGACCGTGTGCTGACCATGGATTTGCACGCAACACAGATACAAGGCTTTTTTGATATTCCGACGGACAACCTTTACGCGGAACCGGTCTTCGGTGGCGATATCTCGGAGACTATCACCGGAGATGAAGAGACAATTATCGTCTCTCCGGATGTCGGCGGCGTGGTCCGGGCACGGGCGGTAGCTCGGCGGATCGACGCCGATCTCGCGATTATCGATAAACGCCGCGAGCGCGCCGGCGTCTCCGAAGTCATGAACGTCATCGGCGATGTTGAAGGACGGCGCTGTATCCTAGTCGACGACATCGTCGATTCCGCGGGCACACTCTGCAACGCGGCGGGCGCCCTGATGGAAGCGGGTGCGAAATCGGTCAGCGCTTACGTGACGCACGGCGTGCTATCCGGCGGCGCCGTGGCGCGGGTATCGTCCTCTCCAATCGAGATGATGGTCACCACGGATAGTATCCTCGCGACGGAAGCTGTGCGCGTTACGCAAAACATCCGTCAGATCACCATCGCGCCGCTCTTGGCCGAGGCGATCTTGCGGATCAGCAACTCGCAATCGGTGTCGAGTCTGTTTGACTAATTCGCTGTAAGGCACTATTCACCCGGTCGAATTAGAAACTACGGCGACAGCACCCCTGGAGGCTGTGCCGAATTTACCTGACTAAGGAGAAGTACCATGGC
>Ga0055584_100004871_pt1 | contig 13154 bp, 10 predicted proteins | sample OSDHelmetaG_FD_58716 | JGI IMG/M metagenome (GOLD analysis project Ga0055584, IMG submission 58716) | Pelagic marine sediment microbial communities from the LTER site Helgoland, North Sea, for post-phytoplankton bloom and carbon turnover... | ecosystem: Environmental > Aquatic > Marine >... | reverse complement strand
GATAAACCCCTCTACAATGAGTCGGGCCTTCAACTCCATGTTCGAAATCTGGCTGACGAACGAAGGATCGAGGTACTTTAGGGGCTTAGTATCTATGCTCACAGTGCAGTTGGGAAATTCTTTTTTGGTATACGAATCTAAATCTCGGTGTTCCGGGCTTAAGGGGCACACTAAGATGAACGTCTTTACGAAAGATCCCCTAATGGGTGGCATTGAACTGGCATAAATACTTTAACTTATGGTTATGGAGCCAAATGACATCATCAAAGCACAGCTGATGGATGCCCGCGATCTCGAGCGAACGCTCAATCGTATGGCGCGTCAGATTGTAGAAATGTTTGAGCTGGATGAAGCCGATGAGGACAGCTTTGCTTTGGTTGGAATGCAAACCAGAGGAGTACATTTAGCCCGTAGACTTCAAGCTATTATTGCCGCCGTGGACGGTATCAAGGTTCCTGTGGGTATTCTTGATGCCACTATGTACCGGGATGACTTCCGTACGCGCTCTAAGCAGCCAGCTGTCAAGGAAACCAAAATTGATTTCAATGTAGAGGGCCGCCACCTGGTCCTCGTAGACGATGTGCTCTTTACGGGAAGAACAACCCGTGCCGGTCTTGATGCATTGACTGATTTAGGACGGCCCGCTTCGGTCCACTTTCTCGTGATTGTTGATCGAGGACTTCGAGAATTGCCTATTAAGGCAGACTTCGTAGGTCGTAAAGTGCCCACACTGCCAGGTGAGGAGATTCGCGTTCGCGTGGAGGAGTTGGATCAAATGGAAGGCGTGTGGCTAGTCGAACACAGAGAGAATCTATACACCTGATCAACTCAGCGAGAACCCCGAAAACACGTGGATCCCAAACAGGACAATCAGAAGGAAACGCCAGAAAACGGTTTACGTCACCGTCACTTGTTGGGTCTTTCCGACTACGATTCGGATGAGATCGAGTTGATACTCGAGACCGCTCAGCAATTCAGAGACGTGCTCAATAGGCCCATCCGTCGTGTGCCGACTCTTCGGGGAATCACCGTGGTGAACCTTTTCTTTGAGCCATCGACCCGGACCCGCATATCTTTTGAGTTGGCTGAGAAGCGGCTTTCTGCGGACACAGTAAACTTCACAGCCTCAGGTTCTTCGGTTTCAAAAGGCGAATCACTCAAAGACACCGCTCAGAATATCGAGGCGATGAAGATTGACATGGTTGTTTTGCGCCACGTCTCTCCTGGAGCGCCCCACTTTCTGACACGGTGTGTCGACGCCGTCGTCATAAACGCTGGTGATGGGGCTCATGAGCACCCTACCCAGGCGCTGCTTGATCTACTCACGATGTCTGACCATTTCGAATCATTCAAAGGCTTGAATGTGTCCATCATAGGGGACATCCTTCATAGCAGAGTAGCACGCTCCAATATCCACGGGTTACTCGCCATGGGAGCTAACGTAACTATCTGCGGGCCCAATCCGTTATTGCCGATACATCTGGATAAGTTGACAGACAAAGGGTCCGTCCGAGTAACTCACAAACTAGACGAAGCCCTGGAAGGGGCCGACGTCGCCATGGCGTTGCGAATTCAGATGGAGCGGCAAGGGCGTAATCTCTTTCCGAGCACGAGAGAGTACCACGAGCAGTTCGGAATCCAGATGAAGCACATGAAGCATCACAAAGACCTTCTTGTGATGCATCCTGGTCCAGTCAACAGGGGGGTGGAACTGGCATCGGAAGTGGTAGATCATGAACGAGCCGTTATTCTAAACCAGGTTACTAATGGAGTGGCCGTTCGTATGGCAGTTCTTTATCTACTCTCCGGATCCCGACTAGAGACATAGTAGAATCGGGGCCTAATCAGGTGGTGGGGTGAGTAGTAATAGGTCGACTGACGACAATCTGTTTTTGTAACGTGTTTTTTGGCTGTGGAGATCACTAGGTAACCTCGGCAAGTTATTACCCGCTCAAATCGATGCAGGACCCCGTTCGTAATAAGAAGGTACCTGAAACACCCGAGGAGCGGGTGAGACAGGCTATGCTACATCACCTCATTCAAGTGATGAGGGTGCCGTCATCGTTGATTGCGGTAGAAAAAGGGATACGTATTGGACAGGCTGTTCTACGTCCTGATATAATTGTACATGACCGCTCAGGCTCGGCTTGGATGGTTGTGGAGTGTAAGGCGCCAGAGATCTCCATTGACCAAAGCACATTCGATCAGGCTGCCAATTACAACCGAGTTCTGAGCGCACCGTTTCTGCTTGTTACCAATGGCACACATCACCGTTGTGCAAGGATCTCAGAGGAAGGCGTTACGTTTGTCGATACACTGCCAGAATGGCCGCACAATCCAACAACTGAGACAACGTGAAATTCGAAGCTGAAAAGAGAATTGCCATTGCCGCCGTTCGGGAGGCTGCAGAGTTGTGTCAAAATGTTCAACAGCAGATGGATCCTGGGGCTCTCGAAAAGAAGGATCGATCACCTGTGACGGTAGCTGATTTTGGAAGTCAGGCATTGATTTGCTCTCGACTTAGGCGCGCTTGGCCGGAGGACCCGATTATCGCAGAAGAGAATGCCGCCGTATTGCGCGAGGCTGAGAGCCATGGAGCAAGCCGACAGGTGTTTTACCATGTCAGAACACTTAGGCCAGACGCATCTGAAGAAGAGGTTTTGGATTGGATCGACTTCGGAGGACATAAGGATCATGCTCCTCGATATTGGACGCTTGATCCCATTGATGGGACGAAGGGTTTCCTTCGCGGGGACCAATATGCAGTAGCTCTCGCTTTGATTGTGGATGGAGATGTATCGGTGGCTGCACTCGCATGTCCAAACCTTACGATTTCATCGGACCCAGGCGAAAAGGGAGTCGTTGCAGTTGCGGTTAGAGGTGAGGGGGCGGAGCTTTATAGATTGCGGGACATGGAGTTAATAGGAGAGGCAAATGTGTCTTCCATTGAGGATCCAGCCGAAGCAAAGTTTTCCGAGTCTGTTGAATCAGGCCACACCTCTCATTCGCGTTCAGCAAGAATTTCAGCTATGCTTGGCATTTCAGCGCCAGCTACCCGCTTGGATTCCCAAGCAAAATACGTAGTCGTGGCTGCGGGAGATGCTGAGATCTATATGCGATTGCCTTCATCTCGGCGCTATGTTGAAAACATCTGGGACCACGCCGCAGGTATGCTTCTCGTTGAGGAGGCAGGAGGAAGGGTTACAGATGTAGACGGAAAGGATCTCGACTTCGGTTATGGATGGCAGCTGGCCAAAAACCGTGGTGTACTCGTATCCAATGGGGCCCTTCACGAGCGTCTTTTATCCTCAGTGGACCACGTGCTGTCTGAGGAGGGATAGGTCGACTTGGGTTGTGTCGCCAGATTGCCTGTTCGGCGGATGAAGGGTCTTAGAGGTCCTTGGTTTCAATCAGGCAGAAGGAGGGAAGGCAGCTTTTAGACGCCTACACGCCTCTTCTAGCACGTCGTATTCCTTTGCGAAGCAGAAACGCAGACAAGAGTCTCCGTCTGCCTCCTCGGCAAAAAATGAGCGTCCAGCTACGGTCCCAATTCCCGCACGGTCTACCAGCGTTTGACTGGCCTGCATGTCATCGTCAAATCCTTCAAAGCGCTCCCTCAGGGGGGTGAAGTCTGCCAAGACATAGTATGACCCCTGCGGCCAAGGGACGTTAAAGCCGATTTCTTCCAATGTCGTGCACATTAACTGCCGCTTTCGCTCATACGACGTTAGCATGTCGGCGAAATAATTATCGCTCATCGAAAAAGCCTCAGCAACACCATGCTGAAGGGGGGTAGGGGCACAGATGTAGATGAGGTCTGCTAGTAGGCCCATCTTTGTGATGACAGATTCGGGACCAACTGCATATCCAAGGCGCCATCCGGTCATATTGTAGGTCTTGGAGAAACCAGAAAGCGTTATGGTACGCTCGTACGCTCCAGGAATTGAGGCTAGTGAAATATGCTCACGCCCATCATAGAGCATGTATTCATAGATCTCATCGGTTATAGCCCAGAGATCGTGTTTCTTCAGAAGCGTCGCCATCTGATTCAATTCATCACGGGACCAAACTTTTCCGTTCGGGTTGCCCGGGGTATTCACAATAATGGCTTTGGTACGCGAGGATATAAGCGATTCTACATGCTCAAAATCGATATCCCAGTCTAGTGCTGTGGTCCTTACAAACTTCAGAGAGGCGCCCATTACAGTCAGCAAATTGCAATGATATCCGTAGTACGGTTCGAACACAATCACTTCATCGCCTGCGTCTAGTAGGGTCAGAATAGTTGCCACAAATGCGCCCGTGGATCCAACTGTGACCATAATGTCATCGACACTGTTGGCTGGAATGCGGTTATAGGCCCTGCTCTTCTTCAGCAAAGCCTCTCTGAGCTGCAGTATGCCACCGTAATAGGAATAGATCGACTTGTCATCGTCAATAGCTGCATGCGCTCCGCGCTTAATCGGCTCGGGTGTGGGCATGTCGCAAATACCCTGTCCGAGATTGATCCCATCCACTTCCTGCAACATGAGCGTGATCGCGCGAATATTGCTCTGTTTTAATTGCTCTGTGCGTTCGGCAAGTGGTTTCATAGTAAACGGATCCGATACAGATTAGGAGAGTGGGTGATGAGAAAAAGGAAAATGGGCCGCTTAAAGCTCGATATCTTCGGGTGGGGTTAGGTCGCGTCGAAGCAACGAGCGAAAAGACTCAAATTCTCGCTGATAAGATAGACCCAAACCTGCAGTGTTGGTCAGTTCTGTAGTCTCAAGAATATCACTCTCCCTTCGGAAGAATACTTCAACCGATACGCGGGGACCGATACGGATCTCGACAACAAACTCTCCTTGGAGACCGTCATTCCTTCGCACGTTGTCTGAAGAACGGGTGCCTTGATAGATACCTTCGCCTCGGATGATGAGACGCTCGTTCAAAAAACGCAATGCTACCCCATAGGTGACATCTAAATCCTGCGCTGATTCACCTTGTAAACCGAAGGAAAAATCAACATTTGGAAGCGCCGCGTCCAAAAAACGATTTAGCTGAGCCGATACAAGCTGCGAGACACTATTAAAAGCCAATTGTCCGCCCGAGTCGGTCGTAATGTTTTCTGTTGTGAGCTGGAAAGAATTCAGGATCAACACACTGGTAGCATATTCTGTGGATCGGTCAGGTTGGTTAAGCTGCGCCTCAAGCGCTTGGTAATCACCCAACACATTCTGGTTGGTCCGATCGATTGAAAGCGAAAGCTCTACTTCCGGAGATTCAACCGTTCCATCGATTTGCAGGCCTACAATAAGCGGAATCACTCCAGAACGCTCTCCCTCAGCTCCAGGAAGACCTGTTCTTGATGCACGAGTCCGATAAGAGGCAGGAATATCTAACTCAGCGTTGATAGGGTCACCATTCCAAACAATGGACCCACCCGGATTAATCAGGAACGTCCGAATAAACAGTTCACCGGCTGTGAACTGATAGTCCCCACTTGTGACGTCCAGACGACCGAACACTTGGAACTCGTCATTTTCCAGAATTAGCTGCACGTTTCCTGTGCTGACAGCATTTATCACATCGCCAAGTAATGGGTCGATTACAAGGTGGACGGTAGAACCGGAGGGAGCATTTATGTTAAGGTCCAGACTCAGCCCATCAAGAAACTGTCTCTCCGAAGTGGGGCGACGCTGAAGGATGGAGCTTCTAGAAACAAGACGATCAAAATCAGGAATTACTCCGATGGAGTCTTCGAAGACGATAAACGCCTCATCTGTCTCTGACCTATCCTCTGAAATGGGGATGAACAGCTCAGAATCGGGATGTGTGCTGGCATTCGTGGATGTCAGGCGGGCATCGAATAGCGGACCTTGAAGTTGGAGGTCACCAGAAGCCCAGATGAAGCCGTAGAAGGGCAGGATCTCCGAATCTCCAATATTCATGATCTGGAGATCAGAAAGTGTACCGTCAACATCTAGGGTGAACCTGGAGTAGTCATTAAAAAGCAGGCTACCAGTGATCACCCCAGACCCTCTACCTCCGTCAGAGACGTTTAGACGAGTAAATCGAATTGCCTCTCGATCCAAGCGGATGGATCCATCCACGAAGTAAGATGCCTGCGTTTTAGGGATGTAGAACTGGCCGTCGAGAACTCCCAGGTCTAGATCAAATTCTGGTCGGTAAAATGTCCCAGATATCCGGCCACTTCCACTTAAAAATCCGCTAACATCCTCGAGAACTTCTGAAAAGATGTACTGCAGGAAAAAGACATCTCCGCGATCGACATTCAGGTCCAAGTTCAATGATCCTGGATCATTTCCTCCTGAGCCGGGAAGTCGGATGTCACCGCTAAGGCGCAGCTCATTTGGGACGATTACAGCTGGAATAGAGGTTCCAAATAAGACGGGGTTGTCAAAATTGGCCACGGGATCGATGTGTAGATCCACCGTTACTTCAGGTCGTGTTGCGACGTAATTACTAGTAAACGATACGTTTCCAAGGAGCCGTTCATCTAGGGATAATTGCTGGAGTTCTAACGATCCATTAAAACGAGGTTGAGCTAACCCTCCGGATACGACAAAGTCTGCATTGAGAAATCCACCCACGGGCCGGGAAAAGTCCAAAAAACTCGACAATGGAAGCAGTAGTAGATCCTCCATGTGAAGGGCAAGGGAGTCGGCAGGACGGGAAGAGAGCGTTCCGCCTGCACGAATAGTTTGAACGGTCGGGCTACCTCCATCGAGGTATCTCATTTCAAGCTCGTCTAGCGTTGTGGCGTCACCGTAAAAACCAAAGGTAGCCGGTGATTGCAGCTCCCATGCTCCTTCGTCGGTTGAAATATTTGCCTCAGTGAAACGAAGTGAATTGGCGATCTCGCTCCGCTGTAGTTCTGCCCGAACGATGATGCTGTCCAAACGAGCGGCTCCATCTCCATCAAAATCAATCCATCCACGATTATTCTCAATGCCAACGGCCAATCGGTTGTTTACCCACTCAATATCTCCCAATACCAAGGTGTCAGCACCTGATTGGAGGTCAAGAGAGAGCCCATCAAGAATAGATGCCGTTCTTGATGTAGCGATCTGGGCACGGGTTATTCCATGGCTGATTCGTGTGCCACCTTTCGAGAAATAATTGCTGGAAAGATCCAGGTCTAGATGTAGCGAGTCCGTCGACCAATTCAAGTCAGCCCTAAGAACCCCATCTCCCGAGATTTCAGGAAAGGATGGGGAGAGTTGAGACAGCAGTTCTCCATCATGAAGGGTAACCCTAATCGTTGACGCAGAGCTTGTGGACGTCTGAGGCAAGCGGTCAGCTGCGCGGTCAAATGCAAGAAGTGCTCCTAATTGTAATTCGGCTGAAATATCGTTGCTAGCAGTACTAGAGTAGAGAAGCTTATTCTGCTCCTCATCGAGACTTACTCGGATTCCATTTATCCAGGCTCTGGAAAGCGAGACAAAAGAGGGTAGAGAGAGGTCTCCATCCATAGAGACATCGAACATATCTGACGTGAAGGAAAGAACCGGCCCTACTGCAGAGGGAGTCTGAATCTCGGCGTGTAGTCGATGAGCAGGTACATTCGATTCCCCTTCGGCAATGCGTAAGTAAGAATCCTCCACGCCTACATCGATAGAGGCGGTGAATCGCTGGTCCCAGTAAAGACTGGCTTCAGCAGTGATTTCTGCAGAAATACGGGACTGCATTTCTGAGCGGCCAAGAAGCGGGCCAACATCAACCAAATCTAGGCGAGTTGTTGACTGAAGGGATCGCGTTCCATCGAGACTCAGAGAGCCTTGAGATGCGATCAATCCATTGCCATTGCTCAGGGATACGTTGCCAGAGAGGGACTCTGGAGTTAGGTCCAGACTCACAGAGATACTATCAGCTGCTCTGTTTATCCAGGTCACATCGTTGAATCGTCCCTCTACGTGACTCAAGACATCGTTTTGGCCGACAGTCATACCAGATGCAGTTACGAGTCCGGAAATAGAGCTTTGAAATCGAGCTCTATTTGTCCATTGTTGGACATCAAAAGCCTCAAGCCGTGTACTCAACTCATGATGCAGAGAATCCTGCCAGGCGCCCTGTAGCGAGAGCGTTCCAGAAATCAGGCCTCCTGTCGAGTTAATATCAAATGTCGATCGTGTGTCTAGCTGCGGATTCTCAGAAGTAAGCCCCGACAAGGAGCCGCTTGCATACAGCTGAACATCATCTGCATCAACGAGAAAGTCCTTTAGAATTCGCTCATCTGGTAGTAGGGTTCGTAGGTCTTCTGCTCGAAAGCGTGTGTTCGAAATTGATAAGTCAACTTCTAAGTCCTCTGGTAGACCTTTGAATGTACCAGATCCTTCAAATCGTGAGTTCCCACTCTCCAAGCTGGCCCAAGCCACCGTCATGTCACTCAAAGGGCCGTCAATGTGGGTCTCAACTCGTCCCTTTCCGCGCAGCAAAGACGTGGGAAAAAGAAGCGCGATCTCATCGAAATCTATGTCTGATGGCTCGATTTCAAGTTGAAATGGCACGTCTTTGATCATCAAGCCTTGAAGGTTTGTACCCAGAAACCCCTTGATGGACACTGTTGAAAAGGATGACTTGATGAAGCCGCCGTTCAGCAAAATCCTATCGGACTGTACCCGGAATTGCGCTAGGCCCTCTACTATATCTATTGAAGGCTGAGCCAGGGAAGCACTAAGTTTGACCACATCCACTTGTCGAGATGATGCTTCCCAATCAATGATTGTGGCAAGTTGGATGCCCGCAATGTCCAAGTTTCGTGCGTCGAAGCCATTGGAACGTACATGAGACAGCGAATCGGGTGCTTCAAGGTCAACGGTTTTTAGTGTGCCATCCACAAAGTTTAATGTGGCATTGCTCAATGCCCAATCTGTTGTAGTTAGGAGAACGGCCGGAGCCGTGTCCTCAAGACTGGACCTATTTGTCGAATCATCCGCCGAAGCGGTTGGTAATGGACGCTCTGTGCGCCGGAGCGCGCGCATCACAGAGGACTGATTGGTTGAATCCCAGGTAACACGCACATGTGGCTTGAAAAGGGTGACTTCATGTACTGAAAACCGGCGACGAAGCAGGGAAGACCACTGAGGCCTGACGACCACCGAGTCGATTGTAAGTACAGAAGCTCCTTCTGGGTCGCTGATTTTCACGTCTACAGCGTACAGGTCTTGCCGAATGTTACCAGTCAATCGCCCAATTTGAAGCGATCCGGCAAAGTTTTCGTCGAAGCTAGATTCTATCTGTCTGGCTAGCTCATCTCTGCCCACTTGCGTTCTTGTGAGGGCGAAGAAAAGAACGATAAGTGCCGCGAACGCGATAAGCGTCGTGGTAACCGTACGTCGTGAGATATGACCGAGGAATGATCGACTCACGGACGTCCTAAGGCATGTGCCCAAGCAGACTCAATATCAGATGGAGTCACATCATCCGTTACGTATGCACTTCCAATCTTGGTGAGCAAAACAAATCTGAGCTGGTCACCATCCCGCTTTTTGTCCGATTCCATGGCTTCTCGAACGGCCGGTATCCCTAGAGAAGCGGGAATGGGTGGCATTGGAATGGCATTGAGTACATTTTCGGCACGGGTCTGATCAAGCTTTCTGTTAAATCGTCTTGACATATGAAGTGCGGCCTTCATGCCCAAAATGACTGCTTCACCGTGCGAGTACACGCCATATCCTAGGGTTTTCTCCAGCGCATGTCCGAAGGTGTGACCGAAGTTCAATATCATTCGGCGTCCTTGTTCTTTCTCGTCTTCAGAAACGATTTTGGCTTTGATCGAAACAGCTCTATAAATCAAATCCGGTACGATACCAGGATCTCTCGCTAGCACCCGCTGAAACTCAGCTTCCATCCAATCGAAAAACGTGGCGTCCTGGATCAGAGCATGCTTAATGACCTCTGCAAGACCACCGAGCCACTCCCTTCGAGGAAGGGTGTACAGAAGTGCTGTGTCGATGAAGACCAACTCCGGTTGATGAAAAACACCAATCAGATTTTTGCCTTCGAAATGATTGATTCCAGTTTTCCCGCCAATGGCACTATCTACTTGGGCGATCAGAGACGTAGGGATTTGCACGAAGGGTAAGCCGCGAAGCAATGTTGCTGCGGCAAACCCAGCAAGATCACCTATGACCCCGCCACCTAGTGCGAGGACAGGGGTGCGTCGATCAATCCGCCAAGCCAACGCGGCATCGTAAATGGCCTGAAGGTGTTTAGGCGACTTGGTGGCTTCACCCGCAGGCAAGGTCAAGATTAAGGGCTCCCAACCATCATCCTTTAACAATGCGTCGAGTCGGGAACGGTAATGCGTTGCAACGTTTGAATCCGCGACTACCAGACACTTGCCCGGACGGAGTTTTGCTTTACGCAATGCCTCGGGCAATTTTGCCAAGGCATCAAATACAATGGGATACGTACGGTCGTTATCCAGTTCAACCTGTAGTGGTTGGTTGCGGTGCTGAAGAAGCATGCGTTTGGCGAAGGGTCGTTTATTCGGATAAGATAACACTCAGGGCGTCCCCTGACGATGCTTACACTATGTACAATAAAGCTACCTCGCTGGTTCATCATTTTCTCTCCGAACTGATCCTCGACGGAGATCATGTTGTTGATGCAACCTGCGGGAATGGATATGACACGATCGAACTACTGAAATTGGTAGGAGCGCAGGGTAGAGTAGATGGTTTTGACATTCAAAAACAAGCTATTGAGACTACTAGGGAACGACTAAGTATTCAAGGCAAAGTCGACAATGTCTTTCTCCACCATGCGTCCCATTCAACGATGAAGGACATACTTCCCGCTGGTAGCTCGTTGAAATCAGTTGTGTTTAATCTGGGCTATCTACCCGGCTCAGATAAATCAATAACAACTAATCCAGAGGATTCCTTATCTGCTCATAGTGCTGCCCTAGACTTGACTATGCCTGGAGGTGTGATATTCACTACCGTGTATACGGGCCACGAAGGTGGAAAGGCGGAGGCGGATCGACTTCTAGAATGGGCAAGAGCGCTCGATTCGAAACAATACTCGGCCGCGCGTCACCAATGGCTGAATCCTAGAAAGGATGCCCCATTTTTGCTCATTGTACAGCGTCGATCATAATGTGTCTCATTCTTCTGTCCTGGCAACCCAAAGAGCCGCAACGACTTGTGATCTTGGCCAATCGGGATGAGTTTTTTGATCGACCGACGCTGCAGGCAGATTTCTGGCATGATATGCCAGATATCCTCGCTGGTAGAGATAAAAAAGCGGGTGGAACGTGGCTTGGAGTAGACAAGAGAGGACGTTTTGCAGCCATTACCAATTACCGATCCCCATTGGATATGAACGCCGGGGGTACCTCACGAGGTAGCCTACCCGTAAAATTCCTTGGTTCCGAAGAAACAGCGATGAGCTATCTCGATCAGGTATCGAAGCAAAAGGCAGATTATGCAGGCTTCAATCTTCTGGTTTTCGATGGCAATGACTTGTGCTACTACTCCAATAGATCTGACAAGAACCCCGTCGCACTATCACCAGGTGTATATGGTCTGAGTAATTCTCTCTTGAATACCTCATGGCCGAAAGTTGATACTGGGCGAAGCGAACTACGCAACAGAATTGACACATCCGATGAGCCAAGCCCGGATTGGCTGGATATTATGGCTGATTCCTCTCAGGCAGCAGACAAAGAATTGCCAGATACCGGGGTGGGATATGACCTTGAAAAACGACTTTCTGCCCGATGCATTGTGATGGAGGGCTATGGGACCAGGAGTTCGACGTTCGTGTCAATAGGGCAAACTGAAAGCGCCCAGATTCAATTCGTAGAAAAAACCATCGTCCCGGCTGGCCTTAATCCTGACACTGTTTCCTTCAGACTGGTGTAACGCCGATCCCTGGCCGATCAGAAAGTGTAATAAGGCCTTTGTCAAAACTGAGTCCTGAAAACGGATCAGCTGCCAAGTGCATGGGCCCATCCAGATCCAGCCAGTCAGCGAGTGGACCCAAATGAGCTGCTGCGGTCATGGCAACGGAGCTCTCGATCATACATCCCAACATGACACCCATTTCCAGGTGTCGTGCTAGAGAGATCATCTCTCGGGCGGGCTGGATCCCTCCGCATTTGGCTAGCTTTATGTTTATGCCGTTTGCAGCTCCTGCCAAGGCCAAGATGTCGTCCGGTGTTTGAAGGCTTTCATCAGCTATGAGAGTAGCTGGGGCTCCTTTTAGTAGCCTGCGAAGCAAGTGCCATTCTTCCGGGTCCTCGGCAGGGATTGGTTGCTCTATAAATGCAAGGTCACAGTCAGCAAGGCGCTTGATCATGTCCACGGCTGTTTGAATAGGCCATTTTGCGTTAACGTCGACGCAAAGCATTCCAGAATACTGGCAGCGGGTGTGACGCACTATCGCTTCGTCGAATGACACATCCCCGCATCCGATTTTGAGTTTGAGGAACGGAAATCCCTCCGCTTCACTAAGAAACCCATTCAGTTCTTCGAGAGATTCTGGAATGGGAAGAGCGTAGGAGGATACCGGCATTGACTGCGGATCGAGGCCAAACAAGACATGCAGGGGGAATCCTAATCGCTTTCCCCACACATCGTGCAAAGCCATATCAACAGCAGCGCAAGCGGGAGGAGGTGTCTCGGGTAGTTTGGCTAAGAAAGCAGTAAGCGGAAAGGGACCGCTCGTCGGGATGTCTTCAAGGATAGGACGGATGCGTTCCATGTACTCCAGCACATCGTTGCGAGTGGTGGGGTAGTATGGTGGCAAGGCTGCTTCACCGTATCCGTCATCGATGCGGACTATCACGTTGTCTCTGCGTGTACTCGCTCCATGCGCAATTCTAAACGTATGGCGCAGGACAAGCGGTAAGTCCGAGGCAGAGAACCGTTCTTCTTTCATCGCACAGGAAATGTGATATCGGTCCAGCCCGTCATTCCTGAGTGATTCCACGCGCTAAGCTGACGAGTCAATTCATTCTCTAGAGCGCTGGAATCTGTTAGCGAATCGCAAGAAATGGGTGAGTGGTTGCAGAGTTGGTGGGGTTGGTCTAGGGAGACTACAGGGCTTCCCGCATGGGCTGGTTGGCCATGCTCAGAGCGAGCAAATCTCCATCTTCGATCAGCAACTGCTCCAATCTGGACAACTTGAGCTGCTATTTC
>Ga0055584_100004870_pt1 | contig 13156 bp, 9 predicted proteins | sample OSDHelmetaG_FD_58716 | JGI IMG/M metagenome (GOLD analysis project Ga0055584, IMG submission 58716) | Pelagic marine sediment microbial communities from the LTER site Helgoland, North Sea, for post-phytoplankton bloom and carbon turnover... | ecosystem: Environmental > Aquatic > Marine >... | reverse complement strand
CTTTTACAATAGCTGTTTTGTACACCCCCAAATGCGAAACATAGTTTTGGCTGTATAGCTGGTCTAGATTCCAATCAGATTTAAAGTGCGGGTCTATTCGTTTGCCTTGCTCACTAATTTTATCTTCATCACTATATATAAACTCAGTCTCAGGTTTGTTATTAAGTGCAAATACTACATGATATAACGCGTGTTCGTGTAATTCATCATCGTGGTCAAGTAATGCTACCCATTCACCAGTTGTTATTTCAAGCGCACTATTACTTGCTGCTGAAATATGGCCATTTTTGTCACGAAAAACAGGCTTAATACGTTTATCTTTCGCTTTATAAAATTCTAATACTTCACGAACATGTGGCTGAGTAGATTTATCATCAGCTAAACAAAGTTCCCAATTAGTATAAGACTGGTTAATTACCGATTCGATACATTCAATAAGCAACTCTTCATCTGGATTATATACAGGTACTATAATAGATATTTTGGGTGAAGAGGATAAATCAGCTAACCCTTGTTGAATGTCTAAAAAACCAATATTTTCATTTTGTTGAATCCATTCGTTATAACCTACATTTTTATCAATATTGTTACCGTTAGCTACTGGACTAATCAAACGACCTTCATCAATACCATGGGATATATAATGCTCAAGTAAGGTCGTTTTCAAACCGTGTAAATCAGGATTTAATGCTAAATAGACTTTCGGATCAAAAAAAGGACTTGGCCTACGCCCTTCAGCTTCACCTAAACTAATATAATGGTATAGTGGATTTACCTTACTTTGTTTTACGTCAGGGTTTTCACTTAAATAATATTGAGCATTAAAATAAGGGCTAGGATCAATTTTTCCTAAGTAACCATATACAAAATAATGGAATAACGTGTCAAAAAAATAGAGTTTAGAGCCTAATCCCTGATTATAATAATCTTCATTGAATAGACTAGAGCTTTCAATTATTGAACTAAAAGTACGGTAGGCTGATGTTTTAAAACGTGCCTTTATTAATTTTTTTATCATTTGACTTAAAGTAACCCTACTGACGAAAAAACATGCTGCATTTTATTTTTACCAGTGCTGAATGAATATTTATCTTGCGCCAATACCTTTTGATTTTGTGCAATACGTAACCATAGATCTTTGTCATTATATAAGCGAATCACTTCTTCACACCACTGTTCAGGAGTTTCCGCTTGTAACGTTGTTAAGTTATGACTCAATCCTATACCCTCTGCTGCAATAGATGACAAAACGGTGGGCAACCCATAGGCTAAAGCCTCTAATACCTTCCCCTTAATGCCTGCCCCCGATAGTAATGGAGCAACAAATACACGGTGCTGTTGGTATAAATCATCTAAGTTGTCTACAAAACCTATCATTTTTATATTATCTGAACTGTAATCTAGAAAATAATCAGGTAGATGACTCCCATAAACATAAAAAATAATATTCGGCGCTTTTACAAGTAACAGCGGTGCTACCTGTTCAACAAAAAACTTAACCGCTTCAACATTAGGTGTATGTTGATAACCACCAAGAAAGGCTATGCCTTCTCTCTCTTCAAAAGATTGGCCTTGATATTTTTCTTCTAAAACCCAAGGGCAAGAATAAACTTTATCTGCGTCAAGTAAATGAGAAATAATAACGGCATGTTCAACTTCAGTATAAGATAATACCGCATCTACCTTAGCCATTACGGCTAACTCTCGACCGCGCGTTATAACTGCATTATCAATACCTTCTGCATTATTTTCACGTAAAGCCATTCGTAGCTCACGTAAAAAATGTAAATCGGCATTGTTGAATAGAATAGGAATAGCCGCATTAACTTTTTTAATAATTGGCAGCACTTTTTCAGCAACGTTATACCGGGTAATATATACCGCACAAACTGTTGGAACATAGGTTTCAAGCGCGGCAGACAACGATGAAAAAAATGGGGAATACAATACTTCTACACCCATTTTTTGCAATAACGTGGTGTTATTAAGGTTATATTTCACCTGTAAGTCGGCAAATATAACCTCAAAACCTAAAGACTGTATTAGTTTTATTTCTTGAATAGCAGCGTAAGAGCCCGCATCTTCTTTAAGTGAAGGTACAGCATGGTCAATTAATAAAACTCTTTTTTTTTTATTTTTTTCAGTAGAATGCAATACTGGCTTAGTAACTGGCAAACCATTTAACATTATTACCTCAGACTGAGGAGAATACACAATATTTAACCCTGTATTCCTAACATAAGACAAACTGCTAATATTGAACGATGAAAGCAAAAGATGTTCACTGTTAGTTTTCAGTGCATTATTAAAAAATGCCTTTTTAACACACCACACAGAAGACAAAGACCTAGGCTCTTGCTTACGATAGCACGCCTTAGGGTTATTAGAATTAACGTGTTGCTCTGTTTCCCAATTTGTACCATTAATATCCATAAATAGTGCAGGTATTAACGCATCGCCTTGTAGAGAAATTTGTTTAGGCGTTGTAATGTCAGGTGTATTGATTCTTTGACTAAAAGGTTCAATAAGTTCGTCTAGCCACGATGATGTGACTTCAATAGGTTCATTAATAACAACTGCATACGTTCCGTTGGCTTGAATGTTAAAAATAGAGAACAATTCATTAAAACTGACTATTTTATTAACCAAAACAATATTACAACTAACATTATTTACTTTAAGTAATGCCTGTAAATTTGCCTTTTTTTCGCGCGCTACGATTAGAGTTAATTCAAACTTATTATGATTAAACGCTAAAAGTATTGACGCTATTGTAATAAGTAAATTTTCATTATTTTTATATACGCCAACATTTATAAAAATACTAACATCAACAGGTTTAGCATTTTTATAACCCAAACTTACCGGGTTATTATCATTTATTAAATAACGATAAGCAGAAATAGCATTATTTATACTGCTATTATTTAATGTATGCTTGCATTGTAAATCTAATGATTTATGACGAAAGCTTTCAACAATAGAACTAGATGATTTATTATTTATTTTATTTTTTGTTGCTTGTATTACTTGTGCCGAAGACTGACTTAACGGTTTAATGCGCTTTGCAATCCAAACGGGTGAAGGCTCACCCACGAGTACAATTGAAAATAAATCATGTAACCCATCAATAATATCTAAAGGAATAGCAACTTGTAGCGCATTTTCACCTGGGGGTAAATCAACCGAAAGAAGCGCAATACATACCGAGCCATAGCATAATGATAGCGGTGCATTAACCAACGCTGTTGTCGTATTAACTAAAAAATCAAAAGAATGCGCTGATTGATTCACTAAGGTAAAAGTAACTATATTATCTGGCTTGGCAACGCTAAATTCAGCGTTCTTTATTGGCTGTTGATACTTATCTAATAAACGAATTAATTTACTTGCTGTTTGCTGATACGTTAAGCCTATATTAACCGAAAAGCCATGTTTACCATTATCAAAGCCGGCCTGAACTAAATCTTCACGGTAATTATTAGCAATAGCATCGGTAATAATATTACCGTCTAATTCTACGTAAAAATGCAGAGATTCTTCAAATAACGTACTATCGTAAACCCAGCCAGTTAAAACGCCTGAAGTAAAGTCGTCAATTACCGCCCGTATAGAACTTGTATTATTGGCTTTCACAAACACTTCCATATTATTAGTTCAGCATTTTATATTTTAGAAAGTTTCTTCAATAAAACTTGCTCAATTACATTAATGCGTACAGACAAATCAGCAATACTATTTATTGCTACCTGTAATTGACCATTAACGGCAAAGTCATCTTCATTCATATTTTTATTCGCTGAAACTATTTCTTCTTTCAATACACCTAATTTATCTGTGACGTTTTGAGTATAATCTAAAATTTCAGCTGAAAATTCCTGTTGATATTTTGCTTGCTCAATTGTGCTTGTATCAGTTACTAACACAAACGATTTAGTGTTAGCCTCTAAGCCATCAACAAACAACTTACATTCGCATTCACTTTGGGGAAATACATCTACGTTTGGAATTAACGTATAACCATAAGCACCATCACCAAAACCAGCATTAAGAAGATCTTGTCTGTATTCATTGGCTAAACCGCAAGCGATAACCGTTTGACCCGCTCTAACTTCTATTTTTGCTCGGTAAGCAATATTCTCAGGGTTAAAAACCCATCCAGTTACTTTTTCAATTGCACTATGGTCTAGCTGAACTCTATAGTCATCAATATTTGCTTCAATCATCTCAAATGGCAAGTCTGTCTCAGCTTTATAACCATCGATATAAATATCTACTTTTGAAATAGAACCACTAACTGAATTACTATCAGGAGTAATTGTAAAAGCATGGTTGCCACTACCAATCTTAGCATCTAATAAATCTTGGCGAAAAACTTCAGCAATAGACGACCATAAAATCGTGTTCCCTGAGCGAACTTCCACTTTTGCGCTATCAGTATTTTTACCGGTATTATAAACCCAACCGGATATATTCTCTGCGGTTAAACAATCTATATGCCATTTATATTTTTTGAGGTTTCTATCTTTATTTCTTTTTATACCTATCATGAAATTACTCTCTATTTGAAATCTTCGCTAAAATACCATTTACTGTGTTGATGCACATTTACATCTATTAACAATCCATCTTTCGACAACAAGGTATATTTTTGATAATTAAATCAATATAAGTTGAAGATGTAGCGTCGATTTTAGCATGACAAGACCGTCCCCCCTTAAACGGGCAACCTCTACATTCTAATGTAAACAATAGCGCCAAACCATTAATTTTTAAATTAATTCAGAAGCCTGTCACTTACATACCATTTACTGTGTAAGTGAACATCATCACGGGCTAGTAATTCATTTTTAGTCAACCACTTGTATTGATTATGCTGCTCATTAGGTAGAGTCGCAATATCTATATCAACGGTTATTTCATAACCCATCACGACATAATGGGTAGTCACATCATCACCAAAAACATAATCTTGATAAAAGTGCTCGAACGGGCCTAAAAATTTAGCTGCGCCACGAGTCTTATTTATATCAAGTTCATTTTTACATAACCGTCGAAAAGCATCATCCATAGACTCATTTTTTAAAATACGACCGCCAGGTACAAACCAAAAGTTTTTTGCCGGTTGGTTAGTGCGATACCCAAGTAAATATTGACCTTGCGAATTTTTCACCACAAGATCTATTGATATTAAAGGAGTTGATGCAATAACGGTTTGAAATGTTTCTTTGTTCAAATACATGGATAAACACTTACTTTTTTATATTTTAAAGTGACTTCTCAGTCGGTGTAGCGCGAAGCGCCTCTATGCTCTCTGTGGTGATTCTTTTTAACTAAAGCTAGCTACGAAAGTTATCTTGATTATCTAAAAACCACTGGTAAGCATCAGCTAGACCATCTTCTAACGAATAGTTATACGGCCAACCTAAATTAGCTAGTCTATCTACATTCACTAATTTACGTGCTGCACCATCAGCGTTTATATCTTCTATACAAAAACCTTTTTATCTTAAAGCAGGATCTAACAATACTAATGTCGCTGTATTCAAATTCATATTACTAATTATTGTAAAAGTTTTGATAACTGCATTCTGGCTTTTATTTCAATAAAGTTAATTATTGGCGTTGTTAGTTTTATTTCTCGGCCTTTTGTTCTTTGTAACTTCATAAAGTAAAACTCAAGCTATTCTTGTAGCAAGCTTATTTGCAGTAGAGCCAATTCATTTTCTGAATGAAGCCCTGAACTTTCAATCATTAGCTGTTCGTTGTCAGCTTTAAGCTTTTCAAGTTGACTGAATTGGTCGTTAACTTTCGTGTTTGCTTGTATAGTCGCTTTAGACTGTTCGATTTCTTGGGCAAGTAATTGTTCTTTTTCAGCGGTTAATTCAGTTTTTTCTCTGCTTGCATTGACTAGTTTAGCTTCTAGCTCCGCACATTTGGTTTTGGCTTGTTCACTTACCTCGGTCTGTTTACTCTGTAAACTTTCAATATTTTCTACTTTATAGTGTAGTGTGTTTACCTATAACAGCAATCATTCTATTACTGTTTGGTTGCCTTCTTTATTAAAAAAGTTTGCTGCTTCAGCTGCTATTTCTTAATAATTCCATTGTTAGTTCAATGCTACTTTAATATCCTTAGGTTCGTTATTCTCTAGGGATTACGCCTATATAAATTTTTATAAGCGTCTATCTATAAGGCTAATATAACAGCTGCTGACACAGCGATTTGGTACATTATTTGCGTTAAGTCTTTAGTAAGTTGAAAAGATTTTGCATCAGGCTTAGCTAGCACAAAGATTTCATCTCCTGGTGATATTTTTTTCTTGTTTGTTAATTCATCATTTACGTCTATAAAGCTACCGTTAGGTTTCATTATTAATATATTTAAGTCGTCAATGTCGCTTAGTACACCGCCAGATTGAGCGATAAAATCTTCTACGTTCATGTTATTTTCATAAGCAATTGCTGTTGGAAATAACACTTCACCATGTACCATGATTAAATTACGTTTAATAGGAACAACTACTCTGTCACCTTGCTGTAGTATTATCTCGTTGGCGTTATAACCTTCCGATAGAATAACCTGCCCTTTGGGTATCACTTTTTTTGCTTTTTCAATCCATTGCAAAATAGTGCTTGCTTCGGTTGCTCGTAATTGTGCAGCTTCGTTTGTATTTGAACGAGCCGTTAGAACACTTTGCTCTAAAGCGGTAAGAGAAGCTTGTAACATATCTTTTTGACGTTCTCCTACAGACGGTCTAAATAATTGAATCGCTTTTTTGTTCGACAGTTTTGTAAATTCAATTTGCGCTAGAACATCGTTTAAACTTGACCCCCATGGCACTACCAATTCAAATGCCGAATTATGCTCACCCATTAATTCTATACTGATACTGTTTGCTCTTAACTGTGAAGAGACTTTAATCACAGCACCACCTTTGATGATGACATCAGCAATGTTATTAATTGGATACTGTTGCACTGCAATTTTACTTTCACTGCCCTTACTGAGTGTTCTCACACTTGGTTCAATAATAGTGACATGTGTAGCTTTCTCTTTATTAACCACCGCAGCCAATATATCTTCTAGGCTTTCTTTGTTATCCTTAAGCTCGTATCTCCCTTCAAAACCAACGTCACCTTCAATACTAACTTGGCCTTTTGATGAGCCCACAAATATAACATCTCCATCTTGCAACTGTATTACAGGCATGTCTCCTTTTTGAAGGAATTTGTATAAATCGATATTATTCTTTATTTGGTTATTTCGTTTTACTTGAATATTTCGGTAGCTGCCAATGTCTTTACGTATTCCTCCTGCTAAGTCAATAAAGCGTAAAATACTGTCCGCACTTTGCCCCTCATATATACCAGGTACATTTACTAAGCCTGATAAAAAAACTTTAACTTTTTGACTTGATAATAAACTGACATACGCTTTTACATTCGCTTTATATACACGTTTAATACTTTGCAAAACCACTTTATTAAGTTGTTCATTGGCTACGCCCAATACTTTGATTGGACCTACTTTAGGTATGTATACATTCCCTTGAGGATCAACCTTAATTTCAGCTTGGTAATCTATACCACCCCACAGCTGTATTAACAAGTTATCGCCTTGTGAAATAAGATAATTTGGATTAACTGCAGAAAATGACGTTTGTTTAAAACCACCATGAAATAGCCAATCTCCATATAAATCACTAGTAATTATAGGCCTTGTGCTTGTAGATTTTTCTGGTTCATAAATACTAAGCTGATTTTCTGCAGTTTCACTTTGTTGAAGTGTAACGGAAGCATTTACCGTGAATATTACGAAAAATGCACTTAATAATGTGACTAACTTCTTTATCATTCTTGATGCTCTTTAATAATGGAGATGATTAAACGGCCAATTGCATATACCAATAGTATTGAGATAAACCAAGTTAAAATACTATATAAACGTCGTGGATATTCGCTGTCTTCAGCCAATGACGGATTAGTGATAATAAGGATATATTTTAAACTACTATAGACTTCTACTCTTGCTTGTTCCATAGCAGCTAATGACGATTGATATAAGTCTGTCGCTAATAAGGCTGTTAAGCTAATTTCTTCAAATTCCATTTTTATTTTATTTATTGATTGTTGACCTGTGTTAGTAATTTTTTCTTTTTCTTCTGATAATTGGGCATTCAATGCTGCAAGGATAATTTGTTTAGACTTAACTTCTGCTGAATCTTTTTTCATAAAAGCAAGCAAAGACTTCAATTCAGTTTCTTGCTTAATTATGTCTACTTCTAATTGGTTTATCGCTGTCGCTAAAGCGAACCCTTGTTGTTTAGGATCGTATAATTGATATTTCTGTTGAAAGTTCAGTAACGTCAATTTATGCTGTTTAAGAATACCATAAGATCTGTCTACCTCTTTTTGGGCGTATTTCATTTGTTGTTGTACTATTTTATCTCCTAATCGATTAATAAACGTTTCACTTAGTTTTAATATTTCTTTTGTCACCTTTAAAGAAAATTCTGGCTGAAATGTTTGAAGCTCAACCGATAAAACTTCAGAAAGTTCGTCATATTGTACGTTTATATGCTTTTGAAAATATTCAATATAGTCTTCAGTTGAAGTATCTGGGCCTAGTCGACTAAACCAATCCCAATCTTCCTGTTGATAATGTTTTTTTAATAATAATGATTTATTGAGAGAAAGAGCCATGGCACGTGATTGAATATATTCTTTCAGTATCAACGCATCTTTTGTTGAAGAAGATGACGAACCTAATGCCACAAGTCCGGTTAAAGCTAGTTGGGGACTACCCGCTTGTTTTATTATAAATTTCGTTTCACTTATAAATCGTGGTGACGCTATTAATGTGTAATACACTACTACAATGGATAAAGTAAAAATAACTAATACAAACGAGCCAAGCTTAGCCCGAGTTAATAACATTGCTTGTTGTGCGGTAACATAAGCGTTAGAGTCTGCAACAAATTTAACCGGACTTTGTTTTAATTTTTTTACTATCCGTGACATTGGGCTCGATTTTTTATTGGTTGGTAACATAAGTCTCTTCGTAATCTTGTATGGCATCTTTTATATCATGATGAAAAACGACGTTTTGATTTTTAATCACAATCCCAGCTTGACAGAATTTTTTCAATTCTGTCATTGAATGACTCACCATAATAATAGTTTTGTTTTTATATCTTTCTTCTAAAATTGCAGTACTTTTTTGTTTGAAATTTGCATCTCCCACCGCTCTCAATTCATCAATTAATAAAACATCAAAATTAAAATCAAAGGCTGTTGCTAATCCAAAAGTTACTTTTGAGCGCATTCCGCTAGAATAGGTTTTTACTGGTTCGTTAAAGTAATCACCAATTCCGGCAAACTCTGCGACTTTGTCTTCTATTTCTTTGGTATTTCTATAGCCATGAATGCGAGCAACAAAGCGAGTGTTTTCTCTTGCCGACATTGAACTTTGCAGCCCCCCTTGTAAGCCTAGTGGCCAAGATATTTTTTTATTGGAGTGGATTTGACCAAAATTTGGAATGTCCGTACCGCCCATCATTCTAATCAATGTTGATTTACCCACCCCGTTAGGCCCTAGAACACCAATATTGTTATCTACAGGTATTTGAATATTTACCTCTTTAAATACATATTGTCTGCCTTTTTTAGAGGGGTAGTATTTACTGACGTTATCAAAACTGATCATCGTGCTATTAACCTGTGCCGGCACAACTTAAAGGTCATTAATCCTAAACAAAAAGTACCCAAAGATATTTCACTAACAAATCGCCAATCTCCTATGGGTGTGGTGTAAGTAATAAAAAAAGCATCACGGCTAAGTTCTAAAATATGAAAAATAGGATTCCAACTAAATAAGTACCAATATTGTGTAGGAACCATAGTAGCGGTAAAAAAGATACCAGAAATAAAAAACATGGGTCGCATTACTATCTGTACAACTTTCCCAGTGTCTTTCCAAAAAGTAACAGCGCTACATAACAATAAACCTAGACCAACACCTAAAATAAGCAGTAAAACACTCGCGGCAATAAGCGCTAATAAATCATTAGGAAATACGTCTAACCCTAACCATGCCATTGCTGAGAGTATAATAATGTAAACAACAATAAAAGTAGCTGATTCAATCACTACGCGGGTTATTATTGGGTCAATTGCCGCTACTTGCTTATAAGACAGTAACGCTTTATTGGCTTGTACTGCTGCCGATAACTGCGGTAATAGCTTACTAAAAAATTGAAAGGGTAGCATGCCTGAAAAAATAAACAAAGCAACGGGTACACCTGCCAAACTACTGCGCCCAATAAAAGTAAAAAGTATTGCTAAAACACTCGCTGCCATGACAGGTTCAGCCAATGCCCAAAAATAGCCTAAACGGTTAGCACCAAAGCGCGTTTTTAATTCGCGCATTAACAAAGCATGCACTGTGTTGCACATGATTTGCCATGATGTTCTTTTAGGTGTTACGCCTGTAGATAATGAAACCTTTGTCACGACTGAAAAAACTCCAAAACACCAACAACGTTATTGTTGTTATGCTCATCCACAACAAGTATATTTTTTACATGATTTTCTCTCATTATTTCTTCTGCTTCAGGTAACATCTGATTTTCAGAAATAGTAATAGGTATAATGGTCATCATATCGGTAGCAGTGAGAGTTTTAAAATCGATATTTTGCATCAATGATCGTCTTAAATCGCCATCAGTAATTATACCTTCTAGCACGCCATTATGTTGAACAATAGCTAGACCTAATGTGGAATTAGTCATGGTTAAAATAACATCATGCATAGAATCAGTAGGGATAACAAAAGGGAGATCTTTAGTATGCATTACATCAGCTACTTTCGTTAATAAACGTTGACCTAGACTACCACCTGGGTGATACCTAGCAAACTGATGAGGTTGAAAGTTACGTAAATATATTAAGGCGATGGCTAGCGCATCCCCCATAACCAGTGTTGCTGTAGTTGATGTGGTAGGAGCTAAGTTATTTGGGCACACTTCTTTTTCAATTTTAACACTAATGGTTATATCAGAATTTTTAGCTAACGTACTTTGGGTGTTTCCAGTGATAGCAATTATTTTATTGCCAAACTGCTTAAGTGATGGAATAATTTTTAATATTTCATCCGTTTCGCCACTATTGGCAATCAACAAAATAACATCATCAGCCTGTATCATGCCTAAATCACCATGAAATGCTTCTGCAGGGTGAATAAAAAATGATGAGGTGCCTGTAGATGCCATGGTAGCGGCTATTTTCTTGCCTATTATGCCTGATTTCCCCATACCTGAAATAATTAGCCGCCCCGAACACGCAATGATTAAATCAACAGCTTTTGAGAAGTTATCATCAACATGTTCCGCAACAAGTTGAATTTGACGACCCTGTTCAACAATAGATTGATATGCTTTTTTTACCGCATATTCAGTGGTTAAAGTATTGTCGGTTTCTAGTTGTTGCTTACTATTTTGCATTTTGTACATCCATTACTAGTATTCATTTTTTAACTGTAAATTAGCTATAAATTATAATTGAAATATTGGAATAATAGAATATTTCAATATAATTACATCATGAAACTTGATGCTCGATATCTTTTTTAAAGCGCTCTTTTAGAAAGCTAAGCAAGCCTGATCTTGACTATTCAAGCTAACTTGTCTGCCACTGCCTGCATAGTTAACTCGGGCTTTTGGTAAAAACTGCCCGGTATTTGATTCGCCATCAATAGGCATTTTTTGAATTCTTTAAATTTTACTCTGCAAGGCTTGCTACATGAAACCCAGAAATCATTCAACGGTAGATCACTTGTTACACCGTCAATATTATAAATAGCATTGCCTAATGTTTTAGTCGGTAGATCATGAAGTAGTGATGATAAGCCTACGGTGCTATTGATAGTAATAGTCCCTTTAGCATGCTTTAATAATGTTGGTAGATGTAAATCATGAACATATAATACACGGCCATTTACATCATAGGCATAACTCGATTTTTTTATATAGCCGGCATAATGATTAAAGCCACGATCCATCGGATGATGTTTAAAAACCAAGAAATCACTTTTATTTGCATATTGAGCAAACGATCTTATTACATCACCAATAAATTCCTCTATTGAACGAAAAGGTGAATGGTATAGAATTTGGCTATCGACACTGACTTGTAAAGGGGCTACAAAATATTTTTTTGATAGTTCACCTTCAAATTTTTTCAGTAGAGCAGGCTCTTGTACACGATATTTTACTTTCCGTATCCCTGATTTCACCCAGTAATAGGCTTCTTCAAGTATATGCCAAGGCCTGTGATGTATATAATTTTTATAGCGTTTAGAATAATAGGCTTTATAGAGATAATAAACACTTGCATTAATACCCATACGAAGAAAAGAACGTTTCAACTGTAAAGTATTATCTTGACTCACATCATTATTTTTAAGTGTTAAGTCTGATTGATATTGGTCAAAATCGAAGAGTGAATTGCCATTAACCCCATTTTTTTCGAAGGTAATAAATGCAGGTCGTAAATACCCTTCTTCAAATGCCCAGAAAGCAATCGCTAATTTATCAGTCACTTTTTTGGCTTCTCGGTGATAAAATCGACAATCACCAAAAACAATAATATCTGTTATGTTTTCACGTTTCACATATGCCGATAAATATTCATTCCAGTCATCAGAATGACCATTATATGCTGTAGAGTTTTTTTTGTCGCTAAAGTGGTAGTCACCACCATTAAAAGTAATTTGTTGGACGTTTACATTTTTTTTTAGCTGTAAATGTTGGGATAAAACTTTGAAAAAAGGACCTACTGGGCCTTGAAGAAGTAATATGTTTCTCATTAATAATCCATATACATATACAAAAAAAACATATTTTAAAAAAGTATTACTAAAATGATAAAATAGTGTAAAAACTCTATAAATAAGAGCATATTACAACTTAAAGCTTAATTCAAGCTAATAGTTGTTGATATATAGTTGTTGAAATAACCCATAAAGTCTACGTTATGACAAGCAAAAACACAATAAATACTCGGTTGTATTTGCAGAAAACCTTACGATTTAATAACAAATGAATAACAAATTAATATCAAAAAATTTAGTCCTAATTTGATATTCATTTGATATT
>Ga0055584_100004869_pt1 | contig 13156 bp, 15 predicted proteins | sample OSDHelmetaG_FD_58716 | JGI IMG/M metagenome (GOLD analysis project Ga0055584, IMG submission 58716) | Pelagic marine sediment microbial communities from the LTER site Helgoland, North Sea, for post-phytoplankton bloom and carbon turnover... | ecosystem: Environmental > Aquatic > Marine >... | reverse complement strand
GTATCGAACAATCGCAACCGGGTGTTATGGCGGCGTTGGAGGCATTAGTTAGCCCGCTGAGTCTGGTAAGTCGCTTTGTATATCGAAGACAAATATCGTGTCGGCAATTTTTACGCATTCATGCACAATCGAGTCGAGGAATCGCGCCACCGGGATGCGTTTTCCGCGCAAGTGTCCTTGGGTTTCGGCGCAGGCGCGTGAGGCCAGTTAGTTTCCGGCGCGCACTGGTGGTGCGCAATCTAGCGCCGTGTGTAAATGTATTTGAGCGCGCGCTCACACTCCGGCGGCCATGCCGTCACCAGCTGGGTCGGCCCCACCATCAAGGCGTCCTTCTTGCATCCTGATCGCATGGACTAAAGGCACCATATAACTCACCGCGTATCGACGGGTCGCATAGCCGCGACCTTGCAGCCCTTTTTCGCTTGAGCGAAGAATACGGTTGGTCAGTTCGATGGTATCGGAGGTAGTACAAAATCTCGGTGCTGATACCGCTTCTTGCGCGCTCATGTCAAAGTCCACTACGTTCAAGATTGCCTGCAAAACACCCATCGTGATGGTCGTGCCACCCGGCGCGCCGACGCTTAAGAATGCTTGACCATCGCGCATGAGTGTAGTTGGACACAGCGCGGAGAAGCGCGACTTGCCAGGTGCCAGCGAGCCAGGTTGGCCCGGGCGCGGATCGAATACCATCATGCAATTGTTGTACATAAAACCGAGGCCATCGGTAACAACGCCCGAACTCGAACCTAGTGAGTGCGTCATGTTGACGATATTGCCTTGTTTATCCGCAACACAAATATGTGTGGTCTCTTTACTCTCGGGTGCGCCAGCGTTTACCCGTGGTACGTGCGTAATGTGCCCTGCACGAATGCGCTCGGCGTGCTTGCTGGCATAGGTTTTGGAGGTCAGCTCGTGCAGCGGAATATCGACGAAGCGCGGATCTCCCATGCGTGTGTCTTTGTCGATAGTTGCGATCTTCATTGCTTCCGATAAGGTCGCGATGTATTCGCTTGAGTTGTGCCGCATAGCTTTGAGATCAAAGTTCTCAAGTATGTTTAACATTTCCACTATCATCAGACCGCCGCCCGGCGGTTGATTCGTGTGCACCTCAAAACCGCGATAGCTGCCCACTAGCGGGGTACCGTGCTCAGTCTCACAGGTCGCCAGATCCTCTAATCTAAGATGCCCGTCATGTGCGCGCATATCCGCATCGATGCGATGCGCGATGTCGCCAAAATAGAAATCTTCAACTCCGTGTTGAGCGATGCGCTCATAGGTTCGGCCCATGTCCGGGTTGCGTAGGATTTCGCCAACGTTATATAAGCTGCCGTCTGGTTTGAGATAGATCTTCGAGGCGGCGGCGTTGTCCCTTATGACTCGAATTCGCTCGATGCGTCCCGCTTGAGCGGGCTGGCGCCAAAAGCCGTGCACGTGCGGGCGCACCGCGAAGCCTTCGTGGCAATATGTGATCGCCGGTTGTAATAAGTCTGCCAGCGAGCGCGTGCCGAACTTTTCGCTCGCTTGCGCGAAGGCTTTGATGGTTAGTGGTGTCGTCATCGACGTATAACCGAGTTCGTTGACTTGTCCTTTCAGCACAAACCCGAAACCATCGTCGCATTCACGCTCAATGAGCGACTCCCATTGATCCGCCCGTGTGGCTGCTGGCGCGCGACCGTGGAAGTCGATGCAGTAATGGCGCTGCTCTTGCGCTAAATACAACTGCATTGAGCCAAAACCGGCAATACCGCACATTTGCGGATCGACAACAGTTTGCACCAGCGCTGCGCCGATGGCGGCGTCGACGACATTGCCACCACTGCTAAGAATGTCGAGGCCCGCTTCCACGGCCTCAGGCTGAGGAGCAGAAATCATACCGTGGTTCATGGCGTGGGATCCTTAATTGATGTCATAAAGAAAAATGTGACGTTGCGGTCGCTGCAACTTAGGTTTTATCGCAACGATACTCGGCGCCATGCTGATAATCTATCGCCATGAAAATTAGAATCAATGTTTAGTGCTGACGAAAATTGTTTGGCCATGCACGCGTAGCACGGCAATGATCTGCTCTTCAGCGAAATGGGTCGAAAGGCCGGCGAGCACTGCAAGAGCGTTAATGCTTCCGATACCCCTGGTGCTGGACTCAGGCGAGGGTGCGTGTAAGTTCAGCATGCAACCGACAAGCATAAAGGCCCGCCTCATGAGTCTTGCCCCTGCACTCTCCTGGCCTATCACTGATGCCGAAATTGAAACCTATGAGCAAAACGGTGTCGTTCACTTGCGCGGCATCTACCCACAGGCTTGGGTCGACATACTTCGCAGCGCGCTTGACGAAACGCTTCGTTTTCCCGTGAGGCTCTTGTGGAGGGCCGCAGTGACGCCGGCGCACGAGTTGACGTCGTTCAGATCGCGGAACTTGCGACCAAGATGAGACCGGAGATAGCTGGCATGTCCCATGACGGCCTCGAGGCGATGCCCGTGATCGAGGGGCACAAAGGGAATTTTGACGTGGTCTACTTCGATGCTGAGCGCGGCGACGTGATCGTTCATCACTGGGCGACGCTTCACGGCTCGTGCAGAAATGTATCGGCTAAGCGAACTCGGCGCGCCGCCTCGGTGCGGTACGCAGGCGAGGACTGCACCTTCTATCATCGCAAATCTTCGCCGGAGCCTTATCGTCACACGGTTGGCTTGGTGGACGGTGATGCGCTCGAGAAGGCTGAGCGCTTCCCGATTGTGTGGCCACGCGCTTAGTTGACGGGGCCTTGGTCCGGCTATTACCGCGCTTGTAGGGTGAGGCTTCGTAATGGCGAAAAGTACAAGGACAAAGAGGAAATACAAGAACACACAGACGAGGATGGAGGCTGGCTTATCTGCAAATTATGCCTTTGGCGCGTACGGCCACATCGCTTGACGTAAGCGCTTCATTGGGCGCCCGTCCATTGCGGCGAGGCCGAGTGCGATAAGAGTCATACCAGCGTAGTGGCGCGGCTCAAGCATCTCACCGAGAAACATGTAGCCGAGCAACACCGCAGTCACCGGCAACAACAGAGTCACCAGTAATAAATTGACCGCCCCCGATGATGCCAGGATGCCGAAATACAGAATGTACGCCATCGCCGTCGAGAACACCGCCAGCCCTAGCAAGGCGTCCATTGAAGCAAGTGATAAGCGAAGCGATAATCCATGGCTGCCCAAACCGCACTGCAATTGGAAGTAAAACAACAGTGGATGCGGTGAGCTGATCGGTGGCGGTCACCAGCGGGTCGATACCCATGCGCTTGAAGCGACGACCGAACACCCCTGCTACGGCGAACGAAAAGGCGCCTGCAACAACGGCGAGCTGCGCGAACGCTTGTGAGCCGAGTTCGCTCAAGGCCGAGATACCAATCATGACCACCACACCGGCGAATCCAATGGCGAGGCCGGCAACACGCCCAGGCGTCAGTTTCTCGTCGGTGGTAAACCAGTGCGCGACGATGACGGCGAACAAAGGGGTAGAGGCGTTCAGAATTGCGGCTAGCCCGCCAGTGATGTGAGTCTGCCCCCAGGTCATCAGCGAGAATGGGATTAGGTTGCTCAACAAGGCCATGATGACGAACTCTCGCCAAAGCGAGACCGACACAGTCAGGCGTTTGCGCAGCACCAGCAGCAACAAGTTGAGCGCCAGCGCCGCCAGAGCTACACGAGCGAGGACGATGATGACAGGCGTGTAGGTGTCGACCGCAACTGCAACGAAGAAATAGGTGGCGCCCCACAAGACCGATAGGGTGAGGAGTTGCGCCCACTCAACGCCGCCCATATTTTGGCGGATGGCTGCCTCAGTGGTCATGACATCGTCGCATTAGGTACTCCTTAAATTTGTCCTATCGGCGCGAGCTAAGAACGCAAGCTGTCGCATCAATAGCCCTTTGCACGTCTCGGGCCGTGGTTCGCCAATTGACAACGCTCACGCGCATTGCCTGACGGCCTTGCCAGTTTGTGCCAGAGAAGAACGCTTCACCGGTGGCGTTAATACGGGCAATGACAGCGTCGGTGTAAAGGTCATTCTCATCGTGCGTTGCGTCTGGCTTGCTGAAACGCACAAGGCCTTGATTGAGGCTTGGCGAAGCAAGCACCTCAGCGCCGGGGAGAGCACCAATGCCTTCCACGATGGCTGCGCAGTGATCGCAACAGCGATCAATGAGGTCTTCGAGCCCTGCGCGACCGAGTTCCTTCAGGGCTGCATAGATTGGTACTCCGCGGGCGCGCCTCGACCACTCGGGATTCCAATCAATTTGGTCTCGGGCGGTGTTCTCTGCCTCGATATAAGAGGCACTCACTGTCATAGCGGCCTTATGGGCCTGTCGATTTCGAATGATGGCGATGCCACTGTCATAAGGGACGTTGAGCCATTTGTGACCGTCTGTTGCCCAGCTGTCAGCCAAGTCGATACCGTCAACCAAGTGCCTTTTAGCGTGACTGACTCGGGCGTACAGACCAAATGCGCCGTCGACATGCACCCATACCCCGGCAGCGCGCGCCATCGGTATAAGTTCGGCAAACAGATCGCAGGCGCCGATATTGAGGTCCGCCGCATTGAGTACCAAAATCGCGGGCCCGGACAAGTCCGGCAATGCGCGCTCTAGTGATGAGCGCGCAATACGGCCGCTTTGGTCCGTTTCTAGAGGCACAATCGAATCGGTCCCAAGTCCGAGAAATCGCACTGCGCGTTCGATAGAGCCGTGCCTTTGAGCGTTAGCTAACACTGTGATCGGTGGTGCTGAGTACAGCCCTTTCCTTTCAACGTCCCAGCCGGCGCGCTCGAGCAGCGCATGTCTTGCCACTGCAAGGCATGTCATGTGGGCAAGCTGGCAACCGGTGGTGAAGGCAAATGAGGACTCGCGCGGGAGGTCGAATAGCTCCTTCAGCCACTCACCTGCGACCTCTTCGATGACCGCGGTGGCAGGTCCGCAGCCATACAGGGCCGCATTCTGGTCCCACGTAGAGACCAGCCAATCGGCCGCAAGGGCAGATTCGAGACCGCCACCGATAACCCAGGCGAAGAAGCGGCCCCCGGCGCTACCTAGCAGCCCATCTTCAGCGTTTGTTGCCAGATGCGACAGGACATCCGCGGGCGGGGTGCCGTGGTCAGGCAGCGGCCCTGCAAAACGGGCTTTGAGCGTAGCCATATCGACGCTCGCTTGCACCGGGCGGTCGTCCAGGCCGTCGAGCCAATGTTGTGCCGAATGGAATGCTTGGTCGAGCGCGTTGGCCATGTGTGTCTCCTGGTCGCGAGAATTGTCCGAGATTAAGACATTGGCAGATGTAAGCAAGTACGGACACCCGTTTCTTGCTTACAAGCAGTGAACCGAGCGCATCAACGAATGACCGCTCCTTGGCTGACAGCGGTTCCGACGAATGTTCGAATTGGCCCCGGAGGAGTTGCTCGATCGGTTCGACGCTGCGTCTTTGCGGCGGCTGATTTGGCTTAACTGATAGGCCGTTGGCGATACCGAATATTTGCCGACTAAACCGCTGCGCAAACTTACATCTTCAAGCACGTGACGATAACTATTGACTGATCGGTTTAAACTAAATATGTTTAGACCAATCGGTTTAAACAATCCTGGTTAGCAGCGACTAACGGGAAATAAACATAGTCAAGGGGCCGTACTCACCAGCGGCGGTGCGGTTTCCCAATCAATCGACTGGAGAAATGTATGAGTCTTGCAGACAAACTTCTCGCCATCCACGAAGCCGGGATGAAACGGATACCCAAAGAAAAGTACGCTGTGATGAGCGCCGCGACGAATACGCTACGCGAATCGGCAATCATGGACGCCGTGATCAAGGTGGGCGATCGCCTGCCGGCTTTCTCACTCGCGAACCGCGCGGGCAATGTTGTAAATTCCGCAGACTTGTTGGCCCGCGGCCCGCTGGTCCTGACGGTATTTCGCGGCAGCTGGTGACCGTACTGCAATGCAGAGCTGTATGCTTTGCAGGCAGTTTTTCCACAGTTAGAAGAACACGGCGCTACGCTGGTCGCCCTCACTCCACAGCTTGCCGAACATAACAGCACCATGATTGACAAAAACGAACTTGGCTTCGATTTGCTGTCGGATCCAGGCAATGTTTATGCCGATGCCCTGGGCTTGCGGTTCGAGGTACCGGAACAAGTCCGGGCGATTTACCTGAGTTTCGGCATCGATCTGTCGAAGCACAACGGCGACGCCAGCGGGACATTGCCAATGCCTGGGCGAATCGTTGTAGATAGTGACGGCATCGTGCGCGCGGTCGACGTCGGTCCGGACTACACCAAGCGACCGGAGCCTGAAAAAACAGTGTCTGACGCGGCAGCACTGGGCTAGATGGGTGATTCGGCCGGCTTGCGAGCAAGTTGGCGGGTTGCATGCTCGGTCGTCGCCTATCAGGCCGGCCGAGTCGAACTGGTGCGGGGATCTAAACGCGTCCCGCGAGCCCTAAGCCGATACCAGCTGAGTCTAGACTGGGGCTGAACGATGATAGGTGCATGGTGGCACGGTAGGGCGGCTTCGCGGTCTTGGCTTGCGACGTTTGCGTTTGGCATGATGTTGCCGTCGATGTCCGCTTTGCTGAGCCTAGATCGTGCCCAGGTCGGATTGCTTGGCTTTGCTAATATGATGTGGTGTCTGGTCGCCGTGTTTCTCACCGACTGGCCGTGCGTAAGCTATTGCCGCCAGCCGTGACCTTATCAACTCTCCCAATTAATGGAATAGACAATGACTCAAATTGCCATCATCAATGACTACGCAGATGTTGCGCGCGCTTGCGCCGAGTGGAGTCGATTGCCTGCTGACGTAGACCTAGACATATACAACGATCACTTAAGCGATGAAGCCGAAATTGCGGCGCGCCTCGAGCCCTACGAAGTGGTGGTCGCCATTCGCGAGCGCACACCCATTACGCAAAGCCTGCTTGATCGCTTGCCAAACCTTAAGCTGTTGGTGACGCCTGGCATGCGCAACGCTGCGATCGACCTTGCGGGTTGCGCGCAAGCTGGTATCACCGTGTGCGGCACTAATCCGGGGCGCCCAGCAACGGCAGAATTGGCCTGGTTACTGATCCTGGCGCTGACGAAGAAGTTGATCCCGGAGGAGCGGGGTGTGAGGCACGGGCACTGGGGCGTTTCCATGGGTATCGGCCTCGGAGGCCGGACACTCGGTCTTCTCGGCTTGGGTAAGTTGGGCGCCAAGGTTGCCGAGGTTGCCCAGGTCTTCGATATGAATGTTCTTGCCTGGAGTCCAAATCTGACCGACCAGCGGGCGGCCGAGTGCGGTGTGCGTCGCGTCGAATTCGACCAGCTCTTGGCCGAGTCTGACGTGGTGTCGGTTCACTTGGTGCTTGGCCCGCGCAGTGAAGGTCTCATCGGTGCCCGGGAGCTGGCGCTGATGAAACCGGACAGCTATCTGATCAACACAGCAAGAGGCCCTATCGTCGACGAGGGCGCTCTCATTAATGCGTTGCGCGAAGGTCGAATCGGCGGCGCCGGACTTGATGTATTCGATGTTGAGCCGCTACCTCTTGACCATCCATTCAGGACCCTAGACAAGGTCGTCATTACGCCGCATCTCGGCGGCTTCGTTGAGGACAGTTACAAGATCTGGTTCCCTGAAGTGTTAGAGGACATTGAGGCGTGGCTGCGTGGGCAGCCAGTGCGGGTGATTTCTTGAATCGAGACGCGCCGCTTTGAGCGCCATCTAGCTGGTCCTCGACAAGCTGTACTGGAAGGGGCGTTGTGGGTGACGGCGTCTATCGATAGGCGCAGCTAGATTAACGCAGCAAGGCCCGTGTTCGCTGACAACTCTAGTATCCGCCTGCGCTGAAATGCTTGATGTAAATCGCTCCATATCGAAAGTCGAATATGAAGGAGGTTAGGATCACGCACGTCGCTAAAGCAAAAATACCAATGCGGGCGTCCAAGTTACGATATGCCAAAGCGCAATAGACCGGCCCAACATCGGCAAACCAAGTGCGCCAAAGAACGCGTCACCGGTGGTGATGGTCGCAGTAAAACCGCCGACGGCCTAGCGAGCAATGATGTGCTTGCGAACAAACAGCAGACCGACCACGAAGGTCGACACCAGAAAGTCAATCCACAACTGGCCTGCCGCAGGCATTGCCGCAAAGCCCTCTGCGTCGAAGATCTCGAGGGGCCGTGGCCCTTCGCGTATTTCTCCACGGCGAGCGCACTCTCGACCCAAAACATCGCTAAGGCAATCGCTGCTGGGATAGCCATCGCTTTCATTTTCATACCACCTATGCAGGTGGCATGAGGACAATGTCGATTGTTGAACGTTCGGTCAAGACACGCTATAACTCTGTAACTACTACTCGGAGATCCAAGTACTTATGCCTTGGGAGAAATCGTTTGACCTAGATGACGCAGTTGACTGTGCCATTGAGGTATTTTGGGCGAAAGGCTTTGAAGCGACATCTATGGCCGACTTGGTCGACCGCATGGGCATCCACAAGGGTAGTCTTTACAATGCCTTTGGTAGTAAGAAAGAGCTGTTTAAACGCGCTCTTTTGAAGTACGACCAAGACAATCGGCAAACGACCTTGGCAACGCTCGAAGGGGTCGATGACGCCGTTGCTGCGATCTCCAAACTGTTCGATGCCGTGATTGCGCAGAGCACGGATGGCTCGCGCGAAAAAGGCTGCCTGTTGGTCAACACCGCGTTAGAGCATCCCAATCACGATTTAGATGTCCGTGAGATCGTCGACACTGCGCTTGGCGATTTTGAGGCGTTCTTTAAGCGCCGGATCAAACGCGGCCAGTTGCGTGGTGTCATCCCAAAGAGCATCAATGCGAACCAAACCGCAAAGTCCTTGCTGGCGCTGGTTGTTGGCCTACGCGTTCTGTCGCGCGGCAGTTTCGGTGCATCACAGCTGCGCGCGATTAAGAATGGTGCGCTGAGATTGCTTACCGAAGCTGTCGAACCGACGCCGAAGTCTTAGCGACGAATACACAACCCCCGTTGCCAATTCGGCGGAGTCTATTTGCGGGTTGTTACGCCTGCTTTATTGGCAGCTCGATTGGCCTAGCAATGGTTCAATGGAAAACTCGACACCTGGGTCCTTGGCGTATTCCAGCAACACTCGATAGTTAACCGCGGACCGGACTATTTTCGTCACAATGGAGCTTCGAGCGCCGGTCATGTGCTTTGTGCACTTCAGTTCTCCTTCAAGGTGCCTGCGTGGGCTAGTTATGCACGCAGTCCATTAGCGTGGTTCCCGGCTTCGCTGAGCAGCGATTTGAGTTGCACATCAAACGCTCGTGGCTCGCGAACTTGCTTCAACTGTTGAAATACGGCCGCAGCCTGCAGGAAAGTTCGACGCAGTTGATTTAGCCATTGTTTGACCCGCCCTGGGGCGAATGTCGCTGTGGGGTCTTTGCGCATGATCTCCCAATATTGCAGCACCAGGGCGATGACTCGCGGCCAATCACGGGCGGCTGGGCGTACTTCGCGTCCTGCCAGCCGGTCGCGAATTCGCTCCACCAGAAACGGGTCTGCAATCGCGCCGCGCCCAAGCATGACATCGTTTGTGCCGCTGACCGCTCGGCAATTCACATAGTCTTCGACGCTCCAGATTTCGCCATTGGCTACCACTGGTAAATTTATCGCCGCGGCGATATGCGCCACCCATTCCCAATGCGCCGGTGGGCGATATCCCTCGTCCTTGGTACGCGCGTGTACCACTAGCAGTTCGGCGCCGGCTCCAGCAAGCGCGTGGGCCGCCTCAAGTGCCCGAGACTTGTCATGCACGCCAAGACGCATCTTTGCGGTGACTGGCACTCGTCCGTCAACAGCACGAGTAACTGCGCTGACAATTCTGTCGAGCTGTGCAGGCTCATTTAGCAAGATCGCACCGCCTCCGTGGCGGTTTACCACCGGCGCGGGGCAGCCAAAGTTAATGTCGATGCCGGCCGGGTTAAGATTGACGAGATGCGCTGCATTATCCGCCATACACGACGGGTCGGAGCCAAGTAACTGGACCCGCACGGGTACACCGCTCGCGGTTTTAGCGTCAGTGCTTAGCTCTGGAGCCGAGCGCAAATACGCGCGTGGCGGCAACAGTGTTTGGGTGACGCGTACGAATTCTGTCACGCACCAATCGTATTGCGCCGCGCCGGTGAGGGTTTGACGAAGCTGCGCGTTTAACAGTCCCTCCATCGGTGCCAGTACAAAACGTGCAGGCCCAGCGGGGACGCTTGGTTCTATCATCGGTCTGGGCTAATCCCAAAAGATACGAATGGTTGGCGCGAGTTCGCCGGCGATGACGATGCCTTGTCCGCCAACTATCAGTGTGGGAGAAGGGGTGTCTTATGTGCCTATTCTGCGGCCGGTCAGCGTTGATTGATAGCTCCGGCGCTGGAGCGCAAAATGTACCGCGTACAGGCCAATATTGGATTGGCGCATTTAGGCGACTGCGCGCTTGATCAGTCGCTATCCGAACGAGTCTCCTCTGATGGAATCAACACCCAAGGTCATCCGCACCATGTGCCCGATGAATTGTCATCCGACCCTTTGTGGGATGAAGGCAACGGTTGAAAACGGCGAACTCAAAAGCATCGAAGGCGATGTGGACAACCCTGATAGCCGGGGATTCTTGTGTATGCGCGGACGCGCATCCAAGGAAATAATCGGCAACGCCGAGCGCTTGTTGTATCCGATGGTCCGCGAGCAGCGCGGCACTGACGGCTGGCGCCGTGCGAGTTGGGACGAGGTTATCGAGCGCATTGGAACCAAGCTGGAATCGATCGAGCCTAAGGCCTTTGGCATTTGGATGGGGCATGGCGATTCTGCCACCAACAATGGCACGCGCTCTGGTAGCCAGTTAGCCAAGCGTTTTGCCCACCTCTACGGTTCGCAATGGTGGCACCCGGCGATGATTTGTTGGGGGCTTGGCGGGTTTGGGCTGGGGATCACTGGCGTGTTGGAGGTTAATACCAAAGAAGACATGTCGGCGCATGCGGATTTGATCATTTTGTGGGGCGCAAATATCGCCAGCCAGCCCAATACCGGGCGTCACATCAAGGCCGCAAAAAAGCGCGGCGCGCGAATTATCACCATCGATATTCGCGATAGCGAAGCCACTGCACGCGCGGACCAGCACTACCGTTTGGCACCTGGGTCAGACGCCGCGCTCGCGCTTGCAATAATGCATGTTTTGGTGAAAGAGCAACTAACCAACGACGAATTTATCGCGCAACACACGCTCGGCTTCGACGCCTTGCGTGAGCACGTCGAACAATTCTCGCCTGCGTGGGCGGCGCAACACACTGGACTTGCAGCCGAAGATATAGTCCGGCTCGCGCACGAGTATGCAGGCACCCCGCGTGCCGTTATTGTGATGGGCGGTAGTTCGATGCATCGCGGCGCAAACGGCTGGAACAGCGCCCGTGCTATCGCTTGTCTGCCAGCATTGACAGGCAAACTAGGCATGCCCGGTACCGGCCTGGGTGAGCGCCATGGCGCCGCGACTCACGGCCATGGCTTAGGCACTTTGGTACCCGAGACCCCCAGTGCTTGTAAAGATATAATCCCGGATCAGATGGCGTCGATGTTGGATGCGTTTGACGCTGGAAAAATCAAAGCACTGTTGCTTAACGGCACCAACTTGTTGTCTTCATTCGCCGACGTCAACCGAGCCGAGCGCGGTCTAGATAAGGTCGAGCTCATTGTTTGTATTGATCTGTTCATGAACGAGACGCTTCGGCGTCAAGCCGACATCATCCTTCCTGCTACCGCTTGGCTGGAACAACTTGGTGCGAAGATGACTCATACGCACCTATACCTGATGGAGCAAGCGCTTGCTCCTGCCGGCCAATGCAAAACCTTCGCGCAATTCTTGCGCGCACTCGCGTCGCGTTTAAGGGTCGACGATTTCTTTCCGTGGGCAGATGATGCGGCGATGTATGACACGCTCTTCGACCACCCGTCAACCGACCACATCAGCATAACTGAGCTGCGCGCAATGGGCGGTATCAAAGCGCTGAGCGTGTCGCAGCATGCGTATCCGACGCACGCCTACGCGACACCATCAGGGCAGGTTGAATTCTACTCGGAGCGCGCCAAGTCATTGGGTTTGCCACCGCTACCGTCGTTTGAGCCGGAACCAACGCCCGCGTCATACCCCTTGCGATTTCGCCAAGGGCGGACCCTCAATCACTTTCATAGCTTCTACGATCATGGCCAGGCTTTGCCTACGATGCGCAAACACGGTGGCCAGCCGACGATATGGATATCGGTTGCGGACGCCGCCAAGCGCGCGGTCGAAAACGGCGCGCCGGTGCGCATTTTCAACCAGCGCGGTGAGTGTGCGGCGGCGGCGATGGTAACGGACAAAGTGCCTGCGGGTACCGTGTGGATGCGAGATGGTTGGCCCGACTTAAATCGACTGACCAATGGTGATGCATGCTTGCCTGATGCGGCCACGAGCATCTTTGCGTTCGGTGTTGGGCAATCACTATTCGATGCGGATGTGGATATCGAAAAGTTACCCAAAACCAGCTAGCGCTATCGCGCGAGGTCTCGGCTCCCATGCTTAAGTCATGGAAAATTTGTCCTGCATGACAATTGGATCTGCGAATCCCTTGACCGTGACGGCAGGCAGGCCCTGCGCCTCGCACCACGGGGCCACCAGCTTGAAGCTGCTTGCCGACAGCTGGATGGTGCCGGGTTGCGCGGATTGCTCCATACGCGCTGCAAGCGCAACAGCGGGCCCGGATGCCTCCCATCCGGCGTTGGAGCCCTCACCGACGCTTAGTGCGACCACCTCGCCAGTGTGCACGCCGATGCGTATCTCAATGCTTGAGCGCCCAGCACGTTCTAGCTCATCCGCGCGCATGCCCTTCGTACGCGTCTGGCACGCCGAACAGTGCCATCAGCCCGTCTCCCATGAATCGCCCGACGGTACCTCGATGCGCCTCGACGATGTTGCACAGCAGTTCCACTGCGCCGTACAGGACCGAGTGGGCATGTTCTGAATTAAGCGTCCCAGTGAGCGCTGTAGAGCCGGTGATGTCGACGTACAGGAGCGTGACAGGGCGATGGTCGTCCGGGGTTCGTGCCCACGCGGAGGTCGGAGCCACGTCGCCGGCCGGCATTGTTGGCTCGGGCGATTGTTCGGATAC
>Ga0055584_100004868_pt1 | contig 13157 bp, 11 predicted proteins | sample OSDHelmetaG_FD_58716 | JGI IMG/M metagenome (GOLD analysis project Ga0055584, IMG submission 58716) | Pelagic marine sediment microbial communities from the LTER site Helgoland, North Sea, for post-phytoplankton bloom and carbon turnover... | ecosystem: Environmental > Aquatic > Marine >... | reverse complement strand
GCCGCTCCCGCACTTGCTGCTCCGCTACTTTCTAATTCGGCCGCCAAGCATGGCGCTTCCCAACGTGTGGCGGGTGAGCCTTTCCAGCTCAATTATGCACCACACCAGGGCATGTTTGCCCAGCATGGTGGTCCGAAGCCCGTGGATCAGCTACGTTTCATGGCGGATGAAGGCTTTCGTTCGTTTGAAGATAACGGTATGAAGGGACGCTCTGTTGAGGAGCAGGAAGCCATGGCGAACGTCATGGCAAGCAAAGAGATGGAGATGGGCGTATTTGTTGCCCACACCATCTATTGGAAGGAGCCAAACTTGGCCTCCGGTAAGGAGGATTGGCGCGACCAATTCCTGGGCGAAATCAGCGAGAGCGTCGATGTAGCTAAGCGCGTGAATGCAAAGTGGATGACCGTCGTACCGGGGCATGTAGATTTACGCCTCGATATGGGGTATCAGACAGCAAACGTAATCGAAAGCTTAAGGCGTGCTGTGGAGATTCTGGAGCCACATGGTTTAGTCATGGTGCTCGAGCCGCTCAACCCGAGAGATCACCCAGGGCTCTTTCTCTCAAAAGCGGCCCAAGCATTCGAAATTTGTCGCGCCGTTGACAGTCCATCATGCAAGATCCTGTTCGACATCTACCACCAGCAGATTACCGAAGGCAACCTGATTCCCAACATTGATGCAGCGTGGGATGAAATAGCGTATTTCCAGATAGGGGATAACCCAGGTCGGAAAGAGCCAACGACCGGCGAAATCAACTATAAGAATGTGTTTAAGCATATTCATTCGAAAGGCTATGACGGCATTCTGGGCATGGAGCACGGAAACTCCCAACCAGGCATGGAAGGGGAGCGCGCCGTAATTGATGCCTATCGGTCGGTTGATTCCTTTTAGGTCGGCTAGGAAGGCTAGGTCGGCTAACTAAGTATAGTCTAGGTCAGCCTCGGCCGGCGACAAGGTAGTCTCGTCGCGTGGGGCCTTAGCTCACATGGTTTCGCCTGATGCGCTTTGGTCGTAGAGTGGGTCGAGTCTTTCGGGAATCCGATAGTTGATTCCAAGATGCTCAAGATGTGGCAGGTTACCTCCCAGTCGGAGATAAAAGTCATCTATGTCCCGGTGTGACTTAGGACTCCATACCACTTCGGAAAGCGCCGTAGCACGTGGCCAGACCATGTACTCCACGTACTCGGGAGTGCTGATGTATTCCGTCCAGAGGTTGGCCTGAGCGCCAATAATGTATTTCTGCTCGTCTGCAGTTAATACATCAGGTATCGGCTCAAACGTGTAAACAGTATCCAGCGTGATGATGCGTTTGGCCCAGTTCATGGCTAGCGGCTCCGTTTCTGGATCTCCTTGATAGAAGTCAAAATACGAGTAGTTCGTTGGCGTCATAATGACATTGTTTCCTTCACGAGCTGCTGCAATGCCGCCTTCGGTTCCTCTCCATGACATTACCGTCGCATTTGGTGCGAGGCCTCCTTCAAGGATTTCATCCCATCCGATTAGATTCTTGTTGCGAGAATTGAGGTGCTTCTCGATCCGTCGAATAAACCAACTCTGTAATTCATGTTCGTCGGCAAGTCCCTCGCGTCGGATAACCTCCTGAGCCACAGGGCTTTGCTCCCACTGCTCTTTTGGGACTTCATCGCCCCCGATGTGGATATATGGCCCCGGAAACAACTCTGCTACCTCATCTAAGACCGTAGTGAGGAAGGAAAAAGTGGTCTCGGATGGGCAAAATATGTCGCTTTGAATACCCCAAGTTGTCTTGACCTCGTATGGTCCAGGTAAACATCCTAGTTCCGGATAAGCGGCAAGGGCTGCCCCAGCGTGTCCCGGCATCTCGATCTCGGGAATTATCATGACGTGACGTTGCGCAGCATAGGCAATTACGTCCCTGACCTGATCCTTGGTATAGAATCCTCCGTGAGGAATCCCGTCCCCGATGTAAGGGTCTAGGTTCTTTTCCACTACCGTTTCCTTGCGCCATGCTCCCACTTCCGTCAGAAGGGGATAACTATCGATTTCAATTCGCCATCCTTGGTCTTCCGTAAGGTGCCAATGGAAACGATTGAACTTGTAGCGAGCCATGGTGTCGATATAGGACTTTACAAAGTCGACATCAAAAAAATTACGACCTACATCCAAATGCAATCCACGATAGGAAAACCGCGGAGCATCGTTGATGTGACTAAAGGGCACGCTCCACTCTACTCCTTCGGCTAAAACTGGCGCATCAATGTGTGGCGGGAGCATTTGGCGAAGAGACTGGAGACCATAGAATGCTCCTGCCGCGTCGCCGCCCATAATCCGTACACCGTTAGCGTCAACGTCGAGGGTATATGCTTCCGGTCCTAGTTCTGAATTGAGCGCTAGTTCAATGTCTCCTTTTTCGTCGGACACGTCAAACGCCCAACCCGTAGGGGTGGAGAATTCGCCCGAGAATAATTCTGCCGTAGATAGTAGCTCAGCATCTTGCACCCAAAAACCGGAGTCACCCGAAAATTGGTAAGCCCCAGCTTTGAGTTCTACTGTTACAGGACGGGGGACAATCGGTAGGTAATCAGGGTCAGGTACAGACGTACAACCTGACGACACTGAAATACTGACAGCAATCAATACGAGTAGGAGGGAAGGAAATCGTGTCATGGCAAGACAAATAGCGGGTTTGTTGTAAAAAAGCCTTATTTGGTAACGAACAATGGACACTTAGTAAGGGGAGCCATCAAAACTCTTCCTCATCATCATTATCGACTCCGCTAGATCCTGCTGGAGTTGACTCGGGCACTGGCCACGATCGCGTCCTGAAATCTATGGTGGAGGGATTGAATCCAAAAAGATCTTCAGGGGAGAATACGGCACGAAAGTCAGTCGGGGAAAAAAATGGTTCAAACCGTGAAGCCAATTCATCTAGGCGCTTCATGTAGAAAGCCGTGTTTTCATCAGGATCATCTGGATTCCATTCTATAGCTAACCGGGCAGACTCAAAGGCGGGGCCACCGATCGTACTACCAGAGACGTACCAGGTGATTCTGTCTCCTTTTCTAAAATTTGTGGCGCCCGTTGCATTGTGCTCCAAAGCTAGTTCGTAGGAAGTGGAGCGTGTTCGTTTCCCAGAGCTCACGTCACGTTGATACACTTCAAGGCTATCTTTGAGAGATTCAGAACGACTAAACTCACCAGCGTGCTCCCAGCGATGCTCCGTAATTGTATGTCGCACCGCCATATACAGCTCGTGCAACTTCTGAATATCCTTCTGGAGCATAAGATGAACGGCTTTTCTCACAAAACTTCGCCCAAATGATTCGATGGACCGTGACACTAAGGCGGATCCTTTCATCTTAATAGTGCCATCATGCTCCATGAGGGCGTAGTTCTTTTTCTTGTAGGACAGAATTCGTTCAAACCATCCGTCAAATCCAATACGAATCCCTTCCGGAGCATTTTCATTTAACAGATCTATGAACTGTAATGCTGCTTTCTCTGAGCTGACCGTAGTGGGAGGTATAAATAGAACACCGTCCGTATCCACTTCAACGAGCCTCCCTCCAAGCTCTGTGATCTGATGCATGATGCCAAGTAGAATGCTCTGCCCCGTCGTGGCTACTCTATCCGCTTCCGAGTAGTCATTGAAGAGAGCACCTGAAAACCCCAGATAGCCGTAAAAACTGTTTATAACCACCTTGTAGGAGTTTTGCCGTGCATCTAATGAACTAGCTAGCTCATCAGACTCGGCAGAACGGGAAGCCGCTTTTGCTGCCATACGTAGTTTGGTCAGCCTTGAGAGCAACTCGGGAAAGAGCCCCAAAAGGTCCCGATCTGGGCGGATATCGTATCCCAACATGATGGATGGATACAGACTTTCGACATCGGCATACACAATCGGGCCCGCGATTCCAGAGAAGAAGATATCCGTGTAGCCTCCATGCGTCTGATTGCCCCATTCAAACCGCGGAATAGAGTGTTTGCGTCGTAGATATTCCCGTGTGAAAAGGGATTCGATCTTGGATGCTGGGCCTACGCGCGCCACCTGTCCGTACTCCATGGGAAGCATCTGTGTCAGGAAGAAGTTGGATTCGGACAGGTGGCGCGCGAGTCGTTCCGTCTCAATCACATCATCTTCGGCATATCGAATGACCAATTTAGGATCTTCCTTCCACAAGCGTGAGATCTGATCGCCAGCTACATAGGTTCTATCGGCCGGAGCAAAGCCAAAATACCGGGATACTTCTTTGAGTCCGTATCCAGGTAAATCGCGCTTAACCATGTCGTAGGCCATGACCAAGAAATAGGTGTCGATGACATGCCGACCAGGTATATCAAGCGCTGTAAAGTTGAGGCTTCTTTCTGCAAAGCGCGTACTCGTCGCGAACGTTCGCGGTTCAGACCGATCCCGGCCAATAGCGAATGGTATTCCATGCATGGCGCATCGGCGCATGATGTAAGGAAAGTCAAAACGAAAAATGTTATGTCCCTCGATAACATCCGGATCCAGCGTTTGAATTCGAGATACCATCCGTTCGAGCAGCTCTTCCTCGCTCATCTCAGGTGAGCCCAAGACTTCACGCCAGCCCCTATTGTCAGATAACGCAATCAATATGATCCGATCCGCTCTACGATCAGCATTCGGGAAGTCCCCTTCTGAAATACATTCGATGTCCAATTGAAGCCGGTGAAGGTCGTCGAAATGCATTCCCTTGAAGCAGGTCTGACCTGATTGCATTAGGTATTGCTGCGCAGGGGAGGGGATCGTGTGGGATGCCCAGTTTTCACCCGAATCATTTGCTTTTCGATCTACGTGTCTAAGAGCATTCCAGTAGTCATGCCAGCTGTTGAAAACGACCAGATTCTGGAAGTGAAGGCGCCCTTTTAGCTCTTGGAAACGAAACTTGGATCGATCGAATCCAGCAAGAAAGCGAACATCTGCAAGGAAAAAAAAGGGATAAAACGGGACCTCCGATACACTCACCTTAAGTCCGTCTTCCGACCTTCGGTAGATGTGAACATGCCCCTTGCCCACGCCACGATCGGTGATCGGTTGAACGGCTACGATACGCTGCGTCTCGTCATGGCCGAAAAGAAGAGGGTCAGGAAGGGGCACGGACTGGGAGGGGATTGCGCTTACACTTTATGGAGTAGGAATCTACAGCATTCCGAATGCATGGTCATCGGCTAATGGCTAGTTCGCCACGGGTAAGGCACAGTTTTGCACTCGTATTTCGATCATCTTGCTACCGTATCTCGAGGAAAGACGAACTGAAATAGCCAACAAATAGACTCTCTTAGTGCCATAATTGAGGTTTTGAATAGGTTTCTGGACGAAAAACCAGTGTCGATGGGAGCTTTCGTGGTCTGAACCGCTGCTCAATCCTATTTTGGGGTATGACAAAACCCTCTGACATAAGCGTTCTGGGAGCGCAGGTGGACAATGCAGTGAGCAGATCCAGTATCCGTTTAACAACACAGCGGGTTGGCCATCGCTTTGGCGAAAGGGTTCTGTTTAAACGGATGGACTTATCGTTCATGGGTGGTCATTCAATGGCTATCACTGGTGCAAACGGATCGGGTAAGTCAACTCTGGTCCGCATCCTCGCTGGTTTGATGCAACCAACCAAGGGCACAGTACTACTCTCGGTCGATGGTCAAGAGATTGACCCTGAGTTACGCCCTTTATCATCCGGGCTTGTAGCTCCATATCTCAATGTCTACCAAGGGTTTACACCACGGGAAAATTTGCAGTTTATCGCACAGGCTCGAGGTATGGGACGTGCGCATCCCCGAATCCAGGAAGTTCTGGAAACCGTGCAAATTGACATGAGGGCCGATGATCAAGTAGGGACTTTCTCCTCTGGTATGCTGCAGCGAGTAAAGATTGCCTGCGCATTGTTGCCCGATCCTCCCGTTTTATTCCTTGACGAGCCTTCAGCAACGCTCGATGTCGATGGAGTTGCTATGACTCGACGGGTGATTGCAAAAGCGCTAGAGGATGGTCGGATTGTAATAGTGGCAACCAATGAGCCGGATGAGGCAGAGGCCTGTGAAGGCAAGATTGCCATCGAAGACTACCAGTAGGATCAGTAGGGCATCTATTGGTACCGCGTATACGCGAACATCTCCCGTCGGAATCCGATCACGGCTAGTTTGACCCTGTGCCCTCGATTTTCTAGCACAGATGCAGCTGCTTCCATCGTAGCCCCAGTCGTTACGATATCATCAATAAGAAGGACGTGGCATACCGCCCGATCGTCACACGAGAAAGCTCCGATCACATTGCCGGCACGGTCCGATCCATCTACTTGGCTCTGTGATGTATCGAGGCGAATACGCTTTAGTAGTTCCGGCGCAAACCTCATTTTCAGTTCCTCAGCTACTGCTTTGCCCATCCATCGCGTTGAATCCAGTCCCCGCTCCATGATCCTGGCAGGATGTGACGGTACCGGTACGCAGACCCATTCCGTCCTATCTGTGACCATATCGTGCAAAGGCCCTGGCATCTGAAGCATGGCCTCACGATGCCGCGACATCTTCCGCCCAAGCTGCTTCCCAAGCCAGTACGCAACCCGTTCATTTTCTGCGTACTTGGCCAAACGATGCAGACTGCGCAATGGCGATCCGTTGCGATAGTACCAAACAGCGTACACGTTCCTGCCGGACAATGTTTGCCCCGGTAATTCTCGCTTCGGGATCTCGCACTCTGTCAGCAGATCCTTGCATTGCCTGCACAAACCGATATCCACTGCCTGTCCTCGAGTACAATGAAAGCAAACGGGAGGGATGAACAGGTCGAACGCAGCGCGTGCAAGCTGATAGCGCATAAGGAATCCGTGAAATGATACGTTCAATACCTAGAAGAGAGGGCAGGCGCATCGGTAATGCAACGATCATTTTGTATACTTTTTTGCACCCGGCGCAAATGAGCGCCATCTTTTCTGGAGATACCCTGACAGTTATGAGCAACCGCAAACGCAAAGGAATGCTGATCAAAAACACCAACTTCCAGACGGTGACGATCAACATGGCCACGCGGACCATTTCGCTCGATCCCGGAGAAGAGGAATTGGTTACCGCAGAAGAAGTCTTGGATACCGAATTACGCGATTTCCTGCAAGTTCGCGGCGTATCCATCGTTCGGCCTGCTCTTGACGACGAAGAAGAAGAGCTGCGCGCCAGACTCGGTTGATCTGGGATCAGCCGGGCGAGGTTGCTACCAGCCCCAAACCCCGCAGCTGATATGCGAATTTTAGCACTGGAGCCCTGGTATGGCGGCTCACACAAGACCTTCTTGGACGGACTCGTTGCCCACAGCCGGCATGAAATTGACACAATTACCATGTCTGCGCGCTTCTGGAAGTGGCGAATGCATGGTGGTGCCGTCACGATGGCACGCAAAACGGAACGCCTCTACGAAGGCAAGGAGAAACCCGACCTGATTTTCGCTTCCAGCATGGTCAATCTGCCCGCTTTTCTGGCCTTGACGCGGAATGAACTCGAAGGTGTCCCCGTTGTCATGTATATGCATGAAAACCAGTTGACCTACCCCTTGCCAGAAGGCTCGAAGCGGGATCATACGTATGGGTATATCAACTACCTCTCGTGTCTGGCTGCCGACCACGTCTTGTTTAATTCGCAGTTTCACTATGATCAGTTTGTAGAGGCCCTACCGCGCCTTCTTCGGCTGTTTCCAGACTACACGCATTTAAAGACGGCCTCCCACATCCGGGACAAGAGCTCCGTTCTTCACCTAGGGCTGGACCTGCGTGGTCACGACATGTATGCTTCGGCCTATGAGGGGCACTCATGGGGCCCAGGCATGAAGCCACCCATTGTGCTGTGGAATCAGCGTTGGGAATACGATAAAGATCCCGAAGCGTTTTTTCGGGTGATGAACCGCCTGGACGATTCAGGCCACAAATTCAGGCTCATCTTGGCTGGGGAGCATTTCGAAGAACAGCCTCGAGAATTCGAGAAGGCTTTTGAGCGGTATGCTGAGCGCATTTTGCACTACGGTTATGCTGAGGACTTCCGGGAGTACAGCCGATTGCTGCACCGCGCTGACCTGGTCGTCTCAACGTCGATCCACGAATTTTTCGGGATCTCGATGCTGGAAGCTATCTATTGCGGATGCCACCCCATCTTGCCCAATCGGTTGTCCTATCCGGAGTTGATTCCCGAGTCACTTCACAGCCCATTGCTACACGCTCCCATCCTGTATGAGGATGAAGAAGAGCTATTTGCGGTGATGGCTAGGATCCTGAAAGGAGAGGAGCGTCCGTTGCCGGTTTCTACACTCAAGGAGATTTCAGAGCACCTTGAATGGAGTGAGCACGCAGGTCACTTTGACGACCTGTTTCAAGAGGTGGCTAAAAAAAGAAAGGCGTTCGTGCTGTAGCACGAACGCCTTCCAAGACGCGTTAGAACAGATTGGTCAGCCCATGTTTTCGACCATGGCGTTCCCAAACTCACTGCATTTAAGCAGCGTAGCTCCTTCCATTTGACGCTCGAAGTCGTACGTGACACGCTTCTGACTAATCGTTTTCTTGAGGGAAGTGATGATCAGGTCGGCTGCTTCGTTCCAGCCCATGAACCGGAACATCATTTCTCCAGAGAGGATGACTGAACCCGGATTCACTTTGTCTTGGCCGGAATACTTTGGCGCTGTACCGTGCGTGGCTTCAAAAATAGAGAGGCCTGTATCGTAATTGATATTGGCTCCCGGTGCGATGCCGATTCCGCCAACCTGTGCTGCGAGAGCATCTGAGATGTAGTCCCCGTTGAGGTTCATCGTTGCGATAACACCGTATTCGGCTGGACGCGTAAGAATCTGCTGCAAGAACGCATCTGCGATAACATCTTTGATGACGATGCCATTAGGCAGCTTGCACCAAGGTCCGTCACCAATCACTTCGGCTCCAAACTCTTCGCGAGCTAATTCATAGCCCCAGTCCCGGAAAGCACCTTCCGTGAACTTCATGATGTTGCCTTTGTGGACTAGCGTCACGCTGTCTTTGCCCTGCTCGATCGCATACTTTATGGCTGCGCGGACGAGGCGCTTCGTGCCTTCTTCCGAGATAGGCTTGATGCCATATCCGGATGTATTTGGGAAGCGAACTTTCTTAAAGCTCTCAGGGAAAGCAGCTTTGATAACGTCTGCGAACTTCGCAGCATCAGCCGTACCCGCTTCAAACTCAATACCGGCGTAAATGTCTTCTGCGTTTTCGCGGAAAATGATCATGTCGATCAATTCAGGCGCCTTGACAGGGGAGGGTACGCCTTCGAAATACTGTACTGGACGCACACAAGCATATAGATCCAGTTTCTGGCGCAATGCCACGTTCAAGGAGCGAATACCACCACCGACGGGCGTTGTGAGAGGACCCTTGATTGAAACAAGGTGGTTCTCGATGGCGCGGAGTGTGTCAGCAGGTAGCCATTCGCCATATTTGTCGAAGGCTTTTTCGCCAGCATAGACTTCAAACCATTCGATCCGACGTTTTCCGCCATATGCTTTTGCAACGGCACTATCGAAAACATGCTGCGCAGCTTTCCAGATATCCGGTCCGATGCCATCGCCTTCGATGAAAGGAATGATTGGGGTATCGGGAACGTTGAGCGTGCCGTTTGTCATGGTGACGCTTTCGCCACCGGTTGGAGTCGTAAGATGGTCGTACATCGCAGCCTTTGTGAGGTCAGAATTAGGTTCGTGAACCCCGAAAAATCGCCCCCCAAAGGCGTATCCGCGAATGAAAATCCTATGCAGGCCAGAAGCCTCTTTTATATGTCCCTAAACGGACGTCTTTACAAGGAAAAGAAGCGTTAACCCAGCCTAGCCTAGAGCCGCCCGAAAAGAGAGCGGAATCTGAGTTCCCAGACCTTCCACATGGCTTCTCTAACGATAGCCTTGCTCATTTTTGACAACCCTTCCGTGCGTTCGGTGAACACAATCGGAACTTCCATAAGGCGAAAACCCTTCTTCCAAGCGATGTAATTCATCTCGATCTGAAAGGAATATCCATTCGAACGAACGCTCGACAGGTCGATTGCCTCAAGTACTTCTCGGCGAAAGCACTTGAATCCAGCCGTAACATCCTGCAGCTTCATACGAGTGATCGCTCGCGTGTAAATACCTGCGCTGTACGAAAGAATAAGTCTAGAGAGCGGCCAGTTCATGATGCGAACGCCACCAATGTATCGTGATCCAACGACTACATCCGCTTCGCCGGCCTGGACGGGTGCCACGAGTCGTTCTAGGTCAGCTGGGTTGTGAGATAGGTCCGCATCCATTTCGCAGACAAAGCCATAATCTCGTTCGAGAGCGTATTTGAAACCGGCGATATATGCCGTACCCAATCCCTGTTTGCCTTCCCGGCGGATGAGATGTATGCGTTCAGGATGCCTTTCTTGTAGGCTTTCGACAAGGTCTCCGGTGCCATCGGGACTGCCGTCATCAACCACTAGAATGTGGAAGGACGCGTCAAGTCTGAGCACTTGGTCCGCCACGGAGCCGATGTTTTCGGCCTCGTTATACGTGGGAATGACGACGAGAGTCGGCGCCGGGTTCATCCGTCAATGGGCAAGGAATGAGGATAGATGGTGCTGGATTTGAAAATCAGCTACCTGAGAAGTCGGCGTTCTTACGGAGGAATGTCAGCGTATGTTCGGCTAATTCAGAGGGAACGTTCACTTCCATCGTTTCCTTCGTCATCGAAATAGTAGTCTTATACTGATCCAGATAGTGGTTACAGCATCCGCATAGACCAATATGGTCTTCAAACTGCATACGCGTTTTGTCGTCAAGCTCGCCGTCAACATATTCGGCGAGAAACTCGTTCACCTTCTTACATCCCGGAGCGAGGCCGAGGGCAGTTTTGAGGATGGTCAGTGCTTTCATCTTAGGAACAGGTAAACGAATACGTTGGAGCGGAGGAGTAAGCTGGGCGTCCAGCTATAAAGGGCGTTACTCAGCAGGTTGTCTGCGGAAGTGAGGGTCGAGAAGCTTGCGAAGAGCTCCCCTTGCTCTATGAAGACGTACTCTGACGGCTCCAGAGCTGATGTCAAGCATTTGGGCCACTTCATCGGTGGAATACTCTTCGATGTCCCTGAGGACAACAATAGTCCGGTAATCTTCGGGCAACTGTTCGATGCCGCGACGTACTAATTGTTGCCTGTCGGACAGTTCTGTTATTTTGGAAGGGTCCCAAGCACCAGGAGTTTCAACAAACATCCCCCGATTAAAATCGGGTTGCATTTTTTCAACCTCTTGGTCCTCAAGCGAGCTGAGACGGCGCGACTTACGCAGCGACGCCCTTGCCAGATTGATGCCTATGGCGTAAAGCCATGTGGTCAACTTGGACTCTTTTCGAAAGGTGTGCATCCGCTGATACGCCTGCAGATACGTCTCCTGCAGAATACTTTCAGCTTCGTCATCATCTCCCAGAATCCGGACAATAACCCTGAACAGCCTAGGCGACTCTTGAATAACGAGTTGTTCAAAAGCTTTCTCGTCTCCAGCTAGTAGTGCCTCTAGGTCGATCGCGCCCTCTGCGCCCTCGGCTGTCGTTGTCGCGACCTCCGAATCGGGCAGTTGACGAGCCGTCTGCTCGGATTCCTTTTCTTTCGTGGGCTCCATAGGGGAAGTGTTACAACGTACAGAACATGATCAGATCTACGGCGGTGTTCCAACCTGCCGCGTGGGGGTAAAACCCGTGTCCCTAAACTACTGTTCAGAGGTTGCAATATCGAAGCTAATCGATGCAGATCGTTAAAAGATCATCGGGACGTTTTTTGCTAGGAGAAACTGATCACCAAAAGCGCTTCCAGACAGCATCTTGTAATGACACGTAATGACAAGTAAGGTAAATTTTGGGTTAACAGCACTGATAATCCGAACGTCGTGTTGTATTATCGGGAGCTAATTCAATTTTCAGCCTCAACCACGTCACGCACATGGCTAAGCAGACGAAGTCAACGTCTCCGCGGAAAACCACTCCCAAGCGCAAACCTGCGGCTTCTAAGGCGGCAAAGTCCAATGACTCGATGAACGTCGTTCCGGACGAACTCTCCTTCAGCGCTACGTTTGATACCTATCCTGCCGGGAAATACACCCACGAAGATCTAGGTCTTTCCGAAGATCAGGTCATGGGAATGTACCGAAACATGCTTCTGCAACGACGCTTCGAAGAGCGTGCCGCCCAGATGTACGGAAAACAGAAGATTGCTGGTTTCCTGCATCTTTATATCGGACAGGAAGCTATTTCCACCGGAACTGCTACTGCTATCAATATCGGCAGCGACTCCGTGATCACGGCATATCGCGATCACGGTCACGCCCTCGCTCTTGGCATGAGTGCCAATGAAGGCATGGCTGAGATGTTCGGTAAAGTAGGTGGTTGCTCGAAAGGCAAGGGTGGCTCAATGCACTTCTTCTCGAAGGAGCACGGCATGTTCGGCGGCCATGGTATTGTGGGAGCTCACGTTCCAGTCGGAGTAGGTCTGGCATTCGCGCACAAATACAAGGAAGATGGTGGCGTTGCCATCGCTTTCTACGGTGACGGTGCGGCCGGTCAGGGTGCTGTGCACGAAGCAGCCAACTTGATGGCTATCTACGAACTGCCAGCCATCCTAGTCGTGGAGAACAACAACTACGCAATGGGTACCGCTGTTCACCGAGCCTTTGGCCAGGTTGAGTTCTCCCATTGGGCTGCATCCTACGACGTTCGTGGATCCGTGGCCGATGGGATGGATGTTTTCGCAGTTTGTAAGGCTATGCAGGATGCTACCGCCCTAGCTCGCGAAGGCAAACCAACCATGATGGAGATTCGCACCTACCGCTACCGTGGTCACTCCATGTCTGACCCACAGAAATACCGGACGAAAGAAGAACTGGAGTCCAAAAAGAACGAAGATCCGATCATTCGCCTGAAGGCTTACTTGCTCGAGCGGAAGATCACGACGGAAGAGACGCTTGATTCGATCGACGACGACGTCAAAAACGAGGTGCTGGCATCGGTAGAGTTCGCCGAAAACAGCCCAGCACCTGACTTGGATGACATTTACAACGACGTCTACGACTCGCGGGAATATCCTTTCCTCGCTTGATCATTCCCGAACCTGCAACCCCTGAAAATCACTCCAATCATGGCAGTATTACAGTATAGAGAAGC
>Ga0055584_100004867_pt1 | contig 13157 bp, 8 predicted proteins | sample OSDHelmetaG_FD_58716 | JGI IMG/M metagenome (GOLD analysis project Ga0055584, IMG submission 58716) | Pelagic marine sediment microbial communities from the LTER site Helgoland, North Sea, for post-phytoplankton bloom and carbon turnover... | ecosystem: Environmental > Aquatic > Marine >... | reverse complement strand
CCCTCGCGCAATCTCGTCCAATTGGTCGTTGCTTACGATGACATGGAGAGGAGCATTCGCGAATTTTCGCCTGAATCGTACGACTTGAGGACTTGGGTCGAGATCAAGGTGCAAAACCCGACCTTTACGGAGAACTTGAATGAAGAAGTGAGGGCAATTGCGAAGGGGGAATACGACGTGATAAAGGTCGTGCCGGACAGGGGAGAGGAAGCTGAAAAAGAAATCCGGAATCGGGATGAAGCCGATTACGAGTTCATCCTCAATGACCCGAGCAAGGTGTTCGAATGTCTCCTCAACGATAGAGGGGTTCAGGAAGGCAAGGAGCAGGAGCGTTTGACCGAATTGTTCGAATCGCTCGTTCGGATTGAACGGGAGGAAGGGAGTTTGGAAGAGTGAAAATTTTGCGCCTCCGCTTGAAAAACTTGAACTCCTTCAAGGGGGAGCACGAATTGAACCTTTGCGAAGAGCCCTTTCAGAGCGCCGGGCTTTTTGCAATCGTGGGAAACACGGGTGCAGGCAAGACCAGTCTGCTTGATGCCATCACACTTGCCCTCTATGGCAAAATGGCCCGCTATCAACAGTTCGAGTCCCCGATGAACCGGGGATGCTCCGATTGCTCTGCCGAAGTGGAATTCGAGACCGGACTTGGAATATTCAGAGCGACTTGGTCGCAAAAGAAAAGCGGCGGCAAGCACGAATTTGCGAGCCCCGTCCGCTTCGTTTACGATGCGGAGGGCAACCCGATTGCAGAAAAAATCCGCCCGGCAAACGACAAGATTGAGGAACTGACGGGACTTGATTACACTCGTTTTCTTCGTTGCGCCATGTTGGCTCAGGGTGATTTCGATAAATTTCTTACTGCAGAACCAAACGAGAGATCCGAGTTGCTGGAACGCGTTACCGGGACAGATATTTATTCCAGGCTGGGCAAGCTTTCATTCGAGCAACATAGGGCGATGAAGAGCAAAGTGGAAAGCTTGCAAACTCAATTGGAGGGCATCGAGCTTTTGTCCGAAAAGCAACTCAAGGAAAAGCAGGATGAGTTGAGCGACCTGTCCAGGAAGCAAAAGGATTTGGAAACGAAAAGAGATAGCGAGCAGGAAGTGTATGGCAAAATTGAAACGTTGAAGAACGCTCGCATTGTCCTGTCCGCGTCCCGAGCCACTATTGGTCAAATAGATCAAAAGCTGTCTGAAAGGGAACCGGAATTCAAGAAACTCAAAAGACATCTGGAGTGCCAGCCGTTGGTCGAGGCCGTAACGTCGTTTAGAGCGGCGAAGAACAGTTTTGAGGCTGCCAAAGAGGAGTATGAAAACTCCCAAAAGAGAGCCAAGGAGACCCAGGAAGCCAGGGACCTTTCGACTTTGGTTTTGCGGGCTTGCCTTGACGAAGAGATTCCGAGTCTTGAGGAGAGATTGAAAGGTCTGGCGGGCTCCATCAAAAAAAACGAAGGTTCGCTCGAGACTTGCAGGAAATGGCTGGAGAAACACAAGGAGGACGAAGAGTTGACGAAATCTCTTTCCGTCTTGCTTGAGCAAAATGGAAAATTGAAACTTTCGAGAAGGGTGTTTTCGGGAGCCGTCGAGGGGCTTGAAGAAAAAGCGGGTGCCTTGTTAGGCGAGCAGCAGGCCGGACCTGATATGGAAGACCTGCCGGATATCCCTTCGATGAAGATCGCCACCGAAGAATTGTTCGCAAAGATCGATGAACGAACGTCTATCTTCAGCGCCGCAAAAGTTGACGCCCAAAAAGAGTTTGTTTTGAAGGACGATCACCTCAAAAAAGCCAGGCAGTTGGCAGCCTTGAGCCAGCACATGCATTTGCTTGAGGAGGGAAAGCCTTGTCCTATGTGTGGTTCGCCCGAGCATCCCGATCCAAATCCAACTGATGACGGAGGTGGACTTGAGATCATTGAAAGTGCAAGAAACGACAGCGAGGAAGCATTGAATCAATCCAAAGAGGCGCTCAAGGGCATGGTAGACGGTCGGAGCGAAATCAAGAAGATTGTGGATGGATGTTCCGAAGCCCTTGAGGAGAAACTGGACGCGGACAAGAAGCTGAAGGATGCTCTCGAACCCTACGGGTTGCCATTACCTGTACCCGGCAAAGAAGATTCACTCTCTACCGCCCTCGGGGAGCGGGAAACTGAATTCAAGAATCAAGTTTCAAACCAAAAAAATCTGAAACTTCAAATTCAGGAAGAAGGCCTGTCGGTCGTGCCTTTGCAAGCCGAACTGGAGGGGTTGATTGAGCAGCGCGAGGCACTTCCCTTGGTCGAGCGAAATGGGGAAGAACTTCCCGAAGACTTGCCGAAGATCATCGCTGCGAAAAATGATTACGGCACTGCGAAGACTAACGCGGAAAATGCTGCGATATCATCCGTAGGGGCAAAAGAAAGAACGGACAACCTCAAGAGCCCGTTCGACATGGCAAGGAATGAAATGAACAGAGGGCTTGCTGCCTCGTCTTTTGCAACCGTGGAGGAATGGGACGAAGCTCGTTTGCCTGAAGAGGAAGCAGGGCAATTAAGGAGAGGCAAAGACAAGCTTGAGACATCCAGGTCCGTGGAAACAGGAAAGATCGAAACCGCAAGCAAGACCATAGGGAAATTGGAGAAGGAAAACATACCGGAGGGGAAAGAGGCCCAATCCTTTCTGGAAGCCTTTAAGAAAAGAAATGAAGATATCTCAGGAATTTCCAGCCAAGTAGGCGCGTCGCAGCAAATCATCAATCAGCAAAACGAAAACAAGAGGAATTGGCAGAAAAAAGCCAAAGAATTAGGAAGGAACGAGAGCGTGTTGCAGGATTGGGCAAGACTGAACGAGATCATCGGTTGCTCTACCGGAAACAAATTCAGAACCCTTGCCCAATCACTCACTCTTGACATGCTGGTTTCCTTGGCGAACCGACATCTTGAGGGCCTCGAGCCAAGGTATCGTTTGGAGAGGGACGAGAATGAACGAAAGAAGCTGGGTCTTTTGATCAGAGACGAACATGAGGGAGGAGTTACCCGCTTGGTGAGCAGCTTGTCCGGTGGAGAAACCTTCCTGGTAAGCCTCGCCTTGGCTCTGGGGGTTTCCGATTTGGCCCGTGGAAAAACGCGCATTGATACCCTGTTCATCGACGAGGGTTTCGGGAGCTTGGATTCCGGTTGCCTGGAAAAGGCCATTGGCGTATTGCAGAACCTCATTCATCAGAACAAGACAGTTGGCGTGATCTCCCACGTCGAACTGCTCAAGGAAAGAATTACAACTCAGGTGGAGATCGAGATTTTACCCGGAGGCAAGAGGAAGCTTAACTTGAAAAGTGGAACGACCGGCTAGGGTTCCCTAGCCCGATTGTAGCTCTTGCCGTCGATTGATAACCGATTTCGCGCAGGACGTTATTCGTCCTTTATGTTTGGTATCCTGTTTCCATGTTTGATATGGAAGAATTTTTCGGAATGGACTTCGAGGAAGAGCCCGAATTGTCCAATGATTTGGTCCAGGGAGGTTGCGAACCCGAAGAAGGAGGGTGGGGGAGTTTCCTTTTGGGAGGAGCGATTGGTTGCATAATGGGGGCAGGGCGCAGTGGGAATTCGGAGAGGGGTTCCTGTCAGCCCGCAGTTTTCGAATCCTTCAGCCCCGAGGAAAAGATCTTTCTTCGTCAGATTTGGCGCTTTGAAGAGGAACTCGACAAGGCGCAGGAGCAGGATGACGTCGAGCGGATGGTTCTCTTGCTAAATGGTTTCGTCGGGTGCATGCACGGTCCGTGGAAAGATCATTTTCCGGGAAATGAAGGTTATTCTCCGACCGAGAAGTTCAACTCGGAGTTCGAGAACTTGGCCTTGCCCATCCTCAATAAAGCGGCTTCTTTTCGTGAGGATGAATTGAATGCCCGGTTGACCCCCGAGCAATTCGAACGGATCGATGGCAGGAACATGACCTTGAATCCCGATGACTGGACTTTCTCACTAAGTGCGTAAAGTTCTGGTTTGCCGTTACTCGGTCGGTTCGGGTTTCGGGCTCACGGCAGGTTCGGGTTTCGGAGCGTGGTGTCCGTTTACCTTCAGGGTTGATAATTTGGAGCTTCCTGAGGCGATGCCTTCGAGGACGTAGGCGGGGACTTTTTCCTTCTTTCCCTTTACCTCGATTTCCTGCCGTTCGCCCACCAGGACATGCTCCTTGACCAAGTCGTAGGTTGCCTCCGAAAACATGACGCCTTGCTTGGGCGCGCAACTCTCAAGCCTTTGCCCGATGTTAACGTTGTCCCCGATCATGGCGTATTCCAGTCGGTGTCGGTCGCATCCAAGGTTCCCAAGTATGACTTCCCCGCTGTTGATTCCGATTCGGCTTTGAACCTCCTCGAATGAGTCGAGGTTGAACCGTTCGAGTTCCTTGCACATTTCCCATGCTCCCAGAACCGCATTGCGGGCATCGGTTTCGGGGTCACCGGAGTCGAACCGAGCGACGATGGCATCGCCGATGAACTTGTCGATGATGGCGTCGTGTTTGGAGAGAACTTCAACCATGAGATCGAAATAGGTATTGAGCAACTTGACGATCTTGCGGGCGGAAAACTTTTCGCACTTTCCCGAGAAGGCGCAAATGTCGGAGAAGAGGACGGTGATGAATTTTGATTCGCCTTTCTTTCCCTCGTCGCTTCCGTCGATCATGTTATTGACCGCCCGGATGGTGTCCGCGGCTACGAATTTCGCAATCGTATCCTGTTCCTTCTTGATCTTGGCGTTGGAGATGGCCTGTTCGACCGAGGCCTTGAGGTCATCCTTTGCAAAGGGCTTGGTCAGGTAGGAGGACACGCCGAGAAGTTCACCTTTCTTAAGGTCCATCTCGGTCGCCCGGGTGGTGATCATGATGATGGGGATGTCCTTGTACGATTCGTGGTCACGAACCTCCGTACAAAATTCCCACCCGTTGAGTACGGGCATGTCGTAATCGGAGGTGATGATGTCCGGGTTCAGTCGCTGGACCGCCTTGTAACCTTCGAAACCGTTTTCGGCGGTCTCGACGTGGTAGTCCAATTCCTTGAACATGCTTGATATCAATTCCCTGATGGTGGGGCTGTCGTCGACCACCAATGCCTTCAATCTTCTCCCTCTGGGGGGGAGGGGGAACCGGTCTTGAATCTTCTTGAGATTCCTGGGGGAGGCGTAGGGGGAGAGAATCACTTCCCCTACCTCGGCCTTGATGATCTCCTCGATCTCATCAACGTCGCGACCGGCGTAGGCTATGATGGTGGGAACGTTCCGGAGTCGGTCGGACTCCTTCGCCTTCTGAATGAAATCGGTCCCGTTCATGTCGGGCAGTCGGTATTCGGAAATGATGAAATCCGGTAGCTCCGGTTCTTCGTCCGCGAGGGCTTCCTCCGCAGAGGGGAATACTCGCAAACCATACCCCAAGCTCGTCAGGGCGAGGGTGAATTCTTCTTGCGGGGTTGCGCTGACGAGCATGGCTTGTTTGGGCAAACCGAAGGCCCGCTTGAACAAGCCGAACATCTTGGTGTCCGTGAAAGGGGAGGAGATTACGGCGTTGGCGCCGTTGGTAATGCTGAGTTTCTCCTTGTCCATGTCGCTTGGCGCATAGACGGCTACGAACAGATTCTGCAATTCTTTGTTCTGCCTGATCTGAGGGATCAGGTTCTGGTATTCCCCCTCGAGAAAGTTGTACTCCACGAGGAAGACCTCGTACTTGCCCTGCACCAGTTCTTTGACGATTGAAGAACCTTGGGCAAAGATTGTCGCAGTCGCTCCGTTCCTTTCGCATACTTGGATCAGGCTCTTGGCGATTGCACCAATAGTCGATGCGATAAGAACTCTTTTGCTCATGGGGTGATGGGGGGCGTACTCGCTCAGTCGATTGGGCGAACGACGTGGGCAGTCCAACCCAATCCTTCGTATTCGCGGTAGCCCTGAGTCTTGGAAGAGCCGATGATGTATTTCTTGTCGTTGGCCGAAAAAATTCCTGATGCGGATTCTCCTGCGTTGAGACTGAGGTTCTCGTTCGGCAGATCGACGGTTTGTCCGATGGCGAAATTTTCATGATCCGTCGTGGCGATGACCTTGCGCTCGTCATTGACGTAAAAGGCGGCGCCCCCATGGACCACCTTGCCCTTGATTCGAGGAAGGCATCCTTCGAGAATCGGGCTGACTAGGTTTTCCCAGTCGAAGAAAATTCCCAATACGCCGAGAACTTTTCCTTCGCGTTGCCCGTTTTCCAAAATCCCTCCGCAGTAAATCAAGGAGGTTTCCTCGTTTTCCAATTCACTGTTGCAAACGTCCTGTACACCGAACTGAACAGAGCGTGAGATTTGCATTCCTTGCCTGAACCAGGATTGCTCGGACACGTTCATCCTCTTGAGCTTGTCCCGGTTTTCCGATTTGGAGTTGGCGACGATTCGTCCGTTCGAATCAGCGATGACGAGATCACGGTACATCGTGTATGAGGCATTGATGATGCCAAGTCGCTTGGCGGCTTCCTCAAAGTTCCCATCGGTTGCGCGTTGCAGAGCTTCCCAGCAAGCATGATCGGTTGACCACCAGCGAACGTCGGCTGCCCGTTCGAAGAGGTTCCGATCGATCAGGTCGATCGCTTGCTTGCTGAAGTTCTCCAAAGCCATCAGGTTTTGGTGGAGCATGTCGGATGACATCTCGGACAGGAGTTCCTCCATCTTCCCGGTGGTCGAATTTCCCGTGGTGGTGATCTGGTCGAAGATCGGGATGAAGCTCGTACCCGCCTTGCCCAAGTCGGTGGCGAGAATGATCCCATTGATTGAGATGAGTTGGATATCGCCCTTGTTCCTTTGGATTTCCTGATAGGTTTTTTTGTTGGTGTCGGGAATGAGCTTGGAATTCATGAGTTCCTGAGGCGAAATTCCGTAATCCTCGTTCTCGAGAGACCGCTCGAACATGGCCGATTCGGGGAGGACGAGATGACTTGTCCAGTCCAAGCCCTTGTATTCGTCAAAGCCTTCGCTCTTACGGGAAACGATGAGCGAACGGTTTCCACAGACTGCGGCCGTGGAGACATGAGTTTCCCCGGAATTCTTCAAGTTGCGGTGACTGCGGGGCAAGTCGGCAAGTTCCCCGCTGGGGATAAAGTTTTCGTCACTTGAGCAAATTACTCTTCCGTCCTTGTTGGTGAAGAAGGAAAACCAATTGTCCATGGTTTCTCCGGCTTCGGAAACGGGGAGGTAGTCGTTCAGGATGATCTGGGATTCCCCTTGGAAGTCAAAGAGAACGCCCATTGCCCCGATGACCTTGCCTTGCTCATCCCCATCGGCCCGCAAGGCTGTGGAATAGATGAGGGATTCCATGCCTTCCAGTTTCGAGCTGGATACGTCCTGCACGAAGTACTCGGTCCCGTCCTTGGTTTGAAGCGCCTTTTGGAACCAATCTTCACTCGCCACGTTCATTCCGAGAACTTCCTCTCTTCGTTCCTCGTTGGAGTTTGCGATGACTTTCCCGTCGAGATCGACGATCACGAGATCCCGGTAAAGGGTATAGGAGTTACGGATGTCTTCCAACCTCGTGCAGGCCAAGTCGACTGCATTTTTCAGGTCCCCGTGCGCCTTGCCCGTATCTTTCGTCTTGGATGCTTTTTGCTTGTTGGCCAAGGTGATGCATTGCCAAAAGGCTTTTTCCAGGGCCCACCAGCGAACGTCACAGGTCCGCTCAAGCAAATTTCTCTCGATCATGTCGATCTTGATCATGGCGGTGGATTGCGAGATCGATTGGGAAGAAGTTTCCTTGGCCCGGTACAGTTGGTCGAAAAAGACCTTGGTTATCGTGATAAGGCTGTTGGAAAAGAATTCGACCTTTTCCATCAGGTCGTTGATCTGCTTTTGTTTTTGCGGGTCGTCGCTGACTTCGAGAGCCTTGCATTTTCCCTGGTTGCAAATGGGGAAGATCTCTTGCAGGTGGCTAACGATCATATCATAGGCCGCCCGATGCTCATAAGTTATGATCGGGTTGTAAATATTGAATTTGATGTCTTTTGTATCGCTCATGATAAGAGATCTTCGTTTTCGTTTAAGTTGAGGATTTTGGCTGGTTCCAAAATGATGATGAAGGAGTCGTCCCTCCGGACGACGAACTTGTAAAATGGGTGGATCATATTTGACGGAACGGCTTGGAGTTCTTCTTTCTCCACCCGGATGACGTCTGCTATGCGATCTACGTGGATACCTATGTTGTCGGGCGCGGTTTCCATTTCGAAGTCGGAGTCGGCAACTTCGCGCAGTTCGGAATTGTTCTTGAAAATGAAGATTCTGGAGTCATCCGCGGACAGTACGGGTTCACCCCCGAAGGCCATTCCGGAATTGATGACCGTGACCACTTTCCCTCGCAGGTTGATAAGCCCGTCTATCACTTCGGGCGATCCACGCACGCTATGAAACTTGAAAGATCTTCCGATTTCCAAAATGGCCGGGATCGGAACGGCCATTTTGGTTTCACCAAGGTAGAAGGTTGAGTATAGCATGGCTTATTCCTCAATGAGAAAGCGGTCGACTGCCTTCAGGATCGTTTCCTTGTTGGTTTTCATTGCATACCCGTCAAAGCCTGCGGCAATTGCCTTTTCATGGTTTTCCTCTTCGGTGAAGGAGGTCAGGGCGATCACGGGAACATGCTCGAGCTTGGCGTTCGCCTTGATATTCTTGACCAATTCGTACCCGTCCATGATTGGCATGACGATGTCGGAGACGACCAAGTTATAGTATTGCGGTCTTTCCAAAAGCAGTTCGAGCGCTTCCTGTCCGTTGTTTGCCACGGTGACCCGAAACCCGACCGACTCGAAGTAGGTTTTCTCAAGATCTCGAAAGAAGGGGGTGTCGTCGACGACAAGCAACCGATCCTTTTCCGGGCGTCCCTCCAATTCGTTTCTTTTGAAACGATCGGGGGAAACCTGTTCCGCCAAACTGAAAAGATCGACCAAGAAGGTCAATTTTTCACGAATGGAGGTTATGCCGAGGATTGCCTTTTGGTTGATCGGAGGACTGTCCAGATTAAGCCTCATGTGGACGGACTCCTCGATCGTGGAGGCCACGATGCCTACCTCGAAACCCTTGATTTTGGGGGTTATGATGTAGTAGGTCTTGAGGTCCTCGGGCAGGGGTTTCAGTCTGAGGAATTTGTCCAGGTAAACAAGGAGGATGTTTTTTCCTTCCAGGTTGATGAAATGGTTTTCGGAAACCGTCTGGATTTCATTCCTCTCGATTTGCTCGACTTTGAAGACGAGGGAGAGTGGGATCGCGAGTTGTTCATCGGGCGAAAAGCGGAAGACTAGCAAATCTTGCTTTTCCTGCATTTCGATAAGTTGTATCTCGGCGAGTGATTTATGGGACTGGACGCTGGTCTCGACGTCATGAATGTGAAGCTTGTGACTTTGGCAAATTCCGTTTGCGCTGAGGACCATGGCGACGTCGCTGTCCCCAAGAATCGAACTTCCTGCGTAAAAGGTGAGTTTGCTCAGGATCTGGGCGAGGGGTTTGACCACGATTTCCTCGGTGTGATCGATCGAGTCGATCAAGAGGCCGAATTGATTGGTTCCGGAATGCAGCACCAGAAAGAGGCATTCGCCTTCCTCTCGCCCTTCGGTTTCCGGATGGGATGTAGCGCCTTGATCGAGGACTTTTCCCTGATCGTCGACTTCCGCGATTTCGCGCATGCTGAGAATGGGAATGATATTGCCTCTCAACCGGTAAACCTTGCGGTCGCGAATTTTCTCGATTTGCACTTCGTCTTCCGGTCGGACGAGAATGACTTCCTTGAGTTCGGAATGCGGTACGGCGAAGCGATCCCCGCCGATTCGCACGATGAGCGAGGACATGATTGTGAGGGTGGTGGGCAGGTGTATGATCACCTTGGTCCCCGATCCGACTTTTGTCTCCAAGTCGATCGCGCCGCCGAGTTTCTCAAAGGTCGATTTCACGACGTCCATCCCAACTCCTCTCCCCGACAAACTGGTAACCTCGTCCGCGGTCGAGAGCCCGGGATGAAAGATTAGCTTGGCGGCTTCGTTTTCCCCCATCTTGTCTCCTTCGGCCTGAGTGATCGCATGATTCGCAACAGCCTTCGCCTTGACCTTTTCCCCATCGATTCCCTTCCCGTTGTCTTCAACCGTAATGACAACCTGACCGCCCTCGTGCCGAGCCTGTAACCAAATTGTTCCCACGCGGTCCTTGCCTAGGGAAACCCTGTCCTCCGGTGTTTCCAATCCGTGGTCGGCGCAATTTCTAATCAAGTGGGTAAGAGGATCGGAAAGGGATTCGATGATGCTACGGTCCAACTCAGTGTCTTCCCCTTTGACGACAAGCTTGATCGGTTTCTCTAGTTGCTTGGCCAAGTCCCTGACGATGCGATTGAATTTGGTAAACGTTCCCCCAATGGGTTGCATCCTCGTTTGTAGAACAAGTTGTTGCAGATCGGAGATCATGTGGGCCATGGCGACCATGGTCGTCTTGTCTCCTCTTTCCGAAAATTGGCGAAGCAATTGGTTTCTTCCGAGGACGATCTCCCCGGTCAGTTCCATCAGTTTGTTCAGCAAGTCGACCTTTACCCGAATCGTCTCGGTTTGAGCCATGTTCTTGTCCGGTCCCTTCTTTGGTTCCATGACCGTTTTCTTGGGTTCGACCTTGTCCTCTTTTTGCGGTTCCGTCTTCGGGTTCTCCTGTTTGTCCTTGTTTCCGCTTTTTTGTTCGGGTGGAACCTCCGTGACCTTCTCCTCTTCCATAACTGCTTCCACTTCCTCGTCGGGCGGAGGAGAAGGGGAACCAACGGTCACGACCGATTGAGGGTTGTGGACGGCCTTCAATTCCAAGCAGATTGGATCGATGTCAGAATTGTTTCCGTAGTCATCCGATTCATGCATTCCCTTGAGCGCATCGCATGCCGAATAAAAAGGGGCGATCATGCCTTCGTTGAAATCGAGATCACCCTCTCTGATTTTCATCAGTAGGTCCTCGAAAACATGTGAGAGTTCGGAAACCTTGGTCAGGCCAAAGAAGCCTCCGCCGCCCTTGATTGTGTGAACGGCCCGAAAAAGCTTGTTTACCAAGTCCGTGGAAAATTCATTTTCCAATTCAGCCAACCCGTCTTCCAGTTCCTCGAGCTTTTCGCCCATTTCCACCAAGAAATTCTTAAAGACTTCGTCTTCTGGATTCATCGAAGGGTAATGTGGGGTATAGGGGGTATAGGGGGTATAGGGGTAAGGGACGGAATTCACTCTAGGAACGTAAGGTATCGCAATCAACCAAGAAAACAGACAAAAAATGCAGATACCCGTTGTACTTTTGTTGAGCTTGAAGAGGCAGGAATATCTAACTGCTCGATCCTGCGGGTCGATTAGCGAAGCCTTCTTTGGTGAGAAACTTAGTTTGCTTAGAAGGGTTTGTTTTGACTCGCCATGCGTCCATGAACCCACAACTTGAACGAATGAAGGAATTTGTTTTTTCAGTCCAGTTGGTGCTCCTGTTGCAGGGCTCGATATTGGCTGCCGATTGGCCGGCCTGGCGGGGAGCCTTGGGCGACGGGACGGTGGCAGATTCGAAGGCTCCGGTGAAATGGAGCTTGCCCGAGAACTTGGTCTGGAAAATTCCCTTGCCCGGAAAAGGGCATGCCTCGCCCATTATTCTGGGGGACCGGGTTTACCTGGTAACCGCAATGGAGGAAGAACAGACCAGAGATCTCATTTGTCTCGACCGGGCGACCGGAAAGAAGCTCTGGAGCAAGGTCGTCCTGAAATCTCCTTTCGAGGGCGTGCATCGCTTGAACAGCCGGGCGTCCAGCACGCCGTCCTCCGATGGCGAACGCATATACCTGAGCTTTCTCGATCGCGACAAGATGTTCGTGGCGGCCTACGATCTTGATGGCAACAAGCTCTGGGAGGTTCGTCCGGGGGTATTCTCGAGCAAGCATGGGTATTGTTCCTCTCCGGTCCTTTGGAAGGACAAGGTCATCATCAACGGCGATCACGACGGCCCGGGTTACCTAGTCGCTCTGGACAAGAAGACGGGCCAGACGATCTGGAAGACCGACCGGCCCAACAATACGCGCAGTTATTGCACTCCCCTCATTCGAACCATAGATGGGCGCAATCAACTCATCCTCTCGGGCAGCGTGTGCGTGGCCAGTTATGACCCCGATACCGGAAAACAGCATTGGATAAGCGACGGACCCACTCAGCAATACGTCGCCTCTCTGGTCTACAACGGGGATTTGCTCTTCATGACCTGTGGTTTCCCGAAGCGCTTCATGCAGGCCATTCGTCCGGATGGGTCAGGCAATGTGACCAAGACTCATGTGGTGTGGGAAACCACCAAGGGCTGTTCCTATGTGCCGAGTCCGGTCGCGATCGGTCCGTATTTTGTGGTCGTTGCGGACAACGGGGTGGCCAGTTGTTTCCTTGCCAAAACTGGTAAGCGTTTATGGATGGAGCGCCTCAAGGGAGGACACAGTGCATCCCTCCTTAAGGCGAATGGCTTGGTTTATTTTCTTTCGGATCGCGGGATCATGACAGTGGTCAAGCCTGGTCGAGAGTTTAAGGTGGTAGCCGAGAATGAAGTGGGTGAAAATACCATTGCAACCCCGGCTTTTTCAAATGGTCAACTTTTCATTCGCGGCGTCGACCACCTCTTTTGCATCAAGGGCTGAAACGCTTCCACGCAGCCTCAGATTGGTGCTTTTAAGTGCAAAGAAATTCGACGGCTTCCTCTAGGGACAAAGAGATTAGTAAGTTTTCCGACTCGATTTGTTCCTCACTAAAACCTTCCTCGCGTGCCCAGTTTACCATGTAGGTGCCCCATTTCTGGCCATAAAGAATAGGCTCGAATACGACGGAATCCGAGGAAACAGAAACTTCATCTCCTCTCTTGTTTTTGAGAGTGGTGAAACAAAAAGGATCGGTTTTCTTTTCCTCGGTTAGACCGACCTTTTTCTCCGTGCATTTTGCCTTGATAAAATCGGCCCTTACTTCGACTAAACTATCGAATCCTTTATCTTTTTCGGGGATTTCGGAAGACGTTTTTCCACGAAGTTCACGAAGCACAAGTTCTGTTTTCTTTTTTTCCGTTATCATCGTTATAAATAAGTAAGAGCACCAAATGTTTAATTGCAAATTTTATTCATTATTTTTGCTCAATTGGGGAATAAATGGGCAGTGTCT
>Ga0055584_100004866_pt1 | contig 13158 bp, 12 predicted proteins | sample OSDHelmetaG_FD_58716 | JGI IMG/M metagenome (GOLD analysis project Ga0055584, IMG submission 58716) | Pelagic marine sediment microbial communities from the LTER site Helgoland, North Sea, for post-phytoplankton bloom and carbon turnover... | ecosystem: Environmental > Aquatic > Marine >... | reverse complement strand
AAACGCCGGGGCATCACTACCTACATCAATTACTGACATATCAGCCCTCAAGTTAGAGTTATGTCACAAGTGACAAGGTGAGTTTAACACTCAACGGAATCGTGTCACCCTGACATGAAACATAGCGGCCAGTTAATTTGCGAACCAATCAGGAGTTATGAGATGAGCGTATTACCGGGCTTCCCGACGGTGATTTTCGATTTTGGCGCGATAGGCCAGCTAGAGAATGAGCTGAAAAACCGAATGATCGAGCGCCCTCTGATCATCACGGATAATGGACTCACCAAACATGGGCTGGTCGCCACTGTCCGCGACGCCATAACGAATATCCCCGTTGCAATCTATGGCGGAATTCCCCCAAATCCGACTATTGGCGGGATCGAGGGGGCGCTGGCAGTCTATAGAGAGCAGGACTGCGATGGCATTATTGGTCTCGGCGGTGGCTCCGTCCTCGATTCCGGCAAAGCCTTGCGGGTCGCCGCAACGCACCCGGAACCGGTGATCGAATATCTGAAAGACCCAGCAAAGATTACGCCGAACGTAGCGCCCTACATCACCATCCCAACGACCGCCGGGACGGGTGCAGAAATCACGATTGGTGGTGGGATTCATCCCGCCCCCGGTGAACATCAGCTAGGTATCCGCAGCCCGTATGTACAACCTGATCTGGCGATTTGCGATCCAGACCTGACATTATCCCTGCCGCCGGTTTTGACTGCCGGCACCGGCATGGATGCACTCGGTCATTGTGTCGAAGGGTTTCTGTCCAACAATAGCAATCCACCAACCGAAGCCATCGCCCTCGATGGAATCACCAGGGTTGTCGATTATATCGAACGTGCTGTTACCAATGGCAGTGACCGTGAAGCACGCTGGCACTTATTGATGGCCGCCTTACAGGGCGGTATGTCGATTTATATGGGGCTAGGACCAATTCATGTCCTCGGCCATGTATTTGCCGATAGCCCGCTCCATCATGGTGCCTTGATCACCGCATCCGCGCCTGCCGTCATTCGGTTTTATATGACTAAGGGTGACGTTGCGCTCGACGCGAAGCTGGAGCAGCTCTGCAAAGCAATGCGGCTACCAGCAGGCAGCGATCTTGCAACCGGCATCACGGATCTGAACACTCGAATTGGGCTAACCTCTTCTGTACGGGAGCTTGGATATCCCAATGACGATTTGGACGAACTCTCTGGTCACGCCGAAAATATTCACTTCAATTTCACAGCGCCGATCAGACCGACCCGCAATGAATACCGCGATATTTTCCGGGAGGCGTTAGGGTAAACCCGCCTGTATCAAATCTTAATACCAAGAAATTTCGCGGCATTCGCTCCGAGGATCGCATCCTGAGCGGCTTTAGAAATCTTTTTTGCGCTGCGCAAAAATTTCACGGGGTTCTTTTCACCAAATGGATAGTCAGTCCCCATCATGATGTTCTTGGTTGGCACTTTGAGCGCGAGATATTCCAGCATGTCAGGATTGAACAGCACGGTTTCGTAGTTAAACCGCTTTAAATATGAGCTGAAACTCCCCTTGAGCTGACCACCGGTATGGCCCATACGCTGCACATGATCATGCCGTCCGGTATAGAACGGCAGGTAGCCGCCGCCATGGGCAATCGCCACCTTTAGTTTGGGAAACGCATCCATCACCCCGTCATAGACCAGCGATCCCTGCGCCATAGCTTCTTCCAGCGGCTGTCCCACAGTGATGAGCTGATAATGGGGCCGCATACGAGGGTCCGTACTCCCGGTTGGGTGAATAAAAACCGCCGCGCCGAGTTTCTCAGCCTTGCGCCAGAACGGCTTGAACTTCTTATGGCCCAACTCATCGCCATTGACGTTGGAGCCAATGATGACACCTTTCAGGCCGTTTTTTGAAATGGCGCGCTCGAGCTCCTTCACCGCCAGTTTGACGTCCTGCAGCGGAACCGAGCCAATCCCCACCAACCGGTCTGGATGTTGGGCCACCGCTTCGGCAACAAAATCATTGCTCTGCCGTTCCATCTTGAGCGCTGCCTCCGGCTTCGCCCAATAGGTACATTGCTGAAGGATACTGGGACTGATGACCTGGATATCAATTCCCATCGCGTCCATTTCCTTGAACCGAATGTTCATATCGGACATTCGGTCGAGCGACGGTTTAGGAATCCCGATGCCTTTGCTGCCTGGCTTGCTCTTGGCAATCGCGCGGGCAAATTGCGAGTGACGAAAGGTTTTTTCAAGAACCGGGGTAACCGCGATATGGGCGTGAAAATCTATAACAACGGGTTTTCTGGCCATGTTCATTCCTAATTCCATCAATGCTTCAAATCAGCAACACCGCAAATATCAAGAGCGGTTAGGGCGATAACCTTTGTCGTCGCCACCAGGTCTTCGACCGAGATAGGACGCGTCGCCCCTGCAAGGCCCGCTCCCATGCCTTCCTGGGTCGGCGGGCCATATCCAATCGCTGTAATCCCTGCTTCGTTAAAGGCATTAGCATCGCGCCACATACTGATCATGCGCGGACTGGCGAGTTCAAGTTTTTCACCAGTGATCTCATTGTGCGCCCGTTTAAGAGCTTCAAGCAGCGGCTCACAATTTTCGGCGATGTAACCTCGCCGAAAGTCATAGGCATTGATCTCACATGCGAGCTGAAGTGGCGAAATTTGCCGCCTCACGCTATTGATTATCTCCGCAGGCACTGCATCCGGGGTTAGGCGAATATCAAAATAGATATGACAAAAATCGACGGTCTCGGTCCAGGCTGGTCCTGAACCACCCACCTCATAAACCTGCGCTTTTGGAATAAACCTGCCGCCCCAAAATTCACACTGATTTTTGGACTCATAAGATCGCGCCCATTCTTCAAGGGCAACGACCACGTGAGCTGCCCGTTCAAACGGGTTGGGATTACCGACAACCCCTGCCCCTCTATCAAGACCGGGCGTATAGGGAATATGACCTGGCACAGAAATTCTAAGCCGCAAGTAACCGGCCTGGGCCACTGTGACGGTAAAATCAGAGACCTCGGCGACAAGGGCATAATCCGCAACCACTCCATGTTCGACCAGCCATCGCGCGCCGTGTCCCTCGCGCACCTGACTGATCGCAGGGCCGATGCCTGACCAGTCATGCAGATCATCAGGATCATCAGTCGGTGCCGATGTTTCCTGAGCAACCGCCGTCACAAACAGATCTTCCTTGAGTGTAATGTTTGCCGACGCAATAGCCCGGGCCGCGATTAAAGTGGCTGCGAGCTGTGCCTTGTCATTGGCCAACCCCCGACCATACAGCAAACCATCCTCGGTCCATGCACCCCGTATTTTTTTCTCTATTTCTTCGCCGCCCGCAGGTTCATCGCCCTGGGTATCCATATGGGCATTGAGAATAAGGGACCGCCCCCCCGACTTGCGGTCGCCAACACCCCGGATTGTACCAACGACATTGATGCTTTCATAAGACAAGGTCTGCTTCCGAACGCCTATCCCCGCCTCACTCAACCAGTCAGCAACCGCATCACCAACGTCACTTTCATGACCCGGATAGTCTCGCAAATTCCCCAAAGAGAGACATAGATCGATCAGCGCCTGCCGGTCCACATCGATCAATTCTATCACTCTTTGTTTGGCTTCGTTTGCAGACACTGTTGATTTACCCCGTTGTTGGTGGCCCTATTTTTCACTACGCATTTCGCTAAACTGTAGGGGACCCGCTGCCCGACGACAAGGAACCGGGCGAGAATCAAGGAGGCTAGAATGGCATCAGAAACCATGAGCAATAGTTTGCGTTCCGACCTCGACAAGCTGGCACAGGCCTGCCGTATCCTGGAAATGGAGGGCCACGGCGACATGACTCTTGGACATATGTCGTTGCGCGATCCCGAAGGCCGTGGCTTCTGGATGAAACGGAACGCGATGGGTCTTGGCGAAATTCGTGATGCCGATGATTTTGTCCTCGTGACATTCGACGGCAAGCAAATAGCCGGTGCCGGTAACTGCCATTCCGAATGGCCCATCCATTCTGAAATTCTAAAAAAACGTGAGGACGTCAATGTCGTCGCCCATACCCACCCCTATTACACCTGTGTTTTCTCAGCGACCGATGGCGATCTGCGTCCGGTCACATTGGAAGCCAGCTATTTCCCCGACCACATCCCGATGTTCCTGGGTACTGGCGCGCTGGTGAAATCGGTTGATCTCGGCCAGGCTCTAGCGGAAGCGCTCGGCCCCGCCTATGCGGTTTTCATGAAAAATCACGGGGTCACTTTTTGCGGTACGTCAATTGAGATGGCGACATTGGTTGGCATCTGGCTCGAACGCGCCTGCAAAGCGCAACTCGATATCACAGCATCGGGTATAGAGTGGAGCTATCCAGATGATGACGCCGAAGCCGTACGCAATAGTCAGATATGGTCAGAGGTGCATTTCGACCATAGCTGGGGTTATTACAGCCGAAAGCTTAGCCAGATAGAGTCGCCGAATGGTGGCGCGGCTCAACCAATCTTTGGGCGGCCGTTATAATGAGCTAAAGACAGTCCGGCCGTACTAACCTCCGAAATTTTCGATCCCGTTTGAGATGCCATTCACGGCTCATCGCCTCTGAGCGGGTCGCGTGGTTTTCTGCATAGAGCAATATCCAGTGTCGACCGCGCGTCGATCGCGCACCAGTGCCGGCATTATGCGCCGCCAAGCGTTTATCGATATCATTGGTCCAGCCGACATAGGTCTGCCAACCACGCGACGTCTCACACCCCAAGATATAGACGAAATTTTCCATTGCGGTGGATCATAGCCGCACCGGTGCGAATCCGTGCATTATCGGTTACAATTCCACAAAATAATTCCTGATATCGGGAATACCAACCAAAACAGGGAGAGGCCAATGGCTTTGGAAGGCGAAAAATTCGTCGATGTTGATGGTGTTCGCACCCGTTATGTCGATCGCGGCACGGGAGAGACAATCGTGCTGTTTCATGGTGGTAATTTTGGATCAACCGGTAGTGCTGATGCCACCGATGACTGGGGCAATACGATTGATGATATTGCCAAATGGGGCCGCGTCGTTGCTATCGACAAGTTAGGGCAAGGCTATACCGGTAACCCCAAGAATGATGACGACTACACCATGGCCGCTGTCGTCGACCATGCCTATCACACACTTCGGACCCTCGGCATCGAGAGCGCTCATCTGGTCGGCCATTCCCGCGGCGGCTATCTGACCTGTCGCCTAACGGTTGACCATCCTGACCTCGTCAAATCCTGCGTCATCGTCAGCAGCAACACCTGTGCACCCGGCACCGGCGGCAACGAAAAAGTCTTCGCCAATAAACCGACACCATCGCTGACGGCAGAAAGTCAGCGCTGGGTGCTAGAAAAATATTCCTATAATGCAGAATGCGTCACGGATGAATGGGTCGAGGCCCTGACGGCCATCGCCCATCAGCAAAGCTACGCGGAAGCCGTCGATAAGATGACGCAGGACGGCTTTCTCTGGACCAAGTTCCTGCCCGGCCTACAAACCGATAAGGAAGAGATGTTTCGTATTCTGCAAACCCGCGGTATCCAACGGCCAGTCCTACAAATCTGGGGGTATAACGATCCCACTGTTTCGCATGCGCAAGCCTATGAGCTGTATCGGATATTGGCCGAAAAGGAACGACGGGCGCGATGGCAGACCCTAAATGAAGCGGGTCATTTCTGTTACCGCGAGCAGCGCAAGCGCTTCAACGAAGTGCTGCACAGCTTTGTCGCCAACGCCTGACAGTCGGAGGAAAGAATGGATTTTTCACAAGCCAAATTTGTTGACGTTGATGGCATCAACACCCGCTATTTCGACAAGGGCGACGGCGATATCGTCGTGCTGTTTCACGGCGGCAATTTCGGATCACCGCATGGTGCTGATTGCGCCGCCGACTGGAATCTGAACTTTGACGGTCTGGCCGAAGAATGTCGGGTTATCGCCGTCGACAAAATCGGCCAGGGTTACACCGACAACCCCGAGACCGACGATGACTATACCATGGCGCGGGTCGTCAAACATGCCTTGAGATTTCTCGAGGTTCTTGACCTCAACGATTGCCATATCGTCGGCCATTCGCGCGGTGCCTATCTGACCTGCCGCATGACACTGGAAGACCCGTCGCGGATTAAATCCAACATAATGGTCGACACCTCGACTCTTGGGCCCGGGCAGGGTCGTAATCATATCGTCTTCGCCGACACGCCCTTGCCTTTCCTGACCCGCGACAGCCAGCGCTGGGTGATGGAGCATTACTCTTACAATCCGAAATGCGTTACCGAAGACTGGCTCGATGAGCTTATGCGCGTCGCAGCCCTGCCAAAGTACGTCGAATCCTGCGAAAAGATGGAGGCTGGCGGTCTCAATAAATCAGTCTTTTTACCCAGCCACGGACGGCAAAAATCCGAGACCTTCAACTGGCTTATGGAACGCGGTACTGGTCGGCCAAATTTTCTGATCTGGGGCCACAATGACCCGACAGCGACCATCGATCAGGGATTTGCCCTGTTTGATATGCTGATCCATAAGGAACCGCGCACCGAGATGCACGTGTTCAACGAATCAGGCCATTTCACCTATCGTGAACACCCGGAAGCGTTTAACCGGCTGGTGCTGGATTACGTTAAAAACCTGCCCTAGGGAATATATTTGGCGTCCTGCAACCAGCGTGTCGTATCGACTTCTATGCCTAGACCGCGTTCTTTAGCGCGCACATAGAGCCGATACGCTACCGCCGCAAATTGCACACCATCGCCGGTGACGGGAAATAAAATCACCTGATCATCGCTGGTACGACCCGGTTTCAAGCCCGCAACGACTTCGCCGAAAAGCGGGATATTATCCCAGTCCACATCACCGGGTTTCCCCCAATTATCACTCTGTCCTTCCGGAATATCTTCCGTGCCACCAATAGCGAACCGGTTCCAGTTGGGGCCGTTGCGATTACTCACGATATAATCCGCACGTTCAAATGTTTTGAACTCAATCTCAGTGGCATCCTTAATCGCCGTAATGAGCATACCGGGTTCAACCCATTCTGTTTTCAAAACAGGGTCAATTGCGTTCGTCGCTGTACAAACAACATCAGCGCCACGCACGGCCTCTTCGGCCGTATCGACCGCCCGAACCTCGATACCCAGCTTCTCGGTATACTCAGCGGCAAAAGCCTCACGATTTTCCTTCGTCGGGCTGTAAATCTTCACCAACTCAAAATCCGCAACCGCGCAATGGCTTTCGATAGCCGAGGTTTGCTGCCAACCCGATCCGATGAGACCCAGAGTTTTTGAATTCTTTTTTGCCAGATATTTGGTGCCGAGTCCTGCCGTTCCGCCGACGCGATATTTTTGCATAAACCCATCATGAACGATTGCCAGCGGTTCTGCCGTTTTCGTGTCATAAAGCTGTACAAAACCGCAAAACATGCCACTTGGCGGTCCGGGCACCCGGACCTCACGCCGCAGCCCATTGATTTCGGGATAATGAATAAAGTCAGAATCCACCCGGTTGGCCGTGACATCCCATTTCGCAATTGCCCCATTGAGGGATGTATAGACATGATGTAATGGTTCTGTGCCGCCCTCGATATGGGACGGATCACGCGGAGTCATGATGCGGAATTTTGGACCATTAATCGCCCGGCCATGACCGAGCTCCGCATGGCCTTGCTCCAGCGCATCCATTACATCTTCAACGGTGAGAATTTCTTCAACAACCGGGTTATCGATAAAGAGCGTCATCGGTCAGCCCGCTCAACTCAATATTGCGCGGGGCCCGGCGGCAGCCCGAGTTGTGAGCGGCCATAGAGCGTCGCCACCGCATCCCAGTTCATACTGATATGTTTAGAGGCCGCATGAATATCACGCCAGGCACGCTGTACACGGTTCTGGCTATGCAGTCCCTGACCACCAACTGACTCAAATAACAAATCGACCGCTTGAACACAGAGTTTAACGGCAAAGGCGATATTGCCCTTGTTGCGGACGCGCTGCGCCTCGGTCAATTCCTGACCCGCCGCCATGATATCCATAATCTCTTTGGTATCCCGCAAGACGAGTGTTTCCGCGGCATTTATACTGGACGAGGCTTCCGCAATACGGAGCTGAATGCTTTGAAACTCAGCAACGTTCTTGGCGGCCCCCATAGCCGCCCCTCGGGTCACGCGATCCCGCATGCCTTCAAGATAATCCTCCAGCGCACCGCGCGCCATGCCGAGAATGGCGGCGCATAGACAATAGGAAATCCCTGCAAAGAACGGGACTTTGAACAGTCCGCTTTGATTGATCGCCGCACCAGGGGGATTACCCGACTGAGCCTCGGCGTGGGTAATGATGCGATAGGCAGGAACAAATATGTCTTCGATCACCAGGTCATTGCTGCCCGTGCCAATGAGCCCGAGAACATCCCAGTTTTTTTCAATGCGATAATCCGATTTTGGGATCAGGGCAAACCCGACCTGGGTTGGTTCGACACCCTCAGCGGGGGCGATCCGTACCCCAAGCAACATCCATTGGGCGACATCCACACCGCTGCAGAACGACCATTTTCCACTCAGCCGGTAACCATCACCATCCGCCATCGCCACGCCAGTTGGTGCATAGGATGAAGCGGCCAGGGCTGTGCGATCACTTCCCCAGACTTCCTCCTGGGCTTCCGGCGCAAACAGGCCGATTTGCCATTGATGCTGCGCTCCCGTTGAAAACACCCAACCTGTTGAACCGCAGCCCGATGCAATCGTCATCGCAACCCGGACAAATTTATCGATACCGTACTCGTATCCACCATATTTCTTCGGTTGCACGACACGATACAAATCGGCTGCCTGAAACGATTCAATCGCTTCCGGCAGGACATGTCCGGCCTTTTCTGTGTCCGCCTGACGGACTCGTAATTCAGGGACCAGCGCCTGCGCGCGAGCAACCAAGGCGTCTGGGGAATTATCTTCAGGAGAAAAAGTCGTTTCGGTATTGGCCTGCATCATCTTCCAGTCTTTTTGGTAAACTTCTTCACATCAGCATAGCGCCCTTGAGCCTGCCTCAACAGGCTTTATGCCGGTGCATCCTTAAAGAATATCAGATAGTTTAGGATGCAATGGCGCGTTTGCGCGTGCCCAAGATAACTATATCAAATTCGGGGAGAACCAATCATGAAGCTACTACATTTTGACGATTTCAAACTCGGAGTTCTTAAGGGCAGCACGGTTGTCGATGTTAGCGAGATCGCCAACGAAGTGCCTCATATCGGCGCCCACGACCGTATCAATGGACTGATTGAAAGTTTCGATAAATACCGTGACCGTCTCGAAGCTGCCGCGGCCAGTGGCGATGGCGTTCCGCTCAGCAGCGTTCGCATTCGGCCCCCACTGCCTAAACCAGGTAATATCGACTGCATGGCCGTGAACTATATGGAAGACGGCACCCGCGACGAACCGGCACCGATTAACGCCTTTTTCAAGTCGCCCAATAGTGTCATCGGTGACGGCGACACAATGGTCCTGCCGGATATCCCAGCGACAATTTTTGAGGGCGAAGCGGAAATAGCCCTGATCATGGGTAAACGCGCCAGTAATATTTCAGAGGCCGATGCAATGGATTACGTGTTTGGCTATACCAACTTTATCGATGGCTCAGCGCGCGGATTGCTGCCGCCGGGTAACACCTTTTATCAGATGAAAGGCCGCGAGACCTTCGCTCCAATGGGTCCCTATATCGTTACCAAGGACGAAATTGCCGATCCGCAGAAGCTGCAGGTTCAGCTCAAAAATAACGGCGTGGTCATGCAGAATTTCAACACCGATGATATGGCTCATAAAATTCCACGCTGCATCTCCTGGGTCAGTTCAATCCATACGCTGGAGCCCGGCGACGTTTTGGCAACCGGCACCAACCATCGCGGTCTCAACCCATTTATGGATGGGGACAAGATCGAGCTGGAGATCGAAGGGCTCGGCTGCCTGACCGTCCATATCAAGGACGATCTAAAACGCACCTGGAAACGCGTTACCCGGCTACAACACGCCGAAAGCGGTGGCGAAGGCGTTCAAACTCCGCAAACCGGCGGCAAGTACGCGCCGGGCAGCTAAACAATGGATCTCGGCCTTAAAGGAAAACGCGCACTCGTCATGGGCTCAAGCTATGGCATGGGTAATGGCGTGGCCCGTGGGCTGGCGGCCGAAGGCGTTGACATTATTCTGACCGCCCGCAGCAACGAGATTCTCGAAAAAGAGGCTGCTGATATCGCCAACACCTACGGCGTCAAGGTCGAATCCATTGCCTGCGATTTCGCCAAAGAAGACGAGATAGACCAGCTCATAGATTTTGCTCAGGAAAAAATGGGTGGCATTGATATCCAGTTCAATAATTGCGGCGGCCCGCCACGCCTTTTGCCATCGGAAGTCGATGATCAGACCTGGCATGACTGGTTTGACCTCATCATGATGTCAGCCATTCGCGTGACCAACAACACCCTGCCCGGCATGCGTGAACGGGGCTGGGGACGTATCCTGTCGATGACGTCATCCAACATTTTTCTCGCCGCGACCGAGAACGTTCTCTCAAGTTCTCTTCGCATGTCACTCGTCGGTTGGTCCAAATCGCTGAGCAATGAAGTGGCCAAGGACGGCGTCACCGTAAACTGTCTGGTGCCGGGGCGCATCGAGACCGAGCGTGTCCATCACGGAGACATCGCACGGGCCAAGCGCGCAGGCGTCACCGCCGCCGATATAAAGGCCAAGATGATCGCCGAAGCTCCAATGGGCCGCGATGGGACCGTGCAGGAAATGGCTGATGCCGCGGTCCTCCTGTGTAGTGAACAGGCCCGCTATATCACCGGCTCCGCGATCAAGGTCGATGGCGGTCGTATCCCCACCAGTCTATAGAAATCAGCATGGTTGAAATTTATGTCGATGCCGATGCCTGTCCGGTCAAGGGCGAGGTCGAACGGGTCGCAACGCGGCACCAGCTCAAGATCTATATGGTGTGCGATGGCGGTATCCGCCCGTCGCCGAACCCGCTGCTGCAACTTGTCGTCGTTACACAAGGTGCCGACGCTGCCGATGACTGGATTGCCGACCATATTGGGAAGGCCGATATCTGCATTACCAACGACATTCCCCTCGCCGGGCGCTGCCTGAAACAAGGCGCGTTTGCCCTCAAACCCAATGGCGAAAACTATACCGATGACAGTATCGGTATGGCCCTGGCGACACGCGAGATCATGCAGGGCTTACGCGAAACCGGCGAAATCACCGGCGGGCCACGCCCCTTCAGCAAAGCCGACCGGTCAAAATTCCTCGACCGGCTGGAGGTCACCGTTCAGGCCGCGAAACGCGCTTAATCCCGCTTTACCGCCCCCAAACCAGGACGATAGCTCTTATTGTCGAGGAACTCGGACATGCCTTTTTGCCGTGTACCTTCTTTGTCTGCCGCGCGAAGCGCGCCCTGTTTGGCCCCGAGATATTCGTAAGCCATATTCATATCCATACCCTGTACCGCTTTGACCGCTTGTTTGGTAAAGGCGAGAACAGCAGGACTTTTTTCCAGGAGCTCCCGTGCAAGGGCGAGGGTTTCTTCGCGCAGCTTGTCTGCCGGAACCGCCAGGTTGACGATCCCCATATCGACAGCCTTTTTGCCATCAAATGTCCGTCCGGTCATGGCATAGAACAACGAGTCACGATGCGATGCGAGGTCACGGAAGACCTTGCTGACATTCCCACCGGGCAATATGCCCCAATTCACTTCCGAGAGGCCAAAGGTTGCATCTTCTGCGGCGATCGCAATATCGCATGCCGCCAGCGGCGTAAAAGCGCCGCCGAAGCAATAGCCATTGACCATTGCAATAGAAGGTTTTGCTGACACCATTAAATATTGTGCCCAATGGCGATGCGCCCATTGTGATTTAAACCGCGCTTTCGGGTTGTTGTCGGTCTCACGGAAATATTCCTTGAGATCCATGCCGGCACTCCAGCTGACGCCTTCGCCAGTTAGAACGATCACCTTGGCATCTTCATTGGTCTCAAGCTCGGCCATCACATCTTCCATTTCAAAATGGAGAGTCGGGCTCATCGCGTTGCGTTTTTCAGGACGATTAAACGATACCCAGGCGATGCCCTCATCGTCGATCTCTAGCTTCACACAGCTATATTCTTTTGCGTCACTCATTTCATATTTCTCCCTGATCCGGCCTGCTAAAGCCTTGGCCATTTACTATTTTAATTTACCTCCACGCTCTGATATTGCCGTCCCTGTGTCAACGGGCCGCCATTCAAAATAAATCGCTTCTGTGATCTAATCTTGTAGATTGCAGATTAAATTCGGAGAGCGTCGAGATGAGCCGCAAAAATACGCGGATGTACGGGCCCAATAAGTTCAAGCTGGGTCTGTTCGGCCAGAACTGTTCCGGTGGGTTGAGCATGTCCAAGGTTCCAGAACGCTGGGACGCGAGCTGGGATCATAATCTTGAAGCGGCTCAACTTGCCGATGACGCCGGGCTTGAATTCATCCTGCCAATCGGGCGTTGGCATGGCTATAAGGGCGAGACCGACACGGAAGGTACGACGTTTGAAACGCTAACCTGGGCCTCCGGCCTGCTTGCGGCGACCAAGAATGTCTGTGTGTTTGGCACTGTCCATGTTGGCTTCCTCAGCCCGATATTTGCCGCAAAGCAGATGGTAACGGCGGATCATATCGGCAAAGGCCGGTTCGGGCTCAATATGGTGTCGGGCTGGAATGTCGGCGAACACGCCATGTTTGGCGTCGATCTGCGCCCACAGGAGGAACGCTACGATTTCACCGAGGAATGGGTCACCATTCTCAAACGCGTGTGGTCGGAGGACGAACCTTTCGATTTCAAGGGAAAGTATTTTGATCTCGAAGGCGTACTACTCAAACCGAAACCATGGGGCAACGACCGGCCGATGCTGGTCAGCGCCGGAAATTCCCCGGCGGGCAAAGCCTTCGCCGCCCGCCATGCCGATTGCCTGTTTACCTCAATCATGGAGTTCGAGGATTTTGGACCCAGTATTGCCGCGTTGCGCGCTGCCTCCGAAGCGGAAAATGTTGGTGTCTATGCCAGCGGTCACATGGTGACAAAACCGACCACCAAGGAAGCCGAGGAATATTACCATTATCTGGTTTATGAGATGGGCGATTGGGAA
>Ga0055584_100004864_pt1 | contig 13159 bp, 8 predicted proteins | sample OSDHelmetaG_FD_58716 | JGI IMG/M metagenome (GOLD analysis project Ga0055584, IMG submission 58716) | Pelagic marine sediment microbial communities from the LTER site Helgoland, North Sea, for post-phytoplankton bloom and carbon turnover... | ecosystem: Environmental > Aquatic > Marine >... | reverse complement strand
AGGTCCAGCGTGATCGACTTGCGCCCACGGCCCTCGACCGCCCACCAGAGCGAGTAATCCTCGGAAAACGGGCCGATCGCGCGCATGAAATCTCCACCACGAGGATTTTCAATCTTGACGACCTCGGCCCCGAAATCTGCCAGAAGGCCGGCCGCAAACGGGGCTGCGATACGGGTTCCGATATCGAGGACACGGAGCCCGGCCAGTGGGCCTGTGCCCTTGCTCATCGGGGCATGCCCAACGCCCGCTGGGCGATGATATTCCGCTGGATCTCGCTGGTACCAGCAAAGATCGAGGCCGCGCGATAGTACATCCAGGACCTCAATAAACGGCCCTGCGCCACCGCGTGCGGCCCCCCGTCCAGCAGGCCTGCGGGACCCAATAATTCCATCATGGTCTCGTGCATGCGTTGACTCATCTCGCTCCAATACAACTTGATAAAGGAAGACTCGGGCCCCAACTCCTCGCCTCGCGTCAGCCGCGTGAGGGTCCGCCAGTTGTTGAATTTAGCGATCTCGACCTCGATTTTCGCCTGCGCCAACTTCTGTCGCATCTGCGCGTCCACGCCCCGCTCCGCGGCAAGACGCAATAAATCATCCAGCAACATGCGATGAATCACCAACTGTCGCGGGGACGTTCCCCGCTCATGAGCCAGCGTGGTCTGTGCAATGCGCCAGCCTTCACCCGGCATCCCCACAAGGTTCTCGCGGGGCACACGCACTTGATCGAGGAAGACTTCGTTGAACTCGGTCGATCCGGTCATTTGGCGCAGCGGTCGCACTTCGATCCCCGGACTCCGCATCGGTACGATCAGGTACGAGATTCCGCGAGACTTCGATGCGGCAGGGTCCGAGCGCCCGAGCAAGATGCCGTAATCCGCGTATTGGGCCCAACTGGTCCAGACTTTCTGACCGCTCACCACGAATGCATCCCCGTCTTCTTCGATGCGAGTCGTCAGTCCCGTCAGATCCGACCCCGCGCCCGGCTCCGAGAATAATTGGCACCAGATATCTTCAGCGGTAAGGATTCGGCGAAGGTACTGCTCTCGTTGCCGATCGGTTCCGTGGGCCATCAAGGAAGGGCCGACCAGATTGACCCCGATGCGGTTGATCACTTCCGGCGCGCGCGCCGCGGCCATCTCCTCCTGGAAAATATAGTTCTCCTCGGCGGTCGCCCCGCGACCGCCATGCGACTCGGGCCAGTGGACGCCCACCCATCGCTCGCGCGCCAGACGCCCCTGCCATTCCCGCAGGAAGGAAAATTCCTCGGCCAGAGAAACCGGTTCAGGCCAACTGTCGGTACCAAACCCGGCTGGGATATTATCCCGAAGCCAGGACCGCAATTCACCCCGAAATGCCTCTGCAGCCTCCGAAAAACGCATCTCCATCGCCTTCGGCTTCTATCGCGGATCTTGCGAAATTGCATACCCCGCATTCGCTGGGCCTTTTGCGCTGAGAAAAGTTGTGGCAGCTCCGCAGAAGCACGTCCGCCCGTGCAAAATCGGGGCTATGTAGCGATTTTTAAACTTCCCTCTCAAACCCTGAGATGACACACTTAAGTCTTGTTGTTCGACGCATTTTCCGCTCGAGGGAATCTTGAGCCGGCGAGTCGGCGTTCTCATATCTCCCATGTCATTGATTCGAAATCTCCGCGCGACTGAGTGCCTCTGGTTCGTCGCATTGGTTTGCTTGTGGGTCGGCTCGATCTCGACACCCTCTTCCGCGGCCTACCTTGTCGGCATCCGCGTCGAGCCGAATAATATTGTCCTGGAACCGGATCAGGAATACGCCTATCGGGCCTTCGCAGAATATTCGGACAATACCTCTGTCGAAATCACTTCGTTCGCCACGTGGACTACTTCGAGATCTTCTGTTGCACGCATGAGCAACGAACCGGGGAGTGCCGGCACCGTCATCGCCCGAGGCCCCGGCGAGGTCAAAATTCAGGCGAAGTTCTACTACTTCGATGACAGCAACAGGGGCAGTGCCGACCTTCGGGTTGATGCCGGTCCCATCACCGGACTCCGCACCAAGCCCACCACAAAATCTCTCGAGGTCGGTCTTGCCGAGACTTTTACGGCACGACTCATGTACCAGAGCGGCTACGACGTCGACATCACCAGTCGCGTACAGTGGAGCAGCTCGGACCCGACGATCGCGTCGGTGACCATCAACGACGAGCAAGATGCAAGGGTCACCGCAAACCGGGTCGGTACTACCAATATTTCCGCTTACGATCCCGAAAGTGGCTTCCGCAACACCGACGGATTCACCCGCGTCCGTGCGCGCGTGACGCATATCGACTTCGAGGAGTCCGAATACCTGCTCGGCCTCAATATGGAGTTACCGCTGCGCGTCTATGCATACCGTGATGACGGAACCCGCACGCAGATTACCGAGGATGTCGATTACCTGCTCAGCAGGGCCGGGATCGCGGTGGTTACCTCGGGGAATGAAAACCCCGGCGGTATTCGCCCCCTGCGCCAGGGAAGCGTGCAGGTAGATGCATTCGACCCGGAGCGCGGCCTCTATGCCAGTTCGAGTCTGGGGAAGACCACGATCCGCGTCTCGGGGACTCTGCAGAGAATTCTGGTCGACCCCCTGTCGGTGCGCATCGGAGATTCCCGTAACGCGCATGCCTACGGCCAACTGTCGACCGGGGAGCTTACGACTGATTTGCGTCGCGTCGTGACCTGGCAGTCCATGAATACATCGATTGCCACGATCAAGAATTCGGGCGGCAGTCCCGGCGAAATTACCGGACACCGCGCGGGAACAACCACCATCGTCGCCATCGATCCTGTCACGGGAATATCGTCGCCAGGCTTGAACAACCTCGAGGTTCGTCCCCCCACGGAGCCCCCCCAACCCATCATCCGGCTCCGCACAAAACCGACCACCAAATCTCTGGAGATCGGTCAGGAAGAACTCTTCACCGCTCGCGGCGTCTATGCGTCCGGCAGTGATACGGACATCAGCGATCGCGTCCGCTGGAGCAGTTCGGATCCCCAGATCGCATCCGTCATCAGTTCGGGGCCAAACGCGGGATGGGTGTCCGCCCATCAAATCGGGACCTGTGTGATCACCGCCTACGATCCCGAGACAGCGCTTTCGAGCACCGATGGGGACACCGTGGTTCGCGCGGGCGTCACACATATCGATTTTGAGGCACTGCAGTACGTTCTCGGCAGAGATATGAATCTTCCCCTCCGTGTCTATGCTTATCGTACCGACGGAACCCGCTCTCAGATCACCGACGATGTGGTATTCGGGATTCAAGGCGCAGGTGTCGTGAGTATCGTCGAAGGTGGCAATGATGCTGGTCAGATCACCGGTCTTCGAGCGGGAACCGTGACCGTTGACGCGTTTGATCCCGAACGCGGGCTGCGTGCCAGCGACAGTCTCGGATCGACGACAATCCGCGTGGAAGGAGTGCTGCGGGAAGTTCTGGTGCAGCCCCTCGCGATCACCACGGGCGAATCTCGCAATGCGCGCGTCCACGGCCTTTTGAGCACCGGCGGCGTTACCAGCGATCTGCGCCGCGTCGTCAGCTGGGCCACCGACAACTCTTCGATTGCTACCGTCAGCAACGCAGTCGGGAGCCCGGGCGCAGTCACAGGCGTAAGCGCGGGAACGACAACCCTGGTCGCGACAGAGAACAGCACCGGAATAGCCTCGCTGCAGAGCAACAATCTCGAAGTTCGCGGCGCGATTGAATCGATCGAAATCGAACCAGACTCCCTGCACCTCGGCGTCGGCCTTCGCTATCCATTGCGCGCCTACGGCAAGCGCGCGGACGGAAGTCGCAGCAATATCACCAGCACGGTGGTCTGGTCCTCGACCAACGAATCAGCAATCTCGATCGATGGAGATGGATGGGTGCAGGCACAGGCTGTCGGCGAAAGTACCGTGCAAGCCTTCCACCCGGCGACAGGACTGAATGCGTCGGGCAGTCCCGCGCGCATCACGGTCGGCGGGACGGTCGAAGGCCTTGAAATCACTCCCATGCGCGTCGATATCGGCAATCAGCGCAAGGCAAAGGTTCGCGCGAGACTCTCGGATGGAAGCGAAACTGACGATCTGCGGCCAGCTTTGGAGTGGCGGGTTGAGGACCCGACGATCGCACGAGTGGGATCCGCGGAAAACCCTGATCTTGATCCGGGTGAAGTCGAGGGGCTCAGCGCTGGCTGGACGACCCTGGAGGCGCGTGATCCGGTGAACGGATGGGTCACCTCAGGCCGTCGGAATCTGAAAATTCAGGGGAGCATCGTCAGTATCGCGATGGAAGCCCCGGATCGAGGACTCGTCGGGTTCGGAACCCAATCGACGTTCAAGGTCCGTGCGACCTTCGAAGATGCCGAGACCCAGAACATCAGTGATAAATGCGAGTGGTCTACCGACGCTGCAGCCATTGCGAGTGTAACCAACGAGCCCCCGGAGAAAGGAATCGTCAGCGGCCACCAAGCGGGACAGACAACCACTATTCGCGCCAATTGCAGCGGTCTTACCGCCTCGCTCGAGGTCGTCGTTCTGGGCGGGAGCACCGGACTTCGCTTTGGCAACAATCGCACACGGTTCTCCGCCTACCGGAGCTACCGCTTCCGCGCCTACGCGGAATACGCGAACGACCAACTTGTCGATGTCACACGTGAAGCTGTCTGGGTGCTGACCAACGAGGAGGTTGCCGAGTTCGACCCGCAGGAACCCGGGAAGGTCAACTTTCTCGGATCCGGCACGACGTATCTGGTCGCGTCATACGAGAACGGCTTCTTCGCCATTGTGGAACTCATCGTTTCCGGAGGCGTTGAAACGATGAAATTCACGCCCAGGAAAGTCACCATCCGCGGGGGCACGGGAAGGCGATTGCGGCTCACCGGCACGCTGAGCGATGGGCGCGAAATCACGATGACCCGATACGCGGAGCTGAAATCCAGCGATGAAAGCATCGTCCGCCTTGCTCCGACCGACGCGGAACCCGGGCGCATTCTGACCGGCGGCACGACAGGCACCGCAACCATTACCGCCACGACACCCACCGGAGTTGAAGCAACCGCCACGATTCGAGTGCGTGAAGCCCTCCAATCGCTCGAGCTGACCGCGCGCCACAGCGAGCTTCAGAGCGGAGAGAGGGGCCGGTTCCGCGTCATTGGGACCTACGAGAACGGGAAGCGCCGCTACCTGACTCGCTATGCTCAAGTGATCAGCACCGACCCCTCGATTATCGAGGTCAAGGAGCAGCGCGGGAGCTACGGACAAATGCAGGCGCAGAGGCCTGGCGAAGTCCTTCTGTGGGCAACGGATATCGGAACCGGGCTCACTTCCCCGCCAGTAACCATTCGCGTCACACCCCAACCTTGATTCTGCGATCATCACCTATCTGAATTCGACTTCAGATCCGCTTCCCTGCTAGCGCATAGGGTGAGGTGTGTTTGGCATGAGGATTTCAACAATGACGACATTCGATTCAGGGTTCCGCCGTGCGAGCATTCTGGCCCTGGCGGCGATAGCGGTCACGTTGGGTGCCTGCGAAGCGCCGTCGAACGACCCCTATCGCTCCACGGCAGAGCTACGGCAACAAATCGCGATCGGCCCGGAAGGCTCGTTCGGCTGGGATTGTGCCATCAACGATGAAATTCGTCCGGCTCTTGGCTGCCCGCAAATCCACCAACTTCTCCATGATGTCCGAGCCTTCCCCGACGAAGTAGACGCGGTCGCTGCGCGCGTCGCGATCCCCCGGGAACTCATTGGAAAACCGATGATCTTCGAAACCAAGCTGGTAGGCCGCCGGGGACATAGCTGGGAGCCACGCCAAGAATTTTACCTGGCGAAAACACCTCCGGTGCTGGAGCTGGAAATCCCGATGGAGGGAATGATTACCGACAAGGCTCGCGAACTCCGTATTCTGGTCAACGGAATCGCCGTGGCGGAAGCCAAACAATCCTGGGTCACGCAGGAGATGACACTTCCCGAAAATGCCAACTTGACCACCGGCATCGGCCAACAAAAGCCCATCCTCGAGATCGAGCATCCCCAGACGAATTTCCGCATCCGCGTGGTGGGTGATCAAATCGATCAAACTCTGGGCGAGGGAACCATTGCTCCACCCCCGGCAGACTGGGAGCAGAAGACATGGGATATCTCCGAGTTTTCCGGAGAGAAAGTCCGGTTCATATTCGAGTCCGAGCGTGTCGAGGACGGAGTTTCCTTTCCTTTGTTCGGCTCACCGCAGGTGCAGGTTCGAAAACCTCGCGGCAAACAGCGTAATGTGATTCTGATCTCGCTGGATACGTTGCGCGGTGATCATGTCGAGAAGGTGCAAGATGGCATCGCCCTGATGCCATCGCTTGCCAAAGTGGCCGAGGAGGGCGTTCTTTTCGAGAAGGCCTTTTCCGCTTACCCCTCGACCAGCGCCGGTCATATGTCTTTGTTCACGAGTGTCTACCCTGTCGTACACCGAGTCACTTTCGCCAACCAACTCGCGCCCCGATGGCTGACAACCGTCACCGAGGTCTTTGCGCAGAATGGCTACACGACCGGCGCTGTAACCGAGAATGCCATGCTCGCGGCGCATTCGGGATTTGCCCGTGGCTTCCAGAGCTACAAGGAGAACAAGGGTATCGGACGATGGGAATCAGCTGGCGAAGCCGAGGCAACATTCAACGACGGCATCACCTGGCTCAAAAATCATTCCGATGAAATATTTTTCCTCTTTCTGCATACCTACGAAGTCCACTCTCCCTACAAGCCCCCCGCGGACGTCGCCCTGCCGCCGCTTCCAGCCACAGCTTCGGTCGCGGAGAAAAAGTTGCGGAACTATCAGGGCGAAACCCGGCACACCGACCGCACGATGCAGAAACTTTTCGAGACACTGGAGGAACTCGACCTGAGCAAGGAAACCATCGTGATCATCACCTCCGATCATGGAGAGGCTTTTGGCGAGCATGGCCATGTCGGACATTCCTGGAAGGTTTATGACGAGTTCCTCCACGTCCCATTGATCTTCTGGGCGCCAGGCTTCCTGCCGGCCGGCAAGCGCGTTCCCGGTCAGGTTTCCCTGGTCGATGTGGCCCCGACCATCTTTGATCTGGTCGATCTGGCGCAACCGGCGAGCATGGCCGGCAACAGCCTGGCTCCGCAGATCCGCGGAGAGATCGGTGCTTCAGCAGAAAGCTATATCTATGCCGAAGCTCCGAAGGGCGGGAAACCGACAGGTCGTGTCTTTGGTGCGCGAAACGAGAAATATAAATTTATTTCGCGGGAGTTCGCGACCGAGCCCCTCGAGATTTACGACCTCGAGGCCGACCCGGGCGAACAGGAGAACCTCGTCGGCGATCCGGAACTGATGGAACTGGGCCGACAGGCTCTGGCGCCCTACCGCACCTGGAATGAGGAGACTCTGAGTCGCGATGCCGCGGGCAACCTTCCCCCGGCAACAACAACGCTCGACAGCGATATGCAGAGAAAACTCAAGGTGCTGGGCTACGTCGACTAGAACCGTGTGAGCCTCCCCCTCGGGGACGTGTCGCGCGGGCGACCAGCAGGACCACAAGAGGGAAAAGCAGCCAAGGCCAGGCGCGACGCCAGAGCCCGGGCCCGTCATGAACCTCAAAAGAAATTCTGAACATTTCTCCACCACCAAACGCTGGTGAACGAGTCTCCAACGTCCATGTTCCGGTCTCATGAAAAAAGACCGGCGCCCCCTGAATCAAGAGGTTGTCGGCAAAACCTGGCTGAGCGATTCGGGTCTGCTTGCTCCCGTCGGGAGCAGCAATTGTCATCTGCAACTTCGGCTCGAGAAGGACCCCCGCCTCCGGGTCTTCGAGCAGCACACCGAGAGACCCCTCTCCCAGAACCAGCCCCGGGCTCTCGGCGTAGAGATACCAGGCAACTCCCTCGGCATTGCCTCGAGCGACCTCAACGCCGGGGTCGGCGTCCACGGCGACCGGCATCGCCAAGAGGATCAAAGCGAGCCATCGCCACCCGAGGCGCATCAGTTGCCTCCACCGGCCAACAATAGAAGTCCGCGCATCTCCATAGGCTGGAAGGTGATCCAGACGCCGCAGAGAAACAGGAGAACAGCGACCACGCTCCAGGGCAGAGCCGCCCACTCCGCACGTCTCGGATCGGCTCCCAACCGGCCAGCACACTGCCAAATGCGCCAGAGGGAAAGCAGCAAGCCGATATCGAGAAGCAAGAGCCCCAATGCCTGCATGCCGTGAGACGCATGACCCAAAATGAACAAGGGCTGCTCGAAGTCCCAACCAAGATCCCGCATACCCCGAATGGCGACGGGCCATACAGAATTCCAACCGCTCGCGAAATGAAATAGAAAGTGCGCGCACCACATGGAAAGCCCCAAAGGAATCAGAGGGAATACAAAGCTGCAGGCGACCGCTCGACTCGCCATATCCATATGGCCCAAACGGCGACTGAGAATCGTCGCGACGACAATCAACAATAATGGCGCCCCGATCAGCAGCAAAAGAAGCAAGCCAGCACTCGCGGCCTCCGGCGACAGCTGCGGGAACCCCGCAACCAGTTGCTCTTCCCACGCAACAAAAGGCGCCGTCATCGCAACTGCAGAAACAAAGGCCGCACTGATCAGCAGCGCGGCAAGTGCCGCCAGATCCGGGCGCTGGGCCAACCGCCCGATGGAGGCTCGGGGGCCTTCCTCAATAGTTTCCCGAGCCAGGCTTGTCGCAAGAATACCGATATTGTCTTCCGGACAAGCGCGCACACAATCGAGGCAGAAGGTGCAGTCCAGACTACCAACCTTCCGCGGAAGATAGAGGTCCAACTCACAGCCACGAGAAACCTCATTCCCGACCAAGCAGTCCCGAGTTCGGCAATCGCCACACGTTGCGGGGTCGCGCACCTCCACCGAAAGCGGCGAAACCATGGATTGGATAAAGTGAAACTGCCCGATCGGACAGACCCATTTACAAAAAGGGGCGCCCCTGAAAAATCCGTCAACCAGAAGTGCGACCGCGAAATATCCAACGATGATCCATGCGGTCCAGAAGGGACTATCCCAAATCCCCAGGACTTCGTACGCCACCAGATAAGCGGCGAGCAAGGCTAGTGCGAGCCACTTCGAGCGCAGGGCACGCGGCCAGCGCCGCCCTTCCGGCAAGAACTTTCGCGCCAACTCTCTCGGCAAGAGGAAAGGACACGCGAAACAGAAAATATTCCCTGCAACCAGCAACCCCACCACGACAAACGCTCGCCAGTACGTCCAGGGAAGAACGCCCGCGAGGTTCCGTCCACTTTCGGGATCACCCCACCAACCATCGGCAACCACCAGCAGGGCGAGTAAAAATAGCGAGAACTGCACCATACGACGCACGCGCAAGGAGCGCAGCAGCCCCCCCAACCCGGCGACTCGAAGAAGATCAAAGCGGCGCGCCCCCGCGCGTGTTCCTCCCAACCGCTCGAACAAGCCCTCGCGCGGTTCCGGTCGGGAGCCGGGCCGACGCACCAGATTCGGCGAGAGCGCGTCGACCACAACGGCGAGCAACGCCGTGAGGAGAACGACCGTTCCCGGCACCCACATCAGGGCGCCAGCCAAGGCCTGGTCTTCCAGCGGCGACAATGAGCCGATTCGGGGTGCCGCGGCGTAGGTGGGATAGATCGGAGTCGAACTGAAGGAAAAAATCGCCGAAAGAACGGAGGCCTGTACATCTGCGAGCAGTAGATACGGCACCATGGCAAGCCTCGGCCAATGCGGCTTGCTCGGCCACGGCTGCACCACCGGCCACCAGAAAAGCAGCGAAGCGGCGAGAAAAGAAAGGTGTTCGGCACCGTGCCAGAACGTGTTGCGCAAGGCCAGATCGTAGAGAGCCGGGGCGTGCCAAACCCACGTGACCAGAACAAAAACGCTCCAGCAAACGACTGGATGCGTGAGGCGATGGAAGAAATTCTGCCATCGACGCTGGCGCAGCACACGCCCCGCACCCTCTTTGGCAACGCTCTCGGGAAGACCGCGCAAGAACGGCAAGGCGGGTGACCCGAGCAATAAAAGTGGCGGGGCCACAAACATCAGGAGAAGGTGCTGCACCATATGGGTCCAGAAAAGAAACCCCGCAAAAGTGTCGAGCGGTGAGGCGATCGCCACCCACACGACCAGCAATCCAAGACCAAAGCACCAGGCGCGCCATGGAGGAAAGCGATCCGGCATCTGCACCCGGACGCGACCGAAGCCCCGCAAATAGAGCAAAAGGCTGCCCGCCAGCAACAAGATCTCGACCGGATCCAGCCGCCACGACCCAAGCACTGCGTCGGCCAACACCATGATCTATGTGAACCCGTCGATCAGCGAGGCTCTGTCGAGTTACGCTCGGGAGGTTGCCCGCCCCGAACCATCGTTTCCAGGAAGGCTACCAGCGCCGTGACCTGTTCCGGACTCAGGTGCTTGCCGTAGGCCGGCATATTACCGCCCCCTTGCAACACCTGACGAATCAACTCGTCATGGCTCAAACGACCCGCCACATCGTCCAGAGGAGGACCACGCAGGCCGCCCTCACCCCCGAGCGAATGACAGTTACGGCATTGCTTGTTCTGAATCACCAAAGCGCCCTGTAATTCCAGAGGCGTGCGCCCCTGCACATATTGGACCGGCGTGGGGACACCGCTCCAGGCCGACATATGAGGCGACCAGGGGGAGAAGGTCCCCAACCAGGCCAGGACCCCGAGGATCAGGAAGACCATGATCACCAGCACCCAGGCACCGGGCCTGCGCTTGAAGCTCTTTTCTCCAAGATTGGAATAGAAGGGCAAGGCGACGGCCAACAGGATCAACACCGGCGGCCCCGCCAGCATCAGGAAGGACTCCATATAAGGCGGAAGCAAGGCGAAGATGGCGAAGAGGGGCAGGAACCAGAAATCTGGCCGGGGAAGGGTATTGATCAAGGTCGGATTGGGCTCGCCATTCGGGCCCGCGGGACCAAAAACGGCCGCACATGTGACCAGTGCCAGAAGCACAATCCCGGCAAAGACCACATCCTTCTGGACGCCATCAGGCACGAAGGGCTCGCCTTCGTCTGCCACCAACTGATGGTACTCCTCGAGATATCGCTCCCGCGTCACCAGACGCCCGGGCATCGGCCATTCATTGATCCCGATCTTGACCACCAGCCACAGGTGCAGAGCGATCAGGCCAAGAAGCAATCCGGGCAGGACAAAAACATGCAGGGCGAACCAGCGGGACAGCGTCTCGGCGCCGATGATCGGACCACCGAGAACCAGATGGATCAATTCGCCGCCGATCAGAGGCACGCGGCCGATAATCGAGACAACAATGCCGAGACCCCAGTAGGCATCTTGATCAAAGCGCATGATTTGTCCGGAAAAACCCATGGCTAGCGTCAGAATAAAGAGCAGGCAGCCCACCACCCAGGTCAGCTCTCGCGGGTATTTATAAGCCCCGAACATGAACACCTGCACCAGGTGGATCGTCATCAGGGCAATCATGAAATGAGAGCCCCAGGCGTGCATCGCGCGCAGGAACCAACCCAGGGGCTGGACGTAGTTCAGATAAAGCAGACTCTTCCAGGCTTCATCGGCCGCCGGCGCGTACACCAGGGCAAGGCAGATACCTGTGATGATCTGCATCACCAGACAAAGAAGCGTGGCCGATCCAAAAACATACGCCCAGCTCGCCGCGTTGGACGGCACGGCGTGCACGATCGGTGGCAGGATCGATTCGGTAAAATGGAGCCTGTCGTCAAACCACGTACCGATACGCGCGAGACGATTTTTTGGCCCGGAACCCGTTGCCGCCATCAGACCCCCGCCGAAAGCGACGGAATTTGCCCGCCACGGACCCAGAGGTCATCGCCTCGGAGTTCATATTCGTATTCGTAGAGACCGCGCGGCGGTGGACCCGACGCACGGGCGCCGTCGGCGTAATAAACGCCACCATGACAGGGGCACATGAATAGCTGGGACTCGCGGAACCAACGCACCGGACAACCGAGATGAGCACAGTTGATGGCAAATATTTGAAATTTCTCACCGTCGACGTGGCGCACCCAGCAGGGGATCTCGGCCGTCATGCCATCCCAGGGAACCCGAAAAGGATTGGTATAGCTGGCCAGACGCGTCTCCCCACTGGGAAAGCTTTTGATATCGCCCAGAGGAATCCAGGCGTTATAGGCCTTCCGTCGCATGGCACCTGCGATGTAGCCAATCAGAGGAATCCCGATCAGACCAGCGGCGATCACGTTCAGAAAAACTCCGAGTTTGAGGAGAAAAAATCGTCGCGACACCGAAGGGGGCGACGGAGGATTCATCGTGGGCGCCTTTTGCTCCTCAGCCATCAGATTTCTCCCGAGCGACCATGGCCGCTTGTTTGTCCTTCCCGGGGTAAGGTCGCCCGGGGAATTCGACACGGTGCGAGGCAAGCCAGGCCACCAGATCGGTTACGTCCTGTTCGCTCAGCGCTCCCGATCGGTAGCCGAACCAATCCGGCATACCCAGATCGACACGACCAAAGATGACCGTAGATCGCAGGGACTGGTCACTGACCAGGGCCAGGAATGCCGGGTCCACGACCGAACCGTGAACCGAGCCGCCCTGACCGTCGCCAGTGGGGCCATGACAGGAGGCGCAGGCACGCTGGAACGTTCTCTGTCCGGCAGCCACGCTTCCGGAACCGACGGCGCGGTAGGACGGGGGTCGCCGCCCTGCCAGCACTTTGGGATCCGCCCAGCGCTCGCGCATGCCGGCCAGAACCAGATTAATTTGTTTGGCGCTCAGCCCCAGACCGTCGGTGGCCAAAAATCCGGGCATCGCACTTCCCTTGACGCCGTGGGCAATTACGCCCCGCATCTCATCATCCGTGACGACGCCGAGATAAACCGGGTCATTCATTGGACGGGCCGCAGCCAGCTTGCCCTCGGCACCATGGCAACCGGCGCAATGAGTCGACCAGAGTGTGTTGAAGTCGGTAACATCAATCGGGTTGATCGGACGTGCAGACTCGAGCGGCTTTCCCGGCAAACTGTCACAGCCCAGGGCGAAGACCAGCAATCCTGCCGCACAGGCGGAGCGAAGCAACCAACTCATTCGGGTCGCTCCTTTTCGCCGATGATGCCAGGCGCCTCGACACCGGCACGTTCATAGATCGAAAGGCTCTGCAGCGTCTCGATCTTCTCGGTGCG
>Ga0055584_100004863_pt1 | contig 13159 bp, 13 predicted proteins | sample OSDHelmetaG_FD_58716 | JGI IMG/M metagenome (GOLD analysis project Ga0055584, IMG submission 58716) | Pelagic marine sediment microbial communities from the LTER site Helgoland, North Sea, for post-phytoplankton bloom and carbon turnover... | ecosystem: Environmental > Aquatic > Marine >... | reverse complement strand
GTCACTAGGCTTTACCTTGTTTGCAATGGGTGCAGTGAATGCTCACCATTCATTCCCAGCAACTTATGTGATGGATGAAGAAGCTACTATTGAAGGTACTATGGTGCAGTTCTTATTTCGCAACCCACATTCATTTGTACACGTAATGGTTACTGATGAAGAAACAGGCGCTAATCAGCGTTGGGCTGTAGAATGGGGTGGTGCAAGTGCTCTAGCTGGTTCTGTTGACCGTTCTAGCCTTAAACCTGGCGACCAAGTTCGTATTTCCGGTCAGCCTGGTCGTAACCCTGAAGATCATCGTCTACGTATGGTGAGTCTTGAAGTTATCGATGGTGACTTTGTTTGGGAAGGTGACTTCGATTAATAGAGCAATTAGACTCTAACTTGATTTCTAAACACTAACGGTTTCTATATGGGGCCGTTAGTGTTTTTGCTTAAATAAAGCGCTGATTTAATAACTTACCATAGGTTGTTTTTCATCTTAAGGGGTTTTGTAGTTCATGTCCTTTCACATAAAAAAAGTATTTTCTGGATTGTTGTTGGGCGCATTGATTGTTCCAGCATTCCAGGCTCAAGCTGGAATATCCGGTTATTGGGCGCCAATATTCCATGAAGATTTCGAAGAACGCCTTCCTGGCCCTGAAGCAGGTGATTATGCTGGGCTTCCAATTAATGATGCTTTAAGACTTCGAGGCGACACTTGGCAGTCCGGGCTACTTAATGTTCCTGAACACCAATGTAAACCTCATCCTTCGACTTATGGCTTTCGCGGTATTGGTAACCTTAGGATATTGGAAGAAGTAGATGAGGTTTCGCAGGATTTAATTGCTTTACACACTCATATCGAATGGCAAGCTCAGAAACGTGTTATATGGATGGACGGTAGAGATCATCCAGGTGATATTGAGCCACATACCTGGGGTGGTTTTTCGACGGGTCATTTCGTTGGTGACACATTAGTTGTGCATACCACTCATCTCAAATCTGGATGGATTCGACGAAATGGCATGGCTTTAAGTGATGAAGCGACCTTGGATGAATATTTCTTCTTAAATGATGATGCTTCATTATTGACTCATATCTCTATTGTGTCTGATCCGAACTATTTAACAGAACCTTTTGTAAGGTCGAATGGTTTTGAGTGGTTAACTAGGGCAGAGATGGGGCCTTATCCATGCAGACCGGCTATTGAGCTGGATCGTGAAGTGGGTGAGATTCCGCACTGGATGATCAATTCTAATGAAGCGCGTATAGGGCAACAGGAATTTGCTGAACGTTGGGATATTCCGGTAGAAGCAACTCGAGGGGGTGCAATCACTGCATTACCTGAGTATATTGATGTAGTTAGGCAATAAGGTTTTGGAGAGTATAAAAATGATTAATAAAAAATCGAATAGCTGGAACAAAGCAACTAACCATTTCCATAAAGCACTTGGAGCCTGTTTGCTGACTTCAGCGTTAGTAAGTGGGGCTATTGCTCAGGATATGTCTGATGTTGAAGTGAAGTCGTATCATGTTGCAGGCCAAGTCTGGGTGTTAACAGGGGCAGGTGGACATGTGACTGTACAAATTGGCGATGAAGGGGTTTTAGTGGTTGATACTCAATTTGCTGAAACAGCGCCAAAAATATTGGCTGAAATTGAGAGATTGGCTCCTGGCAAAATAATTCGTTACGTGATTAATACTCACGGACATGGAGACCATACAGGTGGTAACCAGATCATTCGTGATGCAGGCGCAACAATTGTAGCTGGCAATGAAGCGAGAGATGTAACGGCAACATTTGAACCTGGTGCTGAAGTTATCGCTCACGAAAACGTCATGTTAATGATGGCAACAGCAACACCTGAAATTCCTTTCGATATGTGGCCAACTGAAGTCTATATTGGCGAGCAGTATGATCTTTACTTCAATGATGAGCCTATTGAATTGCTTTATCAGGGAAGAGCCCATACTAACGGTGACACCATCGTGTTTTTCCGTAAGTCTGATGTCATTAGTGCAGGTGATATATATCCTACATCAGGTTATCCCTTCATTGATGAGTCAAATTTTGGTCACATTAATGGCATCATCGATGGCTTGAATCAAATAATCAGAATTACCGTTCCTCGTGAGCAGCAAGAAGGGGGCACTATGGTGATTTCAAGCCATGGTCGACTTTCTGATGAGGCCGATGTCGTTGATTACAGGGATATGATTACGATTATTCGTGACCGTGTTCTGTATATGATCGACCAGGGTATGAGTTTGAATGAAGTCTTAGCTGCACAACCAACACGTGATTATGACGGTCGTTATGGGAATGGGTTTACCTCACCTGAGAGTTTTATAACATCCGTATACAACACGTTGAGCGAGTAGGAGTATAACAATGAAATTAAGAACATTTACCAAAGTTGCCGCTTTTCTAGGTATGACAGTATTAGCTACGTCTGCTGTTGCTCAACGTGGCGGTCCGCCTCCTGGTCCACCACCAGCTCCTCAAGATGCTGCTCCAATAAATTTAGACAGACTTGAAGGACAATGGGTCGCCATCGTCAACGAAGATTGGTTATGGCGTATGCGAGTGGCTGAAAAAGGAGATTTTACTAGTATTCCCTACAATGATCGTGCCCGTGAAGTAGGTCAAGCTTGGGATGAATCCATGATAGGCTCATGTCTTGCCTATGGTGCTGCAGGTGTTATGCGCCAACCGCAACGGCTTCGGATTGAATGGGAATCTGATTCAGTAGTCAGATTAGAAACTGATTATGGTCAGCAGACTCGCCGCTTTATTTTTAATGAGCCCGCGCCAGAAAACACGCCTAGCAGTTTGCAAGGTTATTCTATGGCTAGCTGGGAATATGATGCGGCTTTACCAATTGGTTTTGCTGGGTTTTCCAGGTCGACTGATGATCTTCGAAACGGCTCTATGAAAATTGAGACCAGTCACTTAACTGCGGCATGGTTGCGTTCAAACGGCGCACCAGTGAGTGCGAATGCTACAGTCACTGAATACGTTGATGTATTTGCTGATCCAAATGGTAATGATTGGGCGGTATTTACAACTATCGTTCATGATCCTGAATACTTGAATACTGATTTCATTACCAGTTCTCACTACAGACGTGATAATGATCGTAGCGCATGGGATCCTCGCCCCTGTGGTATGTAAGTGTTATGTATGCCGGTTAGTAGCTGATTAATAGCTACTTATATTCAGAAAGTATTAAAAAGGTCTCACGGAGTGAGGCCTTTTTTTTATCTGGTTGAAAGAGAAACAAAAAAGGGTCCTTAGACTCCTTTTTTATATATTCACTGTTTTAAACCTTCTCTATGATAGAGGCAATGCCTTGGCCAACACCTATGCACATAGTACAAAGGCCATAACGGCCGTTTGAGCGGTGCAACTGATTTACGGCTGCAATGACCAAGCGTGCACCGCTAGCACCTAAAGGGTGGCCAATAGAAATAGCGCCACCATTTGGATTAACCTGGGCTGCATCATCAACTAGGCCTAAATCGCGCGTGACTGCTAAGGCTTGAGCTGCAAAAGCCTCATTGAGTTCAATGACATCCATTTGATCAATACTTAATCCCGTGTAGGCTAAAAGCTTTTTAGTCGCTGGTGCTGGCGCAAAACCCATTATAGAGGGTGAAACTCCCGCGGTAGTTGATGCAACAATGCGGGCGCGTGGTGTTAAACCATATTTTTTAATCGCGGCTTCAGAGGCAATAATCATTGCAGCTGCGCCATCATTGATACCGGAAGCATTCCCAGCTGTTATTGTGCCACTTTCACGTACTACTGGGCGCAATTTTGTTAATGCTTCTATTGTAGTGCTAGCCCTTGGATGCTCATCTGTATCAAATATAATTGGGTCAGCTTTACGTTGAGGAATGGATACAGAAATAATTTCTTCAGCTAAACGGCCAGAGCTTTGAGCTTCAGCAGTACGTATCTGGCTACGTAGTGCAAAAGCATCCTGGTCTTCACGACTGATTGAGAATTGCTCAGCAACATTTTCAGCCGTTTCTGGCATTGTTTCAACACCATGCATAGCTTTGAGCTGCGGGTTAATGAAGCGCCAGCCCATGGTGGTGTCCTCTAGCTTCATATCGCGAGCAAAAGCATTTGAGCCCTTGCCCATAACGAAAGGGGCACGCGACATTGATTCCACACCCCCGGCAACAATTAGCTGAGCTTCGCCGGATTTAATGGCTCTGGCGGCGGAGGATATGGCATCAAGGCTGGATCCACATAAGCGGTTCATCGTTGTGCCAGTGACTTCAACAGGGAAGCCCGCAAGTAACAAGGACATTCTGCCTACGTTACGGTTATCTTCGCCGGCCTGATTGGCGCATCCGTAAATAACATCATCAACAGCTTGCCAATCGACGTTAGGGTTTCTTTGCATCAGCGCTTTCAGAGGAGCAGCACCAAGATCGTCAGCTCGGACCGATGATAAAGTGCCACCGTAACGTCCAAAAGGAGTGCGAATTGCATCGCAAATATATGCGTCAGTCATAATGAGTCCTTATATTTCGTAATCAGCCATACGTCGTTCGACTATATATGGGCCTAGATAGTCTTTAAATTTTAGGTGCAGAGGATGCTGATTGTAATGATTCAGAGCATCCCAGTTTTCAAATTCAGAATACAGTACTATATCTGCAGAACTGACGATACGGCTGACATCTGCATTGACTTCTAGACTAAGGAGTCCAGTAATCTGTTCGCGCATCTGTTGCAATAATTCTGCAGCGTCATCGCAATATTTCTTGCTCATATCTGGTTTATCAACTTTCCAACTCACAATATGTTTAATCATAATATACTTTAATTAACCCTATTAACCTATTGAATATATTTAACTATTCTGGATTTCCAAGATAAGCTATTCCTTCTTTCACATCAATTGGAACACTTTCCAGTTTGCTTCCTTGGGGAGGTCCTTCGGTACAAAAACCATCATGTAGCCTGAACTTTCCCATATGGTGTTGGCACATAAACATAGTGCGATCAAGATTAAGAAATCGACCAGGGTCAAGGTTAAGCTTTATTTGAAAATGCGGGCAGCGGTTTAAATAACAACGTAGTATGCCTTCATCGTTATAGATAAAAAGATTGAAGGGGTATTTTGATTCTGTCGCAAAACTAGCTTCTCTGGTGTTTCCCGGTAATATATCGTCAACTTTGCAGAGTTCAGTGCCGTATGGAGGAACATTTCTTTCTTCGTGCCAGCGTCTCATGAGTACAGCTTTCCTACCTTCCTTACTTTGCACTTAAATGGGGATAAAAGCGCCTTAATCAAACTTAAATTAGAAGCCTGCCTTGTGTAAAACGTTTTTTAGGGGCGAGTACCAGTAAAGGCATTCTGTAGAAGTGCTCTTACACCTTCTTTAGTCACTTCACGAGGGTTGTAATAAGGTTTTGATAGAGCAATTTCTGTTGCTTTATCTAAATCTTCTTCTTTCATGCCAATCTCTTCAAGTGTAGTCGGTGCGCCTACTTTACCTAATAAGTCGAAAAGGGCGCCGGCAGCATCATCAGGCGTCGTGCTCAAGGCCCGCGCTATAGCTTGCATGGCTTCAGGTGCATGCTCTTGATTGTATTTAGTAGCATGAGGTATAACCACTGAGTGAACTTCAGCATGTGGCAAATTAAAAGATCCACCCAAGGTGTGACAAAGTTTGTGGTGAATTGACATCCCAACAGTTCCTAAAGCGGTTCCAGACAACCAAGCACCATAAAGCGCTTTGCTTCTGGCTTCCATATTATCTAATTCAACAACCACTACGGGCAAACTTTCAGCTAGTGCTTTGATGCCTTCTTCAGCCATTAATGAAATAACTGGATTTCTGTTTTCAGCATAAAGTGCCTCTACACAATGTGCGATGGCATTAATTCCGCTTGGTCCAGAAAGAAAATCTGGTAGTGTTACCGTTAATTCTGGGTCATAAATCACTGTCCTAGCGAGCACCTTGGCATCGCGACCAGTAGTCTTTACACCATCTTCAGTAATACCCCAGATTGGGGTCATTTCTGACCCAGCATATGTTGTAGGTACCACTATTGAAGGCAATCCAGTTTCTAAAGCAACCGCTTTACCTAAACCAATCGTTGAACCACCACCCATGCAAACGCAACCATCGTTACCATTAGATTCTATGTCTGACATGATGGCATTAATTGATTCTCTGGGCACATGCATGACTGCTTGGTCGAATATGTTGCTTTCAAAACTATCGCCAAGCAGCTCTTTCGTTGAGACTGCAAGGTCTTTTTGAAACTCTGTAGAGATAATCATGGGCTTTTTGATGCCGAGTAAAGCAACTTCATCTGGAAGTTGCTTTAGGGTGCCGGCACCAAAAATGATGCGTTGAGAATTTGGGTGGTAAACAAATTGCATTATGACTTTACCTCAGTTCCATTTATTTCTCGATACATCCAATATGCGGCATTTACCGTGGATAAAATGGAGGAATTTTTGCGTCAACATTGACCCAAATAGATTTAGCTACAGTATATTCACGCATAGCCTCAAAGCCCATTTCACGGCCATAGCCTGAGCGACCAACACCACCGAAAGGACTTGCAGGGTTTACACGCTTGTAACAGTTAATCCAGACCATGCCGGCATGAATTTCGCGGGCAAATTTATGCGCTCTTGAAATATCGCTAGTCCATAAACCACTGCCCAAACCATACTCAGTTGCATTAGCTAGCTCCATTGCTTCTTCGTCTGTTTTAAAAGTAGTCACAACAACAAAGGGGCCAAATACTTCTTCGTGGAAGACTCTGTCTGTGGGTTTGCACCTAACAATAGTTGGCATAACAAAGCAGCCTTTTTTAAGCACTTCGTCATCAGGCTGATGGCCTCCAGTTAAGAATTCACCACCTTGTTCTTTGGCTATTTCGCAATATTCTAATACTGTTTCAAGATGGCGCTGCGAGGTTAGCGGACCCATTTCAGTAGCAGGATCAGTTGGATCACCAACTTTGATGCTTTTAGCCAGAGCTGTGAATTTTTCCAAGAACTCGTCAACGACATCTTCGTGGATAATCAAACGGGATCCAGCAATACATGCTTGCCCTTGATTGTGGAAAATAGCGAATGCAGAACCGCCAACAGCGGCAGGAATATTGGCATCTGCAAAAATAATGTTTGCACCCTTACCGCCAAGTTCCAATTGAACTTTCTTAATGGTTTTGGCAGAAGCTTCAATAATTTTTTGGCCAACTGGAGTAGAACCAGTAAAACAAATTTTGCCAATATCTTCATGCTCAGCCATATGTTGCCCGGCAATTCTGCCTTTTCCAACAAGAACGTTTACTACGCCAGCGGGAATGCCAACTTCCATCATCAAGTCTGCGATACGCAGTGTCGATAATGGTGTTAGTTCAGCAGGTTTAATGACGACGGTATTGCCAGCTGCTAGAGCAGGTGCCATCTTCCAGCTGGTAAACATTAATGGAAAATTCCATGGTACGATTTGTCCAACCACACCAATAGGTTGGCGGTCCATGTAGTTAAGGAATCCCGAATCAACCGGAATAACTGAGCCTTCTAATTTATCAGCCATGCCGCCGAAATAACGGAAGCAATAAGCAGTACGCTTCACATCTAAATTGCGCGTGTCACGAATTGGATGGCCAGTATCCATAGTCTCAATTTGAGCAAGTTCTTCGGCGTGTTCTTCAATTTTATCAGCTAACTTTAATAAAAAGTGGCCGCGTTCTGAAGCGCTAAAAGCTTTCCATACATCTAAAGCAGCTTTGGCTGCTGCTACAGCTTTATCAACATCAGCTTCGGTTGCTTCTGCGATTTTAGTAATCAGGGAATTGTCATAAGGGTTAAGTACGTCAATGGTAGTGCCAGCTTCACCGTCTACCCATTCACCGTTAATTAGTAGTTTGTCGATAATTTTCATAATGTTCCAAGCTTATTGATTGAGAAAAAAAGCTGCTGCTCAGAATTGAGCAGCAGCTATTTGAAGTCATAACCTAACTGTTAGTCTAAGAGTTTTTTAAAACTCAACACCTACTCTAGGTACAGTTCCATCTTTAATTTTTTCCATAATTTCAGGCGAGCCATTTTCCCAAACAATCAACATTGAACGTTTAGGTGAGTAACCCTGATGGCGGATGTCGGCAGGCATGCAGGCTACATCTCCAGCTCGCATTACCAAAGAAGCGCGTGGCTTACTGCTTGCTCCATCTTTAATGTCCCAGATAATCTCATCAGACACCTGTACGAACCATTCTACTCGATCATTACCGTGCTCTACAGGAAGTATGTATTCTTCGGTAGTAGGGCAAAGTAGGCTTTGTTTGCAAATGGAAACAATTGATGGGTTCCAAGTCACATCTGATCTAGATAGATGCGCCCAAAGATTAAAACCATGAATCTGATCTTCGAAACCAGGTTCGGCATCAACCACAGGCTGTGATTGGTCAACATCTGTAAAATGTCTGTTAACAGTATAGCCGGTGTCATCAGAGCGAACTTCTGTGTCGCCTGGAATGCCGATCATACGTTGAGCAACTTGGCGAGTACGTGAAATTGCCTCATCATTATTGCCGTTTTTAGGTCCCCAAGCAGTGCCAGTTTCTTGAGGTGCCGCAAAAGGATCGAAGCCTTCAATAGTCCAATCAGACAACATTGCCTGAAAAATCTCCATTAGCTGTTCTGATGGGAAGTTTTCCAAGAAGTCTTTGCCATTATTGACGTATTCTTCATTCATAGAACCAATAAACATGTCGACATTACCGTAATGGTTTGTCGTACCAAATACGTCATCAAAGTTGACTGTGCCGTAGAAAAAGCCCCATGCTATATCACGCATTAGCGCTTTCAAAAAGGCGTCAATTGGCATTACATATTCGCCATCAGGGTAGTCAATATAAGCAAAATACTCATCACGGCGAAAAGTAAAGCTGCCGGCAGAAAAGTTCTGGTAGCCGGTTTGTTCGTTGTTTACTGCAGCTGTTAAATTTGTCATTGAAATATTCCTATTTTTCTATCGTTATATGTTGCTAATGTATTCTTTTGGTAATTAAAGTCAATAGCTTAGGTGAGACAGATGTCGCTCCATTTTTCAGTAGATTCATCGCCTAATATGGCTTGCAGAACTAAAGTCGCCGGTTTGGCCGCTTTAAAGGAATAAGCAACCTTTTCAGGTAGTAGTGCTTGATGACCACGATTTAAGGTAATTTTACCCATGTATTGACCAGCAGGCTTGCCATCTAAGCGAAATGAGCCATCTTTCTCATCGTCAATAAAGCTGGTGTCATCCATTTTGATGTAGTGCACTTCAACGTCATAATCAAAAGCGATTGCAAATTCGTCATGAGCGCAGCTGTACCATGGTGACTCTCCCTCAGCGCGACAGGATTCTAATGTGTAGACCAAATTTTTAGCTACGACGACACGCTCATAAGGAGCTGCATTTGCTGCAACTTCATAGACATTAGAGAAGACATAGTCTTTGATGTTGCCGTTGACCATCTGCACGCCGCCTTTATTGAAATTATCAATGGATGCAAACGTTGTTTTATATTCCACAGACATACTTACCCTCCTGTATTAAATTTCTCTTTAAATGGTTACTTTCTTGTCTGGCTAAGTTAAATCAGTATATCTCTCTCTGCATTGACAGGGATCAATAATAAACATTCCCGGTAAGCTACTCTTATTTCTTGACAAAGTTCATATAGCGAACTAATGTTACTCACTGCGAACTCAATACAAAAGATGATGCTAAATGAGCACAAATAAGTCAAGCGTTATCGGGGCTGACAATAAGGATTATGTTACCTCATTAGAGCGTGGATTGGCAGTGATTAGCTGCTTTGATAAAAACCGCTGCAAGCTCAGTCTTACTGAGGTCGCGAGGCATACTAATTTAGCTCGTGCGACCGCTAGAAGGTTTTTGCATACACTACATGCCTTGGGGTATGTCGAGACTGATGGCAAGCTTTTTTGGTTATCGCCCAAAGTCCTAAATTTAGGCTTTGCCTATTTAAGTTCTCAACCTCTAATAGAATTGATTCAACCCTATATTAGAGAAGTAAGTGAGAAGACATGCGAATCCTGTTCCGTTTCAGTACTTGATTTACCTGATATAGTTTATATAGCACGCAGTCTTACACAGCAGATAATGTCGGTTAGTTTGCATATCGGAACGCGGCTATCGGCGATTAGCACTTCAATGGGAAGGGTAATGCTGGCCGAGTTACCTGATACAGAAATTGAAAATTTCATCAAGTCTTCTGAAATAGAAAAATATACAAAACAAACACTTACAGATCATACATCTATTCTAGATGAAGTATTGTTGGCTAGAAAACAGGGCTATTCTGTGGTGAATCAAGAGCTTGAAATTGGACTATGTTCTGTCTCAGTGCCGATAATCAATAAACAAGGCAAAGCCTTGGCGGCAATCAATATTAGTTCACAACCACAAAAGATGGATAAGAAGCGCTTGAGAGAAGAGTTAATTCCAAGCTTGCAGGCAGCAGCGAAGAAAATTTCCGAAGTGCTGCCTGCAGATGAGCGTTTGCTAAATTAAAATCACTCTTCTAATTCAACTCTATAATTCGCTGAAGTCTTTTCGGCAATGTCTTCAAGGCTAGATCCCGGCATTACTTTAACTAGGACCAGTTCTCCCTCAATATAGCGGAACATTGCGAGTTCAGTTATTACAACGTCAACTACGCCAAGCGCTGTCAACGGTAGCGCACAGGTAGGAACGATTTTTGGCGAGCCATCACGACTAGTGTGCGTCATTGTAACAATCAGGCGTTTAGAGCCTGATGACAAATCCATTGCACCGCCAACACCTAGCAAGGGTTTACCTGGTACTGCCCAGTTTGCTAGATTGGCAGCTTCGTCGACCTCCAAACCGCCAATGACGGATACGTCAACATGACCGCCTCTGATCATTCCAAAAGATGCGCAGGAGTCAAAATAACTGGCTCCAGGCAGCTCACTGACAGGCATTTTCCCTGCATTAACTGGATAGTCCATGGCGCCACCTGAATCAGGACGTGGGCCAACACCTAGCATGCCATTTTCTGTGTGCATAAAAATGCCATGCTCAGGGGTAATTAAATCGGCGACTAAGGTTGGAATACCGATACCCAGATTGACCACATCACCTGGACCAAGTTCTCCGAGGGCAGCGCGTGCAATGTTCATGCGAGATTCATCAACATTATCGCTTTTCGGTGCTACTGAAGCTGAAGAACCTAAATCATCGAGGGTTAATTCCGCCTGTACTAGATAATCGACAAAACAACCTTGGGTATGAATGAAATTAGGGTCTAGTTCGCCAACAGAAACAATTTCCTCAACTTCAGCAATTACCACCGTTGCAGCTGTCGCAGCGGCTTGATTAAAGTTATTTTCAGTCATGCGATATTGTAAATTTCCAGCAGTATCAGCTTTCCAGGCTCTAATTAATGCAACTTGACCATATAAAGGTGGAATTAATACCATATCTTTGCCATCAATATTACGGGTCTCACGACCTTCGGCTAATACAGTGCCGGCAGACGTAGGGGTGAAAAAACCACCCAGACCAGCACCGCCAGCACGCATGGCTTCGCAAAGCGTTCCTTGTGGAAGTAATTCAACTTCCATTTCACCTGCTTGAGCAGCTTTGACTGCTTCGGGATTACTGGTGAAGAATGAGCCTATAGCTTTCTTAAGCTGGCCATTGCGAAGTAAGCGACCGCCACCTAAACCAGGTTCGCCAACATTGTTGCCGACGTAAGTCAGATCTTTTACAGAAGTTTCAGCAATGGCATGTAATAAATGCACTGGATTTCCAGTCATTCCGAAACCGCCAACAATTAAGGTGTCTCCGTCAGAGACTTTAGCTGCGGCTTCTGCCAGTGTGATTTGTGGTACTACTTTCATAATTCCTCGCAATTAATCAATCAATAAAGCTTATAATTATTCTAAAGTCAGTTTATTTTTCGCTCATTAGGACAAAATCAAATTCAACTTTTTCAAACGGTCCTTCAATATTAAGTTCTTTTGCTAAAGCTTCGTCATTGCACTCTTTATACTCGCCAACGAGTGAAGACTTAGTTGCAAAAACAGCATCAGAATCAAGATATTTATCTTCATTAGTGAAAATATGTGTGACCAAGCGATCATAGCCAGGTGCAGTGATAATGAAGTGTAAATGACCTGGTCGCCAAGGGTGACGTCCGCAAGCATTAAGCATTATTCCAACAGGGCCATCAGTAGGAATTGGGTAGGCGGCAGGCTTTTCAGATACAAAAATGTATTCACCGTCTGCACCAGTAGTAAAACGTCCGCAAAGGTTATGTTCAGGCATTTCAGGATCTTGCATATGGTAAAGGCCTTCACTGGATGACTGCCAGACATCAAGCACTGCACCAGAAACAGGGGCTCCGCTTTTATCTAGAACCTTGCCGCGAACAACAGCGGTAACGCCTTCCTCAGTTGACTTCTGGACGATGTTGGCGCCCATAGGATATTCCGGTGCGCCGGTTTCATAAAATGGACCAAGCACCGTATTTTCGGTACCAATACCTTCACGCATATTGTTAATAGAGTCCACTAAGGCCGATACACCAAGCGTGTCAGAAAGCAAAATAAACTCTTGGCGCTTATCGTCACATTTTTGCCCTACAGCAGTGAGATACATAATTGCCTGGAACCATTCCTCTTCAGTTAGTTGGACTTCTTTGACGAATTCGTGAAGGTGTGTAATAAGAGCCAACATTATTTCTTTTAAACGAGGGTCTTTGGTTTTAGCACCATACTCTTCAAGTACGGCCATAGGCATATTGTCCATTCCGAAATCTTTAACGTTAACGGTCATAGTTTGGGCTCCTTAGTAAATATAGGTCGCTAGTTAATTTGTATATCGCTAAGTTTGATAAGAATTAACAAAGTCAGCATTCAATCAAGATACTTAGCTTGGTGCAACAAGCATTATTGTCTTGCATCAATCTCTACGCAGAGATTGTAATAATTTAATTAAAAATGTTCGCTTAATGAACAGATATATTTCTATGCGAACATTTTCATTAAATACAGACAAACTGTCAAGAATAGTTTTATCAAAGAAGGGGAGTGGCGCTCCGGAGAGGATTCGAACCTCTGACCTGCCCCTTAGGAGGGGGCCGCGCTAT